>Ga0187780_10002621_pt1 | contig 13498 bp, 14 predicted proteins | sample 1015_Q2_SP10_20__FD_132429 | JGI IMG/M metagenome (GOLD analysis project Ga0187780, IMG submission 132429) | Tropical peat soil microbial communities from peatlands in Department of Meta, Colombia - 1015_Q2_SP10_20_MG | ecosystem: Environmental > Terrestrial > Soil > Wetlands > Peat | place...
ACCGATGGCGGCTGTGGCATTTGCCTGAGAATCGCAATCAACCAAAAGAGTGGGCTGCTCGGCGGCAGCTAAGCAGGCAGCGAGGTTTACAGCTGTAGTTGTTTTGCCAACCCCACCTTTTTGGTTTGCAACCGCAATGATCCGAGCCAACGAGTCCCCCGCCAGCGAAAATCTAGCAAAGAGTCAAATGAGATGCAAGATGTTTCACGTGGAACAAAACAAGAGAAAGTGGAAAACTCGGGAAGCGATCCGGAAATGTTCCCTGTGGAACACTTAAGTTAGGCGGCGAGGGACATTCTAGAGTGTTTCACGTGGAACATCGGCCGCCCCCCGGTTACTCAAGCGCGCTCGTTGTTTCACGTGGAACAGAATTCTTTCTTCAGAGAGTAAAGGGCGACCGGAAATCCATGATGTATCGCCACGCCTTCGTACCGCATCCCCAGCTTTTCCATCACATGAATCGACGCGCGGTTTTCTTTCAGGGCCACTGCGACAATTCTAGGAAGCCCGATACGGTCGAATCCATCCCCCACTGCAACGGAGGCCGCCTCTGTTGCCAGACCTTGGCCCCATTGGTCTTGTGCCAGCCACCACCCGACCTCCACGCCCGGGAGGTCATCGAGAGGCTGGAGCCCACAAAAGCCGACCAGCCGACCGTCTCGCTTCAAAATGAGCTTCCAGAGGCAATAATCGAGTTCCTGATAGTGTCTCCGCTGGCGTTCGACAAATTCGCGGATTTTTTCCTCGGGCCAGGGCTTTCCGTCCCCGATATAGCGCATCACCACCGGATCAATAGCAATGGGCTTGAAAGTGGCCCAGTCGGCGCTTTCCCACGGAAGAAGCAAAAGTCTTTTGCTTTCAAGTCGTTGGGCCGACACTTCAGGCCTTCTTTGTACCAACCAGGAGCAGACGGCGCAGTGAGTTGGGCACGGGAATGGGTTCGCGCCAATCCCAAGTGCGAATCTTCTGGAGTTCGGGTAAGTCCCGTGCCCCAATCCAGAGGATAACCTGTTTGGCTGCAATCTGTTGCGAGCCAGCCCATTCGAGGAAAGACGGGAATTCTCCTAAGGCACGAGCGCAAAGGAAATCAAGTGGGGCGATCTCTTCCCCCAGCTCCTCATACCGCCGGACGAGCACTTGCGTGTCCGTAAGTTCAAGCTCACGAATGATTTCCGCGAGAAACGTGGCCTTTTTCAAGTTCGATTCGACAAGAAAGACACGCAACTCCGGCCGCAGGATTTTGAGCGGCAAGCCCGGAAAACCGCCGCCGGAGCCGACGTCGGCGAGCCGACCGTTTTCCACAGGCACTGCAGGGGCGGCGTACATACTCTCACAGAAATGACGATATAGTACTTCCAAGGGATCGCGAATCGCGGTGAGGTTCAGTTTTTCGTTCCAGGCCAGCAAAGTCTTTATATATTGTTGAATTTGCAGGATTTGCCGTTCATTCGCGGAAAGCTGGAATTCGCCAAGCGCGCGCACGATAGCGCTTTCGGTGGGAGGGGCTGGGCTGCTTGTTACCATACTAGTAAATATCTATCCCCTGGGAATCAGGCCGTCTCCTTAGCCAGGTTGTCGGGTTTGCGAGTCAAGTACCGTGGCCCGGCGATCCCGGCAACCATATCGATTGCAGTATGCCAGAAAATAGCGGGCACCAGACTGCCGTAGCCGATCCGGCTTGTCCCAAGCACTAACCCGATCGCGAAAGTCATTACCATTCCGCCCCGGCCCTGATAACTGTGCGCCAAGCCAAAAAGCACGGAGGAGCAGAGCACCACCAGCCACACCTGCAATCCGACGTTGCTGAGGACAGCCATGGTGAATCCGCGGTAAAGAAACTCTTCACAAATCCCCGCGGTAGTCGACAGCGCCAAATAAGGCAGCAACTCGACCGGTGATTGCGGAAGGATGCGCTCCGCAACAGCTTGCAAGGGGCCGCGCGATTCGACGGGAATGCGTCCCACGCGCCGCAGATTCAGCCATTGTAGAGTCGAAATCGTTGCGGCGCCGACCATCGAAGCAATCACAATCTGTGCGCGGTTAGGGATGGCCAGGGCGAGTTGCGAGGCGTTGTATTTGTGCGCCCAGGCGCGCCATGCCACGATGGCAACCGCCAGCCACTGAAACGCAATCGTCGAGGCATAGAGCACCAGCCGGTCCATGGTGCTGACCGAAGGCATAGCCAGCAGCTTCTTCATTTTGACGCGGCCGCGCCAGGGCAAGATCACGCCGAGCGCCAGAAAAATTAGCCAGATATCCCAGGGCATGCGCAGATAAGAGCACTTCCTCCTGCACAGCGCAAGTATCGAGAGTCCTATTGCATGCAAGCGCGAAGTGCGACTCCTCGCTATAATCGAAGCGCTGTACAGCGAGGTGCGGCTTGACCCAATCCGTGAAGCTCACGGCCATGGTCAAGGCAGCGGGTTGAGCGGCGAAGCTGAGTCCAGGGTTGCTGGATTCCGTTTTGCGCCGTTTGCCGCGGCCATCTGATCCGAACGTGCTCGTTGGTTTCGACACCAACGACGACGCCGGGGTGTACCAACTCAGCCCCGAAATGGCGCTGGTGCAGACCGTCGATTTTTTCACGCCCATCGTCGACGATCCCTTCACGTTTGGCCAAATCGCCGCCGCCAATTCCTTGAGCGACATTTATGCTATGGGCGGAAAGCCGCTTTCCGCGCTTTCCATCGTGGGTTTTCCCGACAAAGGCGACCCGGAGATTCTCGAGCAGATTATTCGCGGCGGGCTGGCCAAAATGAGCGAAGCGCAGTGCAGCGTGATCGGCGGCCACTCGATCCGCAACGACGACATTCAATTCGGCTACGCTGTCACGGGTCTAATTCACCCGCAGCAAGTTTGGCGAAATGTCGGCGCGCGCACGGGCGACGTCTTGCTGCTGACCAAAGCGCTGGGCACGGGAGTGCTGTCTACTGCATTGAAGAAAGACTCTGTCGCGCCGCACGATTTACAGGCGGCCGTTGCTTCGATGTCCGAACTGAATCGCGCAGGCTCCGAGGCGCTGCAGGAATTCCAGAAAAAAGCGGGGGACGCCCAGCCCGTGCACGCTGTCACCGATATCACAGGATTTGGCTTGCTGGGACACGCCCGCGAAATGGCGCTGGGCGACCCGGCGCATCAGGTCGAGACTGTTTCTTTCGAGATAGACCACTCCACCATCCGCTATCTTCCCGGAGCCGTGGACGCCGCGCGCGAAGGGTTTCTCCCAGGCGGGCTGAAAAATAACCGCGACTTTATTAGCGATTGCGTGGGTTTCGAGGAAACTGTCGCTCAGGAATACCGCGATCTAATGTTCGACCCACAAACCTCCGGCGGATTGCTCATCGCTGTCGCGCCCGAATACGGGAACGACGCCCTTGCAACTCTTGAGCATCATGGGGTTTCCGCGCGCCGCATCGGCCTCGCTGTCCCCAAAGGCAAGCCGCTTTTGTTCGTGCGCTAGAATGGAGTGGCGGGCCTTTAGCCCCGTCTTTCGATCTTCATGGACACCATCACACACGGCATCGCCGGCGCACTGATCGGCAAAGCCGTATTTCGCGGCGAGGACATGTTCTCGTCCAAGGCGGTGAATCGCCAACGCATCCTGACCTGGTCACTGATGCTCGGCGCGATTTTTCCCGATTCCGATGTGGTCCGCGACATTTTCTCGCACGACAAGCTGCTGATGATCACCTGGCATCGCAGCATCACGCATTCGCTCTTGATGCTTCCGCTCTGGACGTTGCTGCTCGCCGCCATCACGCGCGCGTTCTGCAATTGGAGAAAATGGGAGACGCCGTCATTTGCAACGCTGTCGTTGGTCTACGCCGTCGGCATCCTCAGCCACATCTTGCTCGACCTGGTGACTTCCTTCGGCACCATGATCTGGTCGCCGCTCGATTGGTCGCGCCCGGCGTGGGATCTCATCTTCATTATCGACTTCACGTTGTCCGCCATTCTTCTCATTCCGCAGCTGCTCGCTTGGGCCTATTCGCAGCCCGACAAGATGAGGCGCCGCGTCATCGCCCTGTGGCTGATTATCACGCCGCTTCCGTTTTTGATTGCGCGAATGGGTGAGAATGTCGGCGCGCCGATTTCGGATCGCGTGGTGCTGATTCTAGTCGTGGTTCTCACCGGCATTCTTCTGCTGCCCACCCGCGGCGGTTGGGGCTTGAAGATTACGTACCAGAACTGGAATCGCGCGGGCTTTGCCGCGGCTTTGATTTACGTAGCGCTATCTTTCTTCACCCATCGCGCAGGCCTCGCGCGCATCAACAAATTCGCAGATCTTTATCATTTGCAAGTGGAGTCTATCGGAGCGCTGCCCCTGCCACCGTCGCTATGGCGCTGGGACGGCCTCGTGCGCACGGACCACGGCGTCTACGAGTTGCGGATGGACGTGAGCCAGAAGCCTGCGAGCGACTCCGAATTGCTGGCCCAGGAGCATCGCTACTATCCCGATGCCCCGCCGAATTCCTACATCGAAGCTGCGAAACGCCTGCCGCAAGTGCAAAAAGTGTTGTGGTTCGCGCGCTTTCCGGTTACGCAGTTCCACAAGGAAGGCGACGACGCCATCGTGGACATCTCCGATGCGCGTTTTCCCCGGACGCGCCCGGGACGTCCTCCCTCCTTCACCTATCGTGTGCGCTTCGGCGCGGCGGGCAACGTGGTATCCCAGGGCTGGGTCACGCGGTAAGTAGCACAGACTTTAGTCCGTGTCTGCAATCTGTGTCTGTGCCACTGTCCTTGAATCGCACGCATGATGTGCGAAGACGTATGCAACCCGCCATGAAATGGAATCAGTTGGTGGCAGCAGTGGATTGCTTGCCCCAAATTTCGCCAGCGACTTCGCAGACCATGCGCAGCTTCGCAAACTGGTCGGCTTCGGAGAGGCGGTTACCTTCCGAAGAACTCGCGAACCCGCATTGCGGGCTCAGGCAAAGCTGCTCGAGCGGAACGTATTTGGCGGCTTCGTCAATGCGCCGCTTGAGCAGGTCCTTCGATTCGAGCTGAGGCAACTTGCTCGACACTAGCCCGAGAACAACCGTCTTGTTCTTGGGGACGAACCGCAGCGGCTCGAACGTCCCGGCGCGCGCCGTCTCGTATTCCAGGAAATAGGAATCCACGTTGATTTGGTTGAAGAGCACATCGGCGATATAGTCGTAACCGCCTTCGCCGAACCACCCGCTTTGATTGTTGCCACGGCAGAGATGCATGGCGAGATGAAGCCCCGGGGGTCGGTTGGCAAAGGCGCGATTGATCATCTCGGGGTACAGCTTGTGCAGAGCGTGTTCCGGGTCATCGCCGCGCGCCTTCATCATGCCCTGAAACCTGGGATCGCATAAGGTAGCCATCGGTGGATCGTCCGTCTGCAAATATCGGCAACCCGCTTCGTAAAGTGAATTCATTTCCTTCTGGTACGCATCCACGATGTCGCTCCAGAAAAGATCCATATCGGGGTACGCGTTTTGCCGAATGGCAGCGCTGCCGCAGGTGAAGTGCAGAATGATGGGCGACGGGATGGTAACTTTCGGCGTGCGTTTGGTGAGCGAGCGAAGAAAACGGAAGTGATCGGCATAGATGGGCTTGCGCCATTGCATCCGGGAAACGACTTGTGTCCAGGGCACGGGTATCTTGCGGCCTTCGTGGTCGACGAAAAAGGCCGCGGTGCTTTCCATGCGGACTTCGACGCCGCCCAGGCCGCGCACATAAAAATCGGTGTAAAAATCCTCGCGGCGAAATTCGCCGTCGGTGATGGAATGCAAGCCCGCTTCTTCCTGCTGTGCGACAGCGCGGCGGATGAGGGAGTCTTCTAGTTCGCGGAGCGCAGCGTCGGTGATTTTGCCAGCGGCGCGTTGCTGGCGCGCGGCCTTGAGTTCCTGGGGCCGGAGCAGGCTACCGACCTGATCGGCGCGAAACGGCGGATTATGAGGAGCCGTTGCTGAGGACATAGGGGCCTCCCATTTGAAGCTTTGTGATGTGTTTGGATGCTGTCCAGGCCTGGGACGAAACCCAGCAACAAACGGCGGGAGCATAGCACCATTGAGGCAGGCTCGGAAGAGATAAACGAGAGTCAGCGGAAGCAGCGGATAAAGCGGTCGTTAAGCTGATTTCTTGGGCTTCGCATCCGCGGGATGGATGACCACCTGGCGCTCTTCGCCCACGCCGACGCTCTCCGTACGCACACCCGGCATGTCTTTCAAGGCTAGGTGGACGATGCGGCGCTCCCGCGAGGACATGGGATTCAATCGGAAAGGCTGCTTTGAGGTTTGCACGCGCTCCGCAGCCACGCGCGCGGTCATTTTCAATTCTTCAAACCGCAAGGCGCGGTAGCCGCCGCTATCGATGTGAATCTTTTCGTGGAACGCAGGTTCCAGCCGCAGCGCGCGAAAAGCCAGATGTTCGATGGCTTTCAAGACTTCCGCGCCGCGCTCGAGAAGAATTTCTTTGTCGCGGCCGTCCAGGTCGGCCAGCACTTCGGCGTCGCCTTCCGCCCCAGTCCCGCCGCTGGCAACGGGGCGGACGTTTACTTTCAACTCCAATCCGGCGACACGCACCAGATTCTCTAAAAACTGACGCAGTGCATCAGCCGTTGCCTGACGGTCCAGTTTTCCATCGTGGATGAGTTCCTGAGGCATGGTTTGGAGTGCGGCAGCCTTCCTGCCGCTTTTCTTGAATTCAATTCCCTTACGGCCTGGACCGAAAACCCGCAGGCCCTTGGATTCACAGCGCGATACACCGCCGCGAATCAAGAATCTGTCACTCGGCCTTTAAGACTTCTTGCCGCGCGCGGGTTTCGCCGGCGCCGCGGGCACAGGATGCTGCCGGTTTAGATACCACTGCTGGGCGATACCGACCACACTGCTGGTGAGAATATACACCGCCAAGCCGCTGGAAATGGGCGAAATCATGAAGATGGCAGCCATGCTGATGGGCATGATTTTCATCATCGCCTGCTGTTGCGGATCGGTCGCCGTCATGGGAGTCATTTTCGACACGAGGTACATGGACACGCCCATCAAGATGGGAAGAGCGTAGTACGGGTCCTTCGCCGAAAGGTCCGTGATCCACAGCCACGGCGCGTGGCGCATTTCGATGGCATAGCGCAGCGCGGTGTTCAACCCGAACCACACCGGCATCTGCAGAAACATCTGGAAGCACCCGCCCACGGGGTTGATGCCCTCGCGCTGGTAGACGGCCATCACTTCCTTGTTCATTTCCGCTTTGCGCGGATCGCGCATCGAGTATTTCTTGTACTTTTCCTGGATCGCCTTGATTTCCGGGGCGACGCGCTGCATTTTCAGCGTGGTCTTGTAACTGGAAATGCGCAGCGGGAATAGCAACATGTTGATGATGAGTGTCAGAACGACAATCGACCATCCCCAGTTGGGAATGTAGTTGTGCAGCCATTTCAACCCGTGAAAGAGCGGATCCGCGATGAATTCGAGCCACCCGAAATTCACCAGCCCGTGCAGCGGCGGGTTCATTTTCTTCAAATCGTCGTAATCTTTTGGGCCCACGTAGACGCGCAGCGCCAGGGGCTGCGCCGAGGAAGCCACCGCCACCTGCGGCACAGGCTCAGGAGTGTCCTGGCCGTTTACCTTGACATTGCGCCACGCCTTCCAATAACGCGTTTCCATCGTGCCGGGCGCGGAGCCGTTGGGAGGAAGAAACGCTGTCGTGAAATACCGGTCCTGAATCCCGGCAAAATCCAGCCCGATTTGCCAGTGCCATGACACGGCGCTCCATTTCTCGATTCCCTCAAGCTTCTTGTGCGGAAAACTCGTGATTTTTCCGCCCTCGCTGTAGTACGTCGAAACGGTCTCGACCGGAGCGGGATTCGTTACCGTCAAATCCCCAAAGCCTCCCAGCCAGCCAAGCCCGGCAACGATGGGTTTGCCGTCGAACTTGACGGAGGTCTCCACGCGCACGACATAGGAGTGATCGAAATGGAATTTCTTGGTGACTTCCAGGTGCCCATTGCTCCATGCAAATTCCACATCTGCAGGGGCATGCAAGTTGGTTCCATCGGAAACGACCTGGTAGCGGCCGTTGTTCGCGGCATTTTGCAGTGGCTCATCGTCGAGCACCAACGCAAAAGGCCACCCGCCGGTTTCTCGAGGGACATCCTGATCCTTGCTTTTGGAGCAGTCTTTCTGTCCATTTTGGACCAAGTCAAGAGTGCGTTGCCCGTAGCTGCAGTCGTCCTTATACTGTTTGAGCTGCCAGCTCTTCACCACCGCGCCGCGATTCGAGATCTCCACGCGGTAAAGTGCGTTTTCGATAACAATCGTGCGCTCTTGCGAATCGCCCTTGGCGGCAACGCTGGCCGGAGGAGTTGGCGTCATCGCGGTGGCTGTTGAGGGAGCGGTCTGCGGAGCCGTTGCAGGTGCAGTCGTCGCGGAACTGGGCGTTGCGGGCGCCGTTTGTGCGGGCCGGTTGGGTTGTGGCTGCTGGGCAGGCGGCTTCGGCCCAAAATATTTTCCCCAAACGAAAATGATGATCATGCACAGCAGCGACGCCACGATGATCCGCAATTCCGGCGTGAACTTATCCTTTTGCTGGCCTGGCACGTTCAAGAATGCACCTCATGGGGAATCGCCGGGGTGGCCCGCCCTTCGCCCATCTCAGGAACAGGGTCGTAGCCGAACTTGCGCGAAAGGGGATGGCAACGCAGCAAACGCTTCAAACCAAGCCACATCCCGCGAGCCACGCCAAAGCGCTCGATCGCTTCGTAGGCATACCGCGAGCAGGTCGGTTCAAAGCGGCAGCTTCCCGCAAACAAAATCGATAAGTAGGTCTTGTAGAAACGCAATGCAAACAGCGCGATGCGCACCGGTAGGGCAGACTTTAGTCTGTCTTCTTTTTCTTTTCTTAATTCGGCCGTCTTCGAACTCATTTGCCCGCTTGCGTCATGCTCTTCAGCAACCGCAGCAAATCCGCCGTCAGCGCGGCAAACGCCGCCTTCGCGACCACACTCTTCGGGTGAATGACGATGTCCCATCCTGCAGGTATCTCCGTCCGGTGGCAGCGCACCATCTCGCGCAGTCGCCGCCGCATTCGATTGCGCACTACCGCGCTTCCCAGTTCCCTCTTGATACTGAAGCCGAAGCGGCTGTGCGACAGTTCGTTGGCGCGGAAGAACACGGTGAAGTGGGCGCTCGAGCGGCGCTTCCCAGCGCGGTACACCGCATCGAACTCTCCGCGCCGCACCAGCCGCGCTTCACGAGGAAACTTCTGCCCGTCCAGTCCCGAACCGCCTTGAACCGCCGGGCTCGCTGTTTTATTCGGGGGTAAGCCGATGGCGTCCCTTCTTGCGGCGCGCCGCCAGCACCTTGCGGCCGCCTTTCGTCTTCATGCGTGCGCGGAATCCGTGCGTTTTCGAGCGGCGGCGCCGGCGCGGTTGAAATGTGCGCTTTGGCAAAGCAATCCCCCTTTTTAATACGCGATCGACAGGTTCGCAGTTTCACCCGCGATGGCGGAACCGTGGGCCGTTCAGCGATCCTGCAAACCGCAGACCACTGCGCAGCCTCACGGACCTCGACTAGCCTGTTTAGCGGCTGGTTTCGAATTTAATAGTGTATTCGACGCCCGCGCACAGGGTCAAGAAACGGGAGCAGCTTCGCTCGGCAGCAAAGTCCCTCGTTGTCTCGCAACTCTTGCGGTCGCGCGCTTGTCGTTTTATCTTTGCGCCGCGCTATTTCCGCTCGAAAGGCCGGTCTCATGCCCGTTTCCAGAAAACTCTCCGCGCTCTTCTCGGTCATTTTCTTTTTCTCGCCTTTGCTTTCGCTTGCGCAACAAAACCCCGCGGCCAAGCCAGCACAAAAATCTCATTCAAAAGAGCCTTCTAAATCGGAACCCGCTTCGCCGCTCGATGCCGTCATCGACGCGCTTTTTTCGGCGCACACTTTTCAACAAACCGCCATCTCGCCCAACGGCAAAAAGGTCGCTTGGGTGGAAAACCTCCTTGGCAAAAATGGCGTCCCAGACGGCAACACCGCGATTTATCTCACAGGCCTGCAATCGACGGAAGGCCCGGCGCGGATAAGTGCCTCCACAGGGAAGAAGGGAGTCGCTACAAAGAATGGCCTGGCTGTCGTGCCGACATATGTGCCGCGCGTTGAAGGATCCGTCGCTTGGTCCGCGGACAGCACGAAAATCGCCTTCCTTTCCGATGCGGTGAAGCCGGGACAGCCCCAGCTCTATATCTACGACCTATCGCGAAACGGTGAATTCCGCCGGCTCACTAATGTCAAAGGGCTGCTCGCTTCGCCCGCATGGTCTCCTGACGGAAAATCCATCGCGGTGCTCTTCACCGAAAACGCGATTCGCGCCGCCGGCCCGCTGGTCGCGGAGGCTCCTGAGACCGGCGAGATCAAGGATTCCTACTTTGAGCAGCGCCTCGCTATCGTGGATGTTGCCTCCGGCGAGCTCCGCCAAATTTCTCCAGCGGACATGTACGTCTACGAATACGCGTGGTCGCCGGACAGCTCCCGCTTTGCGCTGATCGCCGCGCCGGGCAACGGCGACGACAACTGGTACATCGCGCAGCTCTACACCCTCGACGCTGGCCCGCTCGGCGTGATGAAATCCATCTACAAGCCGCCGCTGCAAATCGCCAATCCCGTTTGGTCGCCCGACGGAAAACAAATCGCGTTCATTGCCGGGCTGATGAGCGATGAGCCATCGGTCGGCGGCGACATCTACGCGATTTCGTCCGTTGGCGGCAGCGCGAAAAATCTTACGCCGGAGATGAAAGCTTCGGCGAGTTGGCTCGCTTGGCCTTCGCCGGAAAAAATTGTTTTCGGCGAATTCCTTGGAGGAGACGCTGCCGTCTCGACCCTCGATCCCGCAACGTCAAGCATCGCCCCGATATTCCAGGACGAAGGCCAGCTCACCGCCGGCGCCTGGGGCACCGGCGTTTCGCTTGCGGACGATGGCGTCACTGCCGCTGCGATCCGCAGCGCGTTCGGCACGCCGCCCGAAGTCTGGGCCGGCGAGATTGGCCACTGGAAGCAGCTCACGCATCGCAATGACAACGTGCAGCCGGCCTGGGGCGACGCCAAGAGCATCCACTGGAAATCCGACGGATACGATGTGCAGGGCTGGCTCATCTATCCGAAGGGTTTCGATCCGTCGAAAAAATATCCCATGGTGGTCAGCGTCCACGGCGGTCCTGGATACGCCCAGCAGTCCAACTGGCCCGACTCCTGGGATTTCGAGATGGCCCTCCCCGGCTCAGGCTATTTCCTTTTCTACCCGAATCCCCGCGGCAGCTTCGGCCAGGGCGAAGCCTTCACCGCCGCCAACGTCAAAGACTTCGGCTACGGCGATTTTCGCGACATCCTCGCGGGCGTCGACGAAGCGTTGCGCAGCGCTCCCATCGACCCCAATCGCCTCGGCCTCACCGGCTGGAGCTACGGCGGCTACATGACCATGTGGGGCGTCACGCAAACCAACCGGTTTCGCGCGGCCATGGCCGGGGCGGGCATCGCCGATTGGCTCAGCTACTACGGCGAAAACAAAATCGATCAGTGGATGATTCCCTTCTTCGGCAAGTCGGTTTACGACGATCCCGAGGTGTACGCGAAAAGTTCTCCCATCAATTTCGTCAAAAACGTGAAGACGCCGACGCTCGTCCTGGTGGGCGATAGCGACGGCGAAGCTCCCGCGCCGCAATCCTACGAATTCTGGCATGCGCTGAAAACGCTCGGCGTGGAAACGCAGCTTGTCGTCTACGAACACGAAGGCCACATGTTCGAGAACCCCGAGCACAAGCGCGATCTCATCCGCCGCACCGTGGCCTGGTTCGACGCGCACCTGCGGTAAGGCGGACGCGTTCCAAATTGGGAAGAAACCAGGTACGCCACCCCCCTGTTTTTCGTAAGAGCGGATTCTAAAGAAGTTACAGGCGTCACGTTTTGTAAGAGCAGAATCTAAAGGACTTGCGAAGGCGGGAATGGCGTCACACCCGTAAGAGCGGAATCTAAAGGACTTAACGCGGGATTGAAAGAAGGTAGGGAGCTGCTCGCGGGGAGTTAGACGTACCGCGCGGCGGGCGGGCATGGCTTCTAAGGGGCACGAAAAGACGGTGCTCACGTAATGCATGTAGCATAACACATTCTGGGTATTTGTCAAGCAATACTTATAAGTAGCGAGTTTACTAGGAGATAGCGGGACGCACCGACAACGTATTAATGTAAGCCGTTTTTCTATTGACTTACAATCTGGAAGTCGGCATACTTTATTTGGATTGTACACCAATCGAGGTACCTCTATGAAAACCGAAGTCTCCACTGTCACCACCAAGGGTCAGCTTGTCATCCCCGCCAAGCTTCGCCGCAAGTACTCCATCCACAAAGGCACTCAGGTGGCCTTCGTCGAAGAAGAAAACCGCCTCGTCCTCCAGCCTATCACCCCCGAATTCATCCGCAGTCTCCGCGGCTGCCTCGGCAAAGACTCCTCCGCCCTCGAAATCCTTCTCGAAGAACGCCGCCGCGAGCGCAACCTATGAAGCGTATTGTCCTCGACTCCAGCGCCCTCATGACTTTCTTTGAAAACCGTCCAGGCGCCGAGAAGGTCGAGGAGCTCATTCATCTCGCCGTCGGCGGCAAACGCCAATTGCTCATGTCCGTCGTCAACTGGGGCGAAGTCTACTACTCCGTCTGGCGAGCCAAGGGCCCCGGCGTCGCCCTCAAGGTCCTCGCCGACATCGCCCAGCTTCCCATCGAGCTCATCGACGCAGATTACGAGCTAACCAAACGCGCCGCCGAACTCAAAGCCAACCACAAGCTCCCCTATGCCGATTGCTTTGCCGCCGCTCTAGCGAAACTTCGAAAGGCGAGCGTGTTGGCCACCGACAGAGACTTCCAGATCGTTGCTCACGAGATTCCCGTAGAGCTTTTGTAAGGAACACCAATGTCACCGGCAGAGATCAGCAACGTAGACATCGCGCTGTATGCGCTCCTTAAGCTCGGTGGAGACACCGAGCTGGTTGGAAGAAATATCCGCAATATCCTGAACTTGACCCAGCACGATTCGCGCTACTCGATGCTTCGAAGGCCATTTCCGGGAAACTCGCGCGTCAGGTTTTCAGGAAGATTGCCGGAAAGCGCCAATCCCATTGGCTCCTGACGCCAGCCGGTCTGGGGTATCTCCAAAAACGGCTCGACACCTTGAATCAACTGGAAAAGGGTCAGACTTAGGGTTGCGCCACCCGCGGAGTTGAGGCGAAGCGAGCCAGGGTGCCGGCTGGAAGCCGGCGCTACAAAAGCGGCAGCAGGGCTGCCGCACTCCAAAGAAAAGGGGGGAGAAGGGGACCGGAGCCAGGGGTGCACCGATCCCCGTGGTAGGACCTTACTTGAAGATCAAGCGGGGCCAGTCTCGCATTCCGGGGTCACGCCCGAATGAAGGGCTTGTGAATTCTGCGTGATGCTTTCTTCCCCGGAAATTGCGGAGGCTGACTGCTCGGGACGCACGCTGAAGCCGCGACCGTGCCGCA
>Ga0187780_10002622_pt1 | contig 13496 bp, 10 predicted proteins | sample 1015_Q2_SP10_20__FD_132429 | JGI IMG/M metagenome (GOLD analysis project Ga0187780, IMG submission 132429) | Tropical peat soil microbial communities from peatlands in Department of Meta, Colombia - 1015_Q2_SP10_20_MG | ecosystem: Environmental > Terrestrial > Soil > Wetlands > Peat | place...
AACATCGAAAGCCAAGACCCGGATCAGGGGCGCATACGAGATGTCGCCAAAGAGGTGAGATGCAAGAACAGGCGCTCCAAAATACAACCCAAGAATCATCGGAAGGTAAGTGATAAGGTTCGCACGCAACGCTTGATAAAAGGCCGCTGAAGCAGCTGCTCTAGACCCTCGGGAAGAGTTCTCAGCGACAAATTTCGTTACCGATTGAGGGAACCAAGTAACGAACGTTGAACATGCGGCAACGATCAGCTGAAGGACAGCCCAAATTCCCATTTCCCTCGGCGAGATTAGTCGAGCCAAAACTAGGAACGCGACAATGCCGGCAATATTCGTCCCCAAATTCTGCATAATAAGGTAGGATGCACCACGAGAAAGGCGAACAGGCAGATTGGAGGATGACCACGCGATAGACAAGTTATCACAAGCGAGTCCTGTGCTGTTGCAAGCTACTGCTCAAAGCGAGTCTCTTCTGGAGGTTTCGGCCCAAACATCAACTTGATAGAACGGCGTTTTGTCTATTTATTATAAGGTATGGCACTTACGATTATGTCACGCCATCAGTTACGCGCGACCTAAACGGTTCTTCTTCTTGCGATAGTTATTGTTGTGGTTGGGTGTGAGCGAAGCCTACCTTCAGAGCCTCGACTATGATTGCTCATGTGAATGTGTATCTTGTGAGATGGGCGATCACGAATCCTGCGAATACGGCCAATGCATAATGACCGCTACCAATGTATAATCACGAGATCAGCCAAACCGTACACCCAGGGCCTAGAGCATCCAACTAGAACGTACCAATACAAGTGGTAGGTGACAGGAAGTGTCTCTTCTGCATGATCTCCATACTCCCTGCAGCTGCCAGTCTATGCCATCGTGCATCACTGGATGTGCTCACCCTTTCGTGAGGTTATTGTTGAGTGTTGAGTTTCGTTAAAATTCGAGGTTCTTTCCATTCCTCTCGGAGAATGCTATACAGATAGTCATCCCTCCATTCTCCTCTAATATATGCCGACTTGCGCATCGTCCCCTCATTTCTGAACCCGACCTTTTCGAGAACCTTCTGAGAGGCCAGATTCCCAGCGCTTGTCGTGGCTTGAATGCGCATGATTTGCTTCGACAGGAACAGGTAATCTACCATGATGTGGGCGGCTTCCGTGCAGTAACCTCTTCCCCTCTCACTAGGGAGCATGAAGTAGCCAAACTCGAGCAACGTAATGCTTGGGTCTACATGCATGACGTAGAAGTGAACAATTATTCCAATCTTAGTTCCGTCTTTTTTCTCTATGAAGAATTCTGCGGATTCATGGCTATTCTCAGTTGCGAATAATGTCTCGAATTCCGATTTGGAGAATTGAAACAAACCTTCGTGTTCACCAAGAAATTCAGGATTATTGAACCATGCCGCAACGAGCGGCAAGTCTTCTTTCTCCATTCTCCTCAAATTCACTATTTTGCCCTCAAGCAATCGAGATCAACTCCGCAGAATTCGAAAACTCGATTCAATACGTAAACGTCAGTATCATAACTACCCCTTGATACGCAGGGTGAACCCCGAGTCGTGAGTCCGTCGGAATTGTCGTTATCTTTGGTTACGTTATTCTGGAGGAATCTCCCTGAGCGCTCTTCCTAGATTGAGTCCCTGCTTCTTCCGGTAGTAATCAGCCGCAACGTACACGACTATGGGAACTAGGATTGTTGCAGCGATCGCTATCCACGTCGACGGTATATTCGCTCCATAGAGCGGGTTTGAGACGAGGAAATAGAGAATGATCAAGTACCATATCAAAGAGACAACGCCAGCCACAGTTATCAACGGCACCGGGCCGAGGTTCAACTTCGCAACAGACGTTGAGTAGATATCCTTTCGCGTGAACGGAAAGACGATGGCAGCTAATGCCACGAAGATGAAGGCTATCATGAACGCGATTCCGACTCCAGCTGTGAAAGTTAGGAATGATGTATAATTCGAAAGTATTAGAGCGATTTCTGCAATTACGCCTATAAGAAGAATCGAATAGGTTGGGGCACCATACTTCTCATTCACCGATGCAAGTTTAGCAGGCGTAATTCCATCAAACGACCATGCGAATATGCTTCGGCTAACCGCGGTAAAGATTGGAGGAATCGCCGAGATCACTGCAGCAGTCCATGTCACGGCAATCAACCATAAGATCGAGGGATCATTCGTCAGCATGCTCACGAAGAGTCCCCAAAAGGGTGGGACGCTGAACGGGTATTTGCTTGAGCCGTTGCTGCTCAAGTACCATGCAGAACCCAAGAAGTCATATCCGAAATCCCTTACCGCCAGTCCGCCAAGAACGGCCAGTAAGATCCCGATGAGAAGTGTTGGGAGAATTTGTGAGTACAGAAGGGTCTTCTTCATCGACTTGACTTCACCTGCGTAGTATGATGTGGCTATGCCGAAACCGGTCGTTAGGAAGATGAAATAGGTAATGCCAAGCGTTTGTGCGAATGGGTTGGGACTTGTGGGGGAGAATCCTGCAGCGTGAGCGGCGTCTATTATTCCCTGATACGACGCAAATTTGTTGAACACCGACACGAAGCTCGCGTTCGAATTAGCAGCGAGAAGCCACAACATGATGGCATATCCGACAAAGGATAGAATGACGAGCACATTCGCCAACTTGAACGTTGGACGCGAACCAGTTAACAGGACCAGAACCATAACCAGGATTAACACGGTTCCAATAATCGTGACATTCATTGGAGTTGAAAGTGTGTTTGCTAAGTTGATCAGGCCCTGGTCTCCGGTTACAGTGCCAATTATCAGAAGGCTAGGAGCTATCGCGAACGATGTGATTCCCATAGTGTAGAATACTGTTGAAACAAGATACCAAATCATTAGGTGACCGTTAAACACGAATCCGATACTGGGATGAATGGATCTGCTCATGAAAACGTAATCACCCCCCGCTCGTGGCATCGCCCAACTGAACAAAGTGTACATCAAACTAACGAACAGCGAGAAGATGGTGGCGATAATTGTAGCCAGAACAGGGTCGCTTCCCGGGAACAAGTAGATCGCTGAAGTATAAGTAAAAAGACCGAGTGGTACAGCAAGAAAACCTACACATGAAAGAAATGCGTCGACTCCGGAGATAGAACGAACTAGACCGGTCGCATCACGGATGAAAACCCCTTTACTTGCCATGAAACTCAGCCGTAACAATCATTTCTTTATTTAGCCCTATCTGATGAAACAAAAATCCCAGAAAGTGGATGCGGCAAGCATGAAACGTAGTAAATCTCCGTTGAGGGACAGTGGATGACAAAAGAAGTACTCGTCGAGAGAATGACGTGGAAGGAAATCGAAAAGGCACAATTAGAAGAGTACATCGTCGGAATCGTAATCGGATCTACAGAACAGCATGGACCTCACTTGCCACTGTGTACCGACGTTTACATTCCTCTCGGTATCGCCGAAAAAGTCGCTTCCAAAGTTAACATGATAATTGCTCCACCAATCACCTACGGCTACTATTCGCAAGTTCGAAGCGGAGGAGGAGGCGAAAAATTCCCAGGCACAACCAGTCTGAGAAGCTCAACACTTGTTCAACTAATGACCGACGTCACAGAAGCGTTTATGAAACATGGTTTCAAAAGATTCCTAATTCTTAGCGGCCATTACGAAAACTCCCAACTCGTTGCAGAAAGCGTCCAAGAAGCAATGAAATCTCAGTCTGGCGATATTCGAACGTTATTGGTCAATTACTGGGAACTCATACCAGAAGAAATCCTAAACAGAGTTTTCGGAAGCGATTTTCCAGGTTGGGAAATTGAGCATGCAGGAGTAGCTGAAACATCAATGATGATGGCACTCAAGCCCGAACTTGTCAGGAACGAACTTATTCAAGACGACACTTCTACCAGAAGGTTAGCGTACGATATTATTCCTCCACCAACAGACATTATCCCCAAGAGCGGCATCCCATGGAAGGCAAGCCCCGCCACAAAAGAAAAGGGTGAATTATTGATCCGCGCAGCAGTAGACAAAATATACGAAGCCATAAACAACGATCTTACGCGTGAATAAAGTCCAAGTAGAGACGAACGGCTCTAAAGCTGCGCACACAAATTTCGTTGCCCGTGCCTAAATCGAATGAATTCTCTGCTCCCATCGGCAGGAATTGCATCCGCGAAATCATCATCTCTATTTTGTTGCGTCGAATCTTCTGATCTTAAATGTGGAAGTGTCAATTTCTGCTTTTCCACACTGAATCATCTGTTGTACGACTTCTCCAATCGCAATTGAGAACTTGAAACCATGACCACTACAGGCGCTCACAATTACGACGTTCGGATAATGTGGGTGGGAATCTATTATGAAATCATCGTCAGGAGTATTCGTATACATACAGGTTCCTGAGGAAACGGGTATATCGTCCAACGAAGGTATATGTCGCTTCAAGAATTCTCTTACGGGCCTCTGATCCTCTTCCGTTACCTCCCGACGAATTTGGTCTGGTGATGTAGCCTCGCCGTCGTGATGAATTGCAACCTTCACTCCGCTGCCAATATCTGGGACTCCGTAGTAGAAATGATCCTTTGTTTGCCAGTCGAATACAGGCATCATGTTCGAAGCGAATAATCCATGATTCTTCTGAGGAGCAAACCAGAAGGCTATTTGGCGTTCGACTTGCAAAGGCAGCCTAAGCTCCGGCACCATTGTTCCTAACCAAGCGCCAGTAGCTATGACCACAGATTTCGCCTCGTACGTAGCTTTCGACGTTCTGACTTCCACGCGGCTTCCATCGGCATTCCAGCGTGCAACAGGTTCGTTAAACTGCAATAGGGCGCCATGGCTAACTGCTAGCGATGCCTCAGCGCGAATACATTCCTCCGGAAACAGTATGCCCGCCTGTTTTTCGTAAAATGCTAATTCACCTTGATCCAGCTGGAAGACGGGAAAGCGGCTAGTTACCTCCGTTCCAGTGAAAATATCGTACGGAAGACCATACCTTCTCGAACTGTCTAAGCAACCAGTGATCAAAGGGCTGTCAGGCAAGCCAAATAGAAGTGCCCCAGTCGTTTTGAGCAGCTTTCTCTCGGACTCGTTCTCGATCTTTGACCAAAGCGCAAAGGCACGCTGTACCAGCGGAACCTGAAAGGGTTGTGGGAAAACCGCTGTCCGTATTATTCTGGACCCGCCATGGGATGAGCCGTTAGTGTGATTTAGTACGAATCGTTCGAGCCCTAGCACTTTGAAACCGTGAGACGCAAGGGCATAGGTTACGGCGGTCCCCATTGCTCCCAGCCCCACAACAATCACGTCAAAAGTTTTCATACCTATCCGTCGAGTGATCGATCACAACTAATGTCTATATGAAAATGATCTAAGTTCAAACACCAGGGTTCCGAGGTGAATAACTCAATCATTCGGTTCGACTAGATGCTTCCTGGTGGTTATCGCGAGACAACTCAAACTTTCGATAGAATGTTTTTATACTTGACACGGCTCCACGTGTGGAAATTCGTCTCAGCCGAGGGAAGTTTGAATCTCACTTGAAAGGCGATTACCAAATTCACCAGCTCCATTGATGTTCCATTCTCTGTTGAAGTTTACGACACTACGCTTCGAGACGGGAATCAGTCTGTAGGCGTAAATTTCACCTCAACCCAGAAGCAAAGAGTCACGCAAGCCTTGGTCGCGGCTGGCGTTGACTATGTGGAAGGAGGTTGGCCTAATGAGACTAACGTTACTGACAGAGACTTCTTCAAGCTAGCCAAGAGCTTAGGCGACGGAATATTCCCACATGTTACCGCCTTCGGCATGACTCGGCGAGCAAACACGAATGCGGAACATGATCCGAATCTAATGCACCTCCTCAAAGCCGAGACGAACACAGTTACGATCTTCGGCAAGTCTTGGTCGTTTCAGGTTGAGAAGGTTCTCAGAACGACGCTTGAAGAGAACCTGAAGATGATCCGAGACTCAATTCGATGCCTCCGGCGGCATGGACGCCAAGTTATCTTCGATGCCGAACACTTCTTCGACGGTTTCAGCAACGATACGGACTACGCAACTTCAGTCCTAAACGTAGCTAGAGAAGCTGGAGCCTCAACTGTCGTGTTATGCGACACGCGCGGTGGAGCGTTTCCCGATCAAGTGTTTCAGGCTACAAGGCGAGTTCGAGAAATTATCCAAGGACCAGTCGGTATACACTGCCACAATGATCGAGGTTTGGCGACGGCTAACACTCTGTTCGCCGTGATGGCAGGTGCGTCACACGTACAAGGAACAGTGAACGGTTTGGGCGAACGCGTAGGGAACGCGGACCTAATCGAAGTTATCGCCAATCTCCAACTGATGGGAGCCCAGACTAGGATAAACCCGACCAAGCTAACTACCCTCTCCCGATTCATTTGCGAAATCAGTGGAAACCGCGAGAACCAGTTCAAACCATTTGTTGGCAAATATGCCTTCGCTCACAAAGGCGGTGTTCACGGCGATGCCGTCATCAAAACTGAGGCAGCGTACGAATTCCATAATCCAGCGGCATTTGGAAATCACCGATTCGTCACAGTCTCATCTCAAGCTGGGCGATCTAGTCTTCTGTTAGCAGCTCGCCGGGTAGGATTCAATCTCTCCCGTGAAGATAAGAGACTGCCCAATCTTTTACGAGAGATTAAACGACTTGAAAGTCTTGGTTGTAACCTTGAGAATGCTGAAGCAACATTAGACCTACTTATACTCAAAACCCTAGGAAGACGACGCGCCCCATTCCACATTGTAGATTGGCAGGTGACTGCTCGACAAGATGGCTCAATGGCATCTGCGAATTGCGATCTAAAGGTCGAGGTCGGTAAGAGATGCTTAGAGACGCAAGCGAAGGGGAACGGTCCAGTCAATGCGATCGACCAAGCGTTAAGATTAGTTCTTACGAAAGAATTTCCGGATAGGTTTACAGCAACGCTCTCAGGCTACCGCGTCAGGGAGGTCGACTCTGAAGCTGCAACCGCTGCCCGAGTCGCAGTGTATATTGATTTCACGGACAAGCATAAGGTGTGGACCACCGTTGCATCATCCACAAATATAGTCCAAGCAAGTGTGGACGCTCTCACCGACGGTTATGACTACTGTCTAAGACAGAGCGGCAATCGCGAGTTTCAAACCACAGAAATTCGCCGACGGAGGGATGGCCTTTCGCAATAGACTTTATAAGGCCGATGGGCGTTCGTGGTGGAATTCAAGGTCTACGATGTGATGACGAAATCTCTAGACTCCGCATTCTTACAGTCTGGCTTACTCGTCAGTCTCATCGTCATTCTTCAGTAGCCCGCTTTCGAAAATTCGAAAACGGGCTGGAAATTCTAAAGAGGAGTATATGAAAAATTGAACAAAATGACTGGCGCGCAAGCGGTAGTCGAAGTACTTCAGAAGGAAGGAGTAGAAGCAGTATTCGGTTACCCTGGAGGAGCTAATATGCCGATCTACGATGTCCTTCTGGACTATCAGAATATGCAATACCAACCTCGAGAATACCGGGGGATTCGTCACGTTCTCGCCCGTCACGAACAGTCAGCATCCCACATGGCTGACGGGTACGCACGAGCCTCAGGTAAGGTCGGTGTGTGTCTAGCAACCTCAGGTCCTGGAGCCACGAATCTTATGACTGGCCTCGCAACGGCTTACATGGACTCTTCACCCGTCGTCGCAATTACGGGACAGGTCCCATCGTACGTCATAGGCTCCGATGGTTTTCAGGAATCAGATATTGTAGGGATGGCAACCTCCGTGACGAAATATACGTTTCAACCGCTTCGCGTTAAAGACGTCCCATACATGATGAAGGCAGCATTCTACTTGGCCGCAACTCGTCGGCCGCAGCCTGTTCTAGTGGATATTCCGAAGGACGTTCAGCAAGGCGAGGATGAATTGGAATTCCCTGACAAGATAGATTTTCCGAGATACCGTCCGCTCCCGGACCCAGATCCAACAATCGTGAAAACCATAGCCCGCACAATTCTGAATGCGCAACGTCCGATCATACTTGCCGGAGGCGGAGTTAAAATGGCTAATGCTTACGTTGAGCTACAAGCATTCGCGGAACTGCTCGTTGCCCCAGTTGTGACGTCCTTCATGGGAAAGGGTGTGTTCCCCGAGAACCACCCCCTTTCGCTCGGCTGCATGGGGATGCATGGGTCGGAACGAACGAACAAGCTTCTTCCGGAATGCGACATACTGTTAGTAATAGGGTCGAGATTATCTGACAGAACCACCGGGCGTATCGAGAAATTCTGCCCGAACACAAAGGTCATACACATAGACGTTGACAAGGCTGAAATCGGAAAGAACTACAAGCTGCCCGTGATTTCACTAGTCGCTGACGCAAAGAAAGCCCTAGAATGCCTCGTACGTGAAGTAAAAGCAGGAATGATGGGACGCTATAGGGAACCTTGGACGAAGAAAGTCTTGGAAGTGATGGCAGTGACATCTGCCGAGTTCGACGCCGGCACTAATCTTAGCGGTGTGGAAACGATCAAGATGCTTCGTCGCCTCATTCCACCTAAAGCGATAGTCACGACTGAAGTGGGACAGCATCAGATGTGGTGTGAGCAACACTTTCAGGCTATCGAGCCGCGGACCTTTATCAGCTCAGGTGGCCTCGGTACAATGGGTTTTGGTTTCCCCGCCGCTCTTGGAGCGAAGGTGGCAAAACCGGGCGTCCCTGTAGTTGACATCGCTGGAGATGGAAGTTTCCAGATGACAGAACATTCCCTCGCAACAAGCGTAGAAGAGGGCATTCCTGTAACGGTGATTATCCTGAACAATCGGATGCTAGGAATGGTAGCGCAATGGCAACGTTTCTTCTACAACAACCGTTACTCATCAGTCCACCTCGGCAGAGTCCCTGACTACGTCAAGTTGGCTGAAGCATACGGCGCTACGGGTGTCCGCGTAAACTCGATGCCCGAACTTGAGGACGCTGTAACCGGGGCCATGAAATCAACTGTTACAACGGTTATAGACGTTCCAATTTCGCCGGAGGAGAATGTTCTCCCAATGCTACCTCCTGGAGCAGGGATTAAGGAGATGATTATAGGTTGAACAGGGACGCGCAACTTCGAATCATATCCGCTCTCGTCGAAGACAAGCCGGGCGTACTATTCCGCATCGCCAATCTGATAAGGAGAAAATCCTTCAACATTGAAAGCATCGCGGTGGGTCCAGCTGAAACATCTGGAATGGCCAGGATGACTTTCACCATGTATTCCGAATACGAACGATTTGACCAAGTGATAAAGACCATTGACAGTCTCATAGACGTCCAAAGGGTAGAGCCTCTCGAAATGAGAGATGCAGCCGTTAGGGAACTAGCCCTCGTCAAACTTTCCCCCGGTGAACCCGCCACTAAGCCAGAGATAATGCATTACATTGACGCCTTCCGCGGCAACATCGTCGACGTGTCACCGAGCACTCTCACAGTTGAAGTCTCAGGTGATCCCGAAAAGATCAACGCGTTCATCAAACTTGCAAAAAGCTTCGGACTTTCAGAAGTTGCAAGAACAGGAGCAGTTGCATTATCAAGAGAAATGAGTGCTTCGGAGGTCTCGGCATAATGGCAAAAGTATACTATGATAACGATATTGACGATTCGGCGATTCGTCAGACCACACTAGCAGTTATCGGATATGGAAGTCAAGGTCGCGCCCAAGCGCTCAACCTACGAGACTCGCACGCTAATGTCATGGTGGGTCTACGCAAGGGCAAGTCTTGGACTTTGGCTCAGTCAGATGGTTTTCAGCCATTAAGCGTGAGAGACGCATCAGCGAAGGCAGACGTCATCCTGGTCCTCATCCCCGACCCTCAACAACCTGAAGTGTTCAGAACTGAGATCGAGCCCAACCTGAAGGCAGGTAAGACGCTGTTCTTCTCACATGGTTACAACATCCACTTTCACGAAATCACTCCTCCAAAAGACGTCGACGTTATAATGGTCGCCCCCAAAAGCCCAGGGCAACGGTTGCGTGAAGTATTCCTCAACGGCTTTGGCGTACCCGCTCTCTTCGCGGTGGGCCAAGACGCAACCGGACATGCGCGAGAATTAGTATTAGCCCTCTGCAAAGCACTAGGCTGCTCCAGAGCAGGAGTAATTGAAACAACATTCAAAGATGAAACGGAATCAGATCTCTTTGGAGAACAAGCAGTCCTAGTCGGCGGGCTCATCCGACTAATTGAAGAAGGCTACGAGACTCTGGTCCAAGCAGGATACCCACCCGAGCTCGCGTATTTTGAAACTTGTAACGAAATGAAACTCATAATGGACCTTGTGTACGAGTACGGCTTCGTGGGAATGCTTCGCCGCGTTTCCGACACAGCCAAGTTCGGCGGGCTGACAATTGGCCCTAAGGTCGTAGATCAAACCGTCCGCGAGAACATGAAGAATATTCTGAAGGACATTCAAACAGGCAAATTCGCAAAGTCTTGGACAGGGGATCCAAACAGCGCTGAACGGCTCAACAGAATGATCGACGAATTCGAACAGCACTCTATAGAAAAAGTCGGTAAAGACATCAGAAAACTTTCAGGCCTAGAGAAATAGACAGGTCGACACGATGTGGAGTATACAGTCGCCCTCATTGAAGGAGACGGTATAGGGCCCGAGCAGACTGCAGCTACCAAGACTGTGCTCGCTAAACTCAAAGAAACCCACGGCTTGGCGTTGAACTTGATCGAGGTCAAAGCTGGAGATCGAGCACTCAAAGATACGGGAGAAGCATTATCACAGGAGAATTTCAACATAATCAAAAAATGCGACTGCTGCCTAAAAGGACCGGTAGGGCAGTCCGCCTACGACGTCATAATTCGACTCCGGACTCAGCTTGATCTTTTCGCCAACATACGTCCCGCAAAACATCTGCCTAGAGTTCCATGCATCGCTTCACCCGAAACGGATTTCGTGATCGTGCGAGAAAACACTGAAGATTTGTACGTTGGTTTGGAATCCGCTAACGAAGAAAAAGCGACGGCAACGCGAATTATAACTCGCAAAGCCTCCGAGCGCATTGCAAAGTACGCATTTGAGTTAGCTAAGACACGGAAGAAAGTTGTCACGGCAGTTCACAAATCGAACGTGCTGAAAAAAACCGATGGCCTATTCCTCCATGCATGCAGAGATGTTTCCAAAACGTATCCCGATGTACAATTCTATGAGATGTTTGTCGACACAGCCGCAATGAACCTGATCAGAAGCCCCCAAATTTTCGATATCATCGTTACAACAAACATGTTCGGCGACATCTTGTCCGACGAGGCAGCACAGGTAGTCGGCGGATTGGGACTGGCGCCTTCAGCTAATGTCGGCGACCATTTCGCTCTTTTCGAACCAGTACATGGCGCTGCACCTGACATCGCAGGCAAAAACATCGCCAACCCCATCTCTCTCGTGCTCTCTGCAGCTATGATGCTAGAATGGCTAGGGAAAACGAAGAACGATACCGGAACATCCGAAGCTTCACGAGTAATCCAAAGAGCCGTAGAACAATGCCTTCGTTCAGGAGAAGTTACCCCAGACCTAGGGGGACAACTGAACACGGCTCAAATGGGTGACGCAATAGCAGCAGGAATTTCAAAGTGATCGAATGATGGAGAAACCTACTGTTCGCATATTCGATACTACTCTGAGAGATGGTGAACAGACTCCCGGCATCTCGCTCACCGTTGAAGAGAAAGTCAAAATCGCACACCAACTCGACAGGTTGGGAGTAGACTCCATCGAAGCAGGTTTTCCAATCGCCTCTACCGGCGAACGTCAGTCTGTCGCTGCAGTAGCTACTGCCGGATTATCGTGCGAGGTCGTAGGCTTAGCACGTGCCAGTAGAGAGGATATCGACGCTGCGCTAGACGCCCAGGTTAAGTGCATTCACATCTTCCTAGCTACATCCGACCTACACCTCAAGCACAAGCTGAAACTTACTAGACCAGAGGTTCTTCAGAGAATCACAGATTCAATCGCATATGCGAAATCACACAGAAAGCTTGTTGAATTTTCAGCCGAAGACGCAACCCGCACCGATATCACGTTTCTCAAGGCCGTCTATCAGGCTGCCGAAAATGCAGGCGCAGATCGCGTCAACATACCTGACACCGTCGGGGTATCATCTCCTAAAACCATAGCTCAAATCACGAGCGCGATAGCGTCAAGCGTCAAAATGCCGATCAGCATCCATTGCCATGACGACTTTGGCCTTGCAGTTGCAAACAGCCTATCCGCAGTTGAGGCAGGAGCAGGGCAAGTGCACGTTACCATAAATGGATTGGGCGAGAGAGCAGGGAACACATCCTTGGAGGAGGTGGTAATGTCACTTCATCGCCTTTACGGCCGACAGACAAACATCAAAACGGAACTTCTCTACGAAACATCAAGACTCGTTTCAGCCCTCACCGGCATCAGAGTCCAACCCAACAAGGCCGTTGTCGGCGATAATGCATTCGGCCATGAATCTGGAATCCATACCCACGGAATTACAGAGAACCCACTAACGTACGAACCTTACGATCCCGCCGACGTCGGGCGTAGACGATGGTTCCAAGCAGGCAAACATGCCGGCGCACACGGAATCGCAGTCCAGCTTGCAGAGGCCGGATATTTCCCTGAGAAAGTGCAGTTGACTGAAATCGTTTCCAGAGTCAAAAACATCGGAGACAAAGGAAAGGCCGTCACTGACGCCGACTTAATTGCCATCACTGAAGCCGTTCTCGGAAGCGCATCGGTTAGAGAACGTGTACTAGAACTAGTTGACTTAGCAGCCGTCACCGGCAAGGGTTTGATTCCCACTTCTTCAGTGCGTCTCCGACTTCACGGAAAGGAGTACACGTCCTCAGAAACTGGTGTAGGCCCTGTTGATGCTGCGATTAAAGCAGTTCAAAAGATCACTGACTCATCAGTTCAGATCAAACTCAAAGAATACAGACTTGAAGCAATAACTGGAGGATCAGATGCGCTAGCTGATGCGATGGTCAAAGTAGAGGATTCGAACGGCATCGTTGTTTCCGCGGGAGCCGCAAGAGAGGATGTTGTTGTTGCCAGCGTAGAAGCAATGGTCGAAGCAATCAACAAAATCTTGCTGCGCAATCGACTGGTCTCTAATTCACCCCTAACTGAAGATAGATCCAGAATGGATACGCAATAGTGGCTGAAAATGTCGCAAACTCTCTTTGACAAGATATGGGAGAACCATGTTGTGCATGAGGAGTCAAACCGACCAAGCCTAATCTGGATTGACCGGCACCTGATCCATGAGGTAACTTCCCCTCAAGCCTTCGAAGGTCTTAGGAAGAATGCTAGACACGTAAGGAGATCTGACTTAACATTCGCCACCGTTGACCATAACGTTCCGACAACAGACCGATCCTTCCCAATACAGGACCCAGTCTCTCGCAAACAAGTAGAAGCGCTGCAACAGAACTGTTCAGCGTATGGAATAACTCAATTTGATCTACACAGCCCAGACCAGGGGATAATTCACGTAAT
>Ga0187780_10002623_pt1 | contig 13494 bp, 14 predicted proteins | sample 1015_Q2_SP10_20__FD_132429 | JGI IMG/M metagenome (GOLD analysis project Ga0187780, IMG submission 132429) | Tropical peat soil microbial communities from peatlands in Department of Meta, Colombia - 1015_Q2_SP10_20_MG | ecosystem: Environmental > Terrestrial > Soil > Wetlands > Peat | place...
ATTCCACAACATGTTCCTGGAGTTCCTGATGAAGTTCTAATTCCATCAACAACTTGGGAAAGTAAAGAAGCTTATGATGCAAAAGCATTAGAATTAGTTGAGAGCTTCAAACAAAACTTCAAAAAATTTGAAGGATTTGATTCTACTTTAGCTCAATCAGGTGGCCCTTTAAAATAATTTAAATAATTTAATAATGTCATTCTGGCTACTTATATACAAAAAGACATTGAAATGAACTTCAATGTCTTTTTTGTTTATTTAATTAATGGCTCTGTTAAAGTATATTGTTGATTTTCTTATTCAACTAAAAGGCAGTCCGAAACTAAAAACACCTCTTTTATTGTATTTCATTAGGTAAAAAGCACCTCGAAATGGATGAGAGTTGGTTAAAAAGGTAATGATAGAATTGATTAGTTTGCTTTATTGAAACAAAAGTGTAACCATAAATGGAACAGAAGCCAAGTATATGATAAAAAAGGACAACTTCACTAATTAATGAAGTTTGTCCAAAATGAAGTGAAATTTATACACAAACTATCCAGAAACGCTTCATTAATCCTGAAATGTATATCCCTCAAATACTTTTAAACCTTCCTCATTTAATATTTTTTCTACCACTTTTGGTTTATGAGGACTTTTTTCAAATACTTCTCTGCATGCTATCATAATGTTACTGCCGGCTATTTCTGCTAATTGATCGTGGGATACACTATATACCATTTTCCCTAGAGTTGACCAAACCATAGCTCCAGAGCACATTACACAAGGTTCACAACTGGTATATAAAGTATATTCGCTCAAATCAAAAACATTATTTTCGGAACAGAATCTTCTTATAAGCCCAATTTCCGCATGATGTGTAGGATCACAGGAAGTATTTATTTTATTTTCACCAATCATTACGATTTCTTCATCTTTAACTAAAATAGCTCCAAATGGTTCATTACCTTCTTTTCTAGCTTGTAAAGCCATTTCGATTGCTTTTTTCATAAAATACTCATCATTTTTTAACATGTTTAAGACCTCCATCTAAAGAAGTTTTATCTACTGTACAAACTACTTATATTAAATTGGATAAAATTTTTTTTAGAGACCAGATATACTCACTTTTTCAAGTTTTAACTTTCTAAGCCAGTGTCTTTAATTTCCTTTTTAGCAATTGCGGAAGTGATATACCTACTAAGATTAGAATGATACCCAAATATTGAGAAGCACCTATATGTTCTTTTAATACAACCGCTGACATTAATACTGCTGTAGGAAGTTCCATTGCTCCCAAAATAGATGCTAAACCAGGTCCTACTAATGGAACACCTTTAGAAAACAGTAAGGTTGAAAGAAACGGACCTATAAAAGCTAAGGGAATGCCATATTTCAGAGCAATTTCAATTAGTAGTTTTCCATCAGTAAAGAACGTAGGCGGTAAGATGAATGCACAAATAATAAACCCACCAGAAATCATAAGTGCTGTTTTGGAAACAGGATTTACTTGAACAGCAACCTTTCCACTAAGAAGAACAAAGATCGTATAGGACATAGCTGCTAATAATCCAAATAAAAATCCTAGCCAATGAACTTTGCTTAATCCAGTTGTAAATATATTTGTAGCGAAAAGCGTCCCCATAAATAAAGGAAATAGCGAAAGTAATTTCCCTTTCTCTGGAATCTTTCGATTTATAATAGCTTCTATTAACACTCCCATCCATGTAAATTGAAACAGAAGTACAATTGCTAATGATGCAGAAATGTATTGAAGTGAAAGATAGTAGAACATTCCTGTTAACCCTGTTGTAGATCCAACAACAGTTAGCAGCAAAACTTCTTTTATGTTCGGCTTTAGATACTTGTTTTTGTTTGTACGTTTTCTACTATTAAAAATTACTCCTCCCCATAACAGTAGCGCTCCCAAGAACATTTGTATTCCAACGACATCATTAACAATAAATCCGTCTTTATAAGCTAACTTTACAAACGTAGATAATACTCCATAACTACAAGCTCCTAGAATGATGTATACGATTCCTTTCATTACCCCACCTAATTTTTTAATTTAATTTAACCAAAGCAAGAAAAAGCTCCTTACTTTGTGGTTAATAAAAATTCATTTTTAATTTAGAACTACAATGAACACCGTTACATAATTCATTACATTACAGTCATTTTAATATTTAAAGCTTATGGAAAAGACGATTAAATGAATCGTTTGTTCTCAAAACACAACTGACTTTTTATCATGATGATAAAAAGTCAGCGTAAAAATGCGTTACATTCTTGCAATTGTTTCTTTTACTAATGTAATAAACTTCTCTTTTACTAAAGCTGCTACTTCAATTACTTCATCATGATTTAATGGTTGATCTAAAATTCCACATGCCATATTTGTTAAGCAAGAAATACCAAGCACTTTCATATTTCCATGAACAGCCACAACCGCTTCTGGGACCGTTGACATACCTACAGCATCTGCTCCTTGTGTACGAATCATACGAATCTCAGCTGGAGTTTCGTAAGCCGGTCCGCTCCACCAAGCATATACTCCTTCTCGTAAAGTAATGTTTTCTTCTTTTGCTACATTAGAAGCAGTATTGCGTAAATCGAGATTATATACTTGAGAAAGATCAGGGAAACGTGTTCCTAAATCTTCATTATTTGGTCCAATTAATGGATTTGTCCCTACTAAATTAATATGATCGGTAATTAACATTAAATCTCCAGGGTTGAAACTTGTATTAACAGCACCACAAGCATTTGTAATGATTAGATTCTCTACACCTAGTGCCTTCATTACACGTACTGGAAAAGTTACTTCATCTAGTGTAAAACCTTCATAATAATGAAAACGGCCTTTCATAGCCACTACTGTTTTACCCTTAAATTCTCCAATTACTAATTCATTTGCATGGCCAACTGCCTCAGATTTTGCAAAGTGAGGGATCTCACTATAAGGAATTTTGAAAGGGTTTTCAATTTCATCAGCAAGAGACCCTAAACCAGAGCCTAAGATCATCCCAACCGTTGGGCGATAATCTGTCTTACTCATGATGAAATCTCTAGTTTCTAAAATATCTTGTAATTTGTGCATTTATAATTCCTCCTTAAATAAGCTACTAAATAAACTGTTCAATCAAAATTTTGTTGATTTCTTATATCAATCTTCCTAATTAGTTTAATAGAATAACCGTCTATTGTAAATAGACTAAAATTCATTTTGAGAAAAAGATTTTAAAAAATAAGTTTAAAAATCGATAAAAACATTTATAAATCAATTTCTTTTTATAAAAAACAAAAAAAGTTTACCGTATAGCTTCTTCTTTTGTTATAAATCAGATAAAATAAAAAAAAATTCATTAAATTAATATTTTGGAGGAATATATGCTAAAGCAATTTGTGGGCTTAACATCGCCGAAAACAAAAAGCCTGAAACTTTTATATAGCTTGGTTCGTAAGTTGGGACCTGTTAGAGTTAATACACTTACTGAACTAACTGGATACAAACACGTAACCTGTGCACGTTTACTGGACGAGCTTGTACAGGAAGGACTTATATACGACAGTGGAATCGGGGAATCAAGTGGCGGACGGAAACCATTGATGTATGTTATCAAGCCTGACACTTCTTATTTAATCGGAGTAGAAATTACCAGTTTATACACCACAGTATTACTCCTTGATCTTAAATTAAATATCATAGCCGTAGAAAAATTAAAGATGGATTTACATTGTACTGGAGAATACACGTTAAATTTTGTTTCTCAGTGCGTTGATGATTTACTGTTCAAACACAACATTCAAATTGATAAATTGCTAGGAATTGGAATTGGAGTTCTTGATTCAATTGATCAAGAACGTGGAGTTATCATAAATCCTCGTTTATTCCCTGCAGGAGGATGGGAAGACCTAAATATCGTCGACTATTTAAAACAAAAAAATAATACCCACGTCTTCCTAGATAATGGAACAAATTTGGCAGCATTAGCGGAATACAGAAATAACTATTGGAAAGAAACGGATAATTTAGTTTTCGTTTCCAGTGATATGGGAATTCGTTGCGGAACAATCTTTCAAGGTAGATTGATTAGTAACAAAAAAGAAATGGATGAGGCTTTTGGACACACTATAGTTGATATGCACGGCCGACGCTGCTCATGCGGATCATATGGTTGTCTACAAGCATATAGTAGCTTACCAGCCATACGTGACGAAGTAGTCCGACGGATAAAGCGTGGTAATGTTTCTTTACTCCAAGAGAGGGTTAGTGATGTAGAAGATATAGATTTTCACCATATTTTAAATGCCCTAGAGGAGGAAGACCCTCTTTGTCTAGAGGTAGTAAAGGAGGCCGCTTATTATTTTGGCATTGGCCTTAGTAATCTAATTTTCCTTTTGCGCCCGGATATAGTGGTCTTTGGAGGAACTTTAGTACCAAAACCGCTTTTTTACGAAGTAGCCTCTGAAACAGCACAGAATCGAATGATGAATTATCCTACTAGTAGGGTTCAGATTAGTAAATCGGCAGCAGCATACAATGTCGTAGCTCAGGGAGCTGGATGTATGGTTCTAGATTATTTTACTGAAGAGTTATTGCCATTATAAGTGGGAAGTATGATATAAATCCGTAAGAGAATCGTTCCCTTATTTTTTGTGCAAAAAGGGTGCTCAAAGTTTTAAATTTGAGACACCCTCTTTTTTAGTTCAAAAATCAACATTTTAATTTAAAATTATCTTCACGTACATACCGTTCTCTAATTCCATCTTAGCTTTTCCACTCATTCTTTTAATATCCTTTGATACATTCAACACAACTTTTTTTGTCCATTAATATAATGCATATATAGCAAATAAAAGGAGGAAATACATGTATACTAATTCGCAAATGCCGAATGATCCTCATTATAATCAGCAATACCCACAATATCCGAATTATACACAACACATTCAACAAGCTCAGCATCCTAAATTACGCCAGCAGCAATTTATCCCTCAAGAACCCACCCCACAGCAAATTCAACAGGCTGTGGGTACTCACTATCTTTATTTAAAAGATCCAGTTCTACAAATTGTTAGACCTTGGGTACAGTATGGAATTCAAGAAACTCATAACAATCCCATTCCCCACGCTATGACTGAATTAGCTGCAATCATGTTCTTAATTGGAAATGGCTACGACCAACAACTGGCACATTACATCGTCGAATCTTGGGAAAAGATGGACAGTTTTAAAGGCTCTTTTCTATAAGATTGTTGAAAAAAATGATTTCCCCACGGAAAGGGAGCATCCTTGAGGGGAACTCAACTTCTTTCATAATATTTACAAAAACTAAAGGAACACTCTAAAAAAGAGCCTTTAAAAAACAGTCAAATAAAGATTGTTAATTTGAAATTATTTTTACATACATTCCGTACTCGGATTTCTCCTTTGCTTCTACGTTCATCCTTTTCACATTCTCTGACAATTTAGAAACTCTTATTAGTTTGTTTTCATTTAGTACAGATGGATCAATAAGCCTTACTTTGTTCTTGCGATGTAAATCATATTCGGATTTATCTTCCTTTACATTTACATTGAGATGTATTTGATTCAAAAGATCTTTTACATCTTTATCATCAGATAATCGTAACAAGTTCATTACTTCTTCATCTGTTTTGAGTAAAGTATCTAAGTTAATTATGTTTTTATCTATTGCTAATTTTATCGTGTTTGCTAAACGATTATTACCATAAATATTCAAAGGATTCATAAAGAAATCAATAACCTCTTTATAATAAGTTTTTACAAACCATTCGGCCGTTGCTATATTTTTAGGATACATTTTTCCATCTATTATAATTAAATTTGCGAGAAAATTATTAATTTCTTCTAAAGTGATACTTTCATATTGGAACATATCTCTTAAAGTATAATCGACTCGATCAGCACATAACTCAGGAGCTGGTTGTTCAAGTATATGCCATTTAGTGTCATCTAATAGGATGTTTTTATAATCATATCCATATTTTTTAAGGATACTAGGAATTTCAGATTCAGTAATAATAGAATGATAAATTTTTTCATGGTAATCTTCTTTTTTATTTTCAAGCACAAAATCAATAATGTGCGAGAATGCTGTATGTGAGATGTCATGAATCAATCCTGCTATTTGTTCTTCTAAAGAGCCACCAAGTTTTTTGATTAAAAGCATTACACCTACGGAATGTTCATATCTTGTTACACTCCATTTTTTATTAACTAAATAATTTGCTCCGCCTTGATGAACACCTTTTAATCTTTGTACTGGGCCACTAGAAATTAATTCTTCAAGAACACCGTCTACCATAAATTCTCCATAAATTTTATCTACTATCTTCACAATTAATCCTACCCCCTTGAAATACTAACCTCTAAATTCTAACAAATAATCATGGCATTGGTTGAGTATTCCACAATTCTTGTAATTTTCAACATATCTTGTTTTGTCCATTAATAAACTATGTATATAGCATTAGAAAAGGAGGAAATTCATGTATACTAATTCTCAAATGCCGAATGATCCTCGTTATTACCAACAACAATACCCACAATATCCTTACTATACGCAACCAACTCAACAAGTTCAGCAATATCAATACCCTGATAGACAACAGCAATATATTCCCCAAGAACCAACTCAGCAGCAAATTCACCAAGCTGTCGGTACTCATTATCTATATTTAAAAAATCCAGTTCTACAAGTCGTTAGACCTTGGGTGCAATATGGGCTAAAAGAAGCGCAGCATACTTCTGTTTCCCATGCCATGACTGAATTAGCTGCAATTATGTACTTAATTGGAAAAGGTTACAACCAAAGACTCGCACATTATATCGTTGAATCTTGGGAGAAAAATGAACACTTTTAAAAATTTCGTTAAAAAAATCGGTAAGACCTCAAAAAAGGTCTTGCCGATTTTTTATTTCGTATTGAGTAAAAAAAGTTAAACATGTACTAGAATCTTTTTAAATACTTACTCATTATTTGAACCTAAAGAATAACCTAATTTTTCAAAGGTAAGAGCAAAAACTTCATCACGCATAATAAAACTAAAACGTCGATCTTTTTTAATATTTAATGGAAAATCGTTTAAAAGTATAGGACCTTTTGTTTCAAAGTAATGTTCTTGTTTTTCAAGCTCTTCTACCTCAGCAAAAAATATACTCTTAATAATAATTTTATCTTTACCCGTTACACGATATTGTCCAACGTAAGTTAAATTATTTACAATTCCACCTGTTTCTTCAAACACTTCACGAATAGCTGCCTGCTTAGCTGTCTCCCCTTCTTCTACTTTTCCACCAGGAAATTCATAACCTCTACGCCTGTGCTCAGTTAATAGCCATTTATCTTTATACCTAGTAATCACCCACACATGTTTCGGTTCGTCAGAAAAAGGGTTTATATCAAAGGAAAGTTCAACTGAATTATGATAATAATCTTTAAATTTATGCATATAAACCTACCTAATATTATACTTTGTATCTAATTGTACTATTTTATAGAAATTTGTACATCTCCCTTCTTCAAAATTCACAAAAATTCTTTTAATAAACTACATATGATGCAAATTGAAGACAAAAAATGATAGTATGAAGGTAATGAAATTAGGAGGTTTGAATATGTCTACAATTTTAATTGTTTTTATTATTAGTGTTATTGTCATACTTTTAGTCATAGCAGTCTCGGCTGTTACAGTAAATAAAGCTTATGGTTATAAACATCAAGTAGATAAAATTGAAGATATACCACCCCATCTTAATCACAACAAAGAAAAAGTATAATCATTTTGAAAGGGAACTTTTTTATGAAGCGTATTTTACTAGGAATTATACAATTTTATCAAAAATGGATTTCACCTATGAAACCTCCTAGTTGTCGCTTCTACCCTACCTGCTCTCATTATGGAATAGAAGCTATACAGAAACATGGTGCTTTAAAAGGAAGTTATTTAACGACAAAACGAATCCTAAAATGTCACCCGTTTCATCCTGGAGGTCTAGATCCCGTCCCAGAGCCTAAGTCTACTAGAAAAAATAGTTAATGATCCTATCTACTCAATTGAGAGATAGGATTTTTTTATCTAGGCAGAGATAAAATCCGTACACATTTAGTTCAAATTATAGACAAAAAACGTTCACAAGAATTTGCACATTTCTTCACATTATTATTTTAAAATGAGCGTAAGATAATTAATTAAATAAGAATCTTTCGAATAAAATGAAGAGGTGAAATTCTTGGACGTTCTATTACTCAGTCGCTTTCAATTTGCAATTACTATTTTCTATCACTTTCTATTTGTTCCAATCACGCTCGGACTTGTTATTTTAGTTGCCTGTATGGAAACACAATATGCCCGTACATTAAATCCACTATATAAAAGGATGGCTGATTTTTGGGGCAAAATCTTTTCAATTAACTTTGTTCTAGGTGTTGTAACGGGGTTAACAATGGAGTTCCAATTTGGAACAAACTGGTCTGAATACTCTAAATATATGGGAGATATTTTCGGCTCACCTCTTGCTATAGAAGCATTTGTTGCATTTTTCTTAGAATCTACATTTATGGGAATATGGTTGTTTTCAAAAGAGAAATTATCTCCGAAAATGCGCGCATTTTGCATTTGGATGGTTGCTTTAGGAACAAACATTTCAGCACTTTGGATTATTACAGCAAATGGCTTTATGCAACATCCAGTTGGTTACGTTATTCGAAACGGACGTGCCGAAATTAATGACTTTGGTGCAATTGTTACAAATCCATATGCTTGGCATATATTCGCTCACACAGTTGTAGGCTCATTTATTGCTGGTGCATTTCTTGTATTAGGAATTAGCTCATACCATTTATTAAGAAAAAAAGAAGTTGCTTTCTTTCAAAAATCTTTTAAGTTTGCATTAATACTAGCCGTGTTAGCTGCAACCGCAACACCTTTTATTGGTCATGAATCTGGAATTAATGCTGCAAAAATGCAACCAGCAAAAGCAGCAGCCATGGAAGCAGTTTGGGATTCAACGAACAGTTTACCGTTTAATATCATTCAAATACCAGAACCAGGAAAAGAAAAGAATTTTGAGGCATTATCTATTCCTAAAATTGGTTCATTCCTATACACAAGTAACTTCAATGGCCATGTTACAGGATTAAAAGATATTCCTAAAAATGATCGCCCAAATGTTCCGCTTGTTTTTTATAGCTTCCGAATAATGGTTGTATTAGGATTATTTTTCTTAGCAATAACTTGGATTGGACTGTTCTTGTATCGTAAAGGAAAATTACTAAATGCTAAATGGTTCCTTCGCACAATGATTTGGTCTATTCCATTACCAATTGTAGCAATTAACGTAGGTTGGATTGTATCTGAAGCAGGTCGTCAACCTTGGACTGTTTGGGGCTTAATGAAAACAGCTGATTCTGTATCACCAATTTCTTCATCACAAATCATGTTTTCTCTAATTAGTTTAGTATTATTTTATACAATTCTATTAGTCGGAGAACTTTATTTAATGGTGAAGTTTGCTAAAAAAGGACCAGCACAATTAGAAGTTGCAGCTGAGGAGGGTTCTACACATGTCTCATGATACATTAGCAATCATTTGGTTCGGATTATGGGGACTAGTTTGGGCAGTTTATTTTATACTTGATGGTTTTTCACTTGGTACTGGAATAGTTTTTCCCTTTATTACAAAAAATCGTCAAGAACGAAATCAACTACAAGAGGCCATAGGTCCATTTTGGGGTGGCCATGAAGTGTGGTTAGTACTTGCAGGTGGGGCTACATTCGCAGCCTTCCCTGTAACGTATGCTAATATGTTTGTCTACTTTTATATTCCATTAATGTTGATTTTATTTAGCTTATTCTTTCGTGCAGTGGGTCTTGAATTTATGCATAAAGACGAAAATCGAATTTGGCAAAATACTTGTAAATGGGCATTTAGTATAAGTAGCTTCTTAGTTGCATTCTTATTTGGAGTTGCCTTTGCAAATTTATTCTATGGATTACCTGTTGGAAAAAATGGGATAGAGGGCGGTCTCTTTGCATTACTTAACTCATATGCCCTTTTAGGTGGCTTCCTGTTTGTAGCGATCTTTACAACAGCTGGTGCTTTATGGGTAAAAATAAAAACAGAGGGCGAAGTTGCAGATCGTGCAGAAAAACTAGCTCTACCTGCATCACTTGTTGCTAGTATTACACTTTGTATGTTCTTTGTAGCAACTGCAAATCAAACACCATTATTAGAAAATGCTACTAAAGAAAATGCACTTTATATACTTCCGGCATTGTCTGCTTTATCTGCTATTCTAGTAATGATTTTTATCATTCGTAAAAAAATTGGTATGGCATTCACATTTATTAGCACAACAACATTATTCCTTATGGCTACTGGCTTTACAGGAATGTACCCTAACATGCTTCCTTCTCGAATTAGTGAGCAATTTAGCACCACATTATTTCAAGCTGCAGGAAGTAAAATGAACTTAACTCTTATGTTATGGGTTGCTGGTATTATGCTTCCGATTGTTATCGGCTATCAGTTATGGAGTTATACAATCTTTAAAAAGAAAATTAATGCGAAAGAAGCCAAAGGTTATCATTAAACCAAGATAGATTAAGAGAAAACCCAATCAAAGATTTTTGATTGGGTTTCATTTTTGAAAAAAGCTCTCGACTAACCTTTTGTATTCAAGAAAAAAAGCTGGAATTTTATCATATTCTAAATCCTTGAAGACATTATGGCACACACTTGTGAAGTACCATTTTTGTTGTTCGTATCCTCGTTTAAAGTAATTCCACAGCTCTTCACCTAATTCTTCATATCCTTTTATCATGGATTGTAGATTATCAAGTTTGTCCGCTATAATAAGTGCTTTCACTTCAATAGGAGCTTTTGCAACCCAATCGATTGTATGCTGTTTGCGTTCTTCCCAAGTTAATTCTTTATTTTCTGTATTTCCTTCAACTAATGCGGCAACTTCTATACCAAACTCATTTTTGATATCCTTAATTGTCACAGTTGTATCTTCAACCGTATCATGCAAATACCCTGCTGCAACGACTTCTTCAGGAAATCCTGCAGCTTCTAATATTTTTGCAACGGCGATCGGATGAGCGATCATCTCTTGATTACCAATTTTACGAAATTGTCCTTTATGAGCCTTCTCAGCAAACACTCGTGCCTTTTCTTTTAACATAAGTCACCTCATCTCAGGTATCGTTTTTTTAATTTAGTCAGTCGTTCAATTCTCTCTTCGTCAACCTCTACACCAATTCCTGCTTCTTGTGGAACCATTACCTTCCCATTCTGTAGCTGAACATCCGGACGAATTATGTCCTCTTCCCAGTGACGTGAAGATGCAGAAATATCTCCTGGTATGGTGAAGCCAGGTAATGATGCTAAAGCGATATTCTGTACTCGTGAAATGCCCGTTTCAATCATTCCTCCTACCCATAAAGGAACATCATGTTTCAAAGCAAGTTCATGAATTTTAAGAGATTCTGTTAATCCACCTACACGAGCAGGTTTTACATTTATAATCCGGCATGCGCCTAGGGTAATTGCTAGCTTAACATCTTCAATACAATGAATACTTTCATCTAAGCAAATAGGCGTTTTCATTTCTTTTTGCAACTCGGCATGCTGGATAAATTCTCTATCTCCAAAGGGCTGTTCAATCATCAATAATTTAAATTCATCTAATCTTTTTAACTGATCGATGTCCTTAATCGTATAAGCTGAATTTGCATCAATCATTAATGAAATTTCTGGAAAATGTTTACGTATCATTGAGACAATCTCGTAATCACGCTGTTTATCTACTTTTACTTTAAAACGCTCGTAACCTTCTTGTTGGTACACTTTAATCTGCTGAACCATTTTTTCTGTATTAGCTAAACTGACAACTACTCCGACAGGAATTGTATCACGTGAGCCACCTAATACGTTTGCTAGTGAAAGGTTTTGTTGTTTGCTATATATGTCCCACAAAGCACCTTCAAGACCTGCTTTTGCCATGTGGTGGCCTTTGAAGCATTTAAATAATTCACTCGCTTCAGAAGGATGAATGATGTCTTTTTCTAAAATAAGTGGAATTAAAAATAGGTCTAGCACATGAAGTGCAGTTTGAATGGTTTCTTCTGTATACCACGGCTCTGAAAATGCAACTACTTCACCATATCCTGTTGTTCCGCTATCATCAATCATTTTTACAATGATACTCTCACGTTGCAAATAAGTTCCGTAGCTTGTATGAAAAGGAACTTTTAATGGTTGTTCAATGACATTTAGTTCAACATGTTTAATTCTCATTTTTCTTCTCCAGGCTGTAGTTCTAATAATTTTCGACGTAGCAGTTTATTAGCAGCATTTCTAGGAAGGCTTTCAACAAAATAGATTTCTTTTGGGACTTTATAGCTCGCCAATCTTTCCTTACAAAATTGCTGTAATTCTTCTTTACTAACTGTCGTATTTTTGTGTAATACAACAAAAGCAACCGGTACTTTTCCCCATTTCACATCATCTTTTCCTGTTACACCGACCTCAAGTACATTTTCATGGGCAACTATTACTTCCTCTATTTCAGCTGGATAAATATTTTCTCCGCCAGAAATAATTAAATCACTTCGGCGATCTACTACAAATAAAAATCCATCTTCATCAACATAACCCATGTCTCCTGTATACAACCATCCATCATTAAAACTTGAGCTTTCTCGATTATAATATCCTTTTGAAACGTTTGGACCTTTAACGACGATTTCACCAATCTCATTCGGACTTGCCACTTTATCTTGATTTATTATCTTAAGTTCACAAGTATAAAGTGCTGTACCAGCTGAACCCACTTTTGACAACATATATTCTGGAGCTAACGTAACTATTTGAGAGCATGTTTCGGTCATTCCATATGTTTGATAAACAGGTAGATTGATTTTCATGCTATTTTTTAATAATGGTAATGGAGCCGGTCCTCCGCCTATTAATACACAACGTAATGAGTGAGTGTATTCTTGGTTTGTATAGAGTGTTATTAAATCAGTAAGCACTTTCGTCACCACTGATAAAATGGTTACTCGATGCTTTTGCACAGCCTCTGCAATCAATCTTGCCTCTGCTTTTTCTACTAGTACAACCTTCATGCCGTAAATAGCACTTTTATATAACGTCGATAATCCACCGACATGAAACATCGGTAAACAAATCAACCAAGCATCATCTTCTTTAAACCCTAAATTTAAAACAGATGCTATTGCACTGCTCCAGTGATTACCGTACGTTTGAATAACTGCCTTAGGAGATCCAGTAGTACCTGAAGTGTACATCATTGTTGCGATGTCTTCACTTCGAACAGATTTCTGTATTTTAAATGAAGTTGGTGTGATGTTTTGCAGTTCTTCAAAAGAATAGACTTTGACGTTTTGGAAACTAACAGATGGAAGGTTTGTTAATACATAGTCCGTTTCACTATCTTCTAGCTGGTATTCCCATTC
>Ga0187780_10002624_pt1 | contig 13492 bp, 13 predicted proteins | sample 1015_Q2_SP10_20__FD_132429 | JGI IMG/M metagenome (GOLD analysis project Ga0187780, IMG submission 132429) | Tropical peat soil microbial communities from peatlands in Department of Meta, Colombia - 1015_Q2_SP10_20_MG | ecosystem: Environmental > Terrestrial > Soil > Wetlands > Peat | place...
AAGCTCAAGGAGGTGCTGCGCACTGGCCAGATCCGCCTTGAGAACCTGGCCGAGCAGTACGCGCTGTTCCCGACCGCGACGCTGACGCCCGAGCCGATCGAGCTGGATCTCAAGGTTGTGCTGGTGGGCTCGCCGCACTTGTACGGACTTGCCTACATGCTCGACGAGGACGTGCGCAAGCTGTTTCGCGTCAAGGCGGAGTTCGACTGGCGCCTGCGCTGGGACGAGGAGGGCGCGCGCGGTTACGCTGCGTTCATCAGCGCCCAGGCTCGCCGCGCGGGATTGCGCCACTTTGAGGCCGGCGCGGTCGCTCGCGTGATCGAGCACGGCGCGCGCCTCGCCGACGACCGGGAGTGGCTGTCCACTCGGTTCATTGAGATTGCCGGGATCGCGGCGGAGGCCAGCCACTGGGCATCCAAGGACGGCAGCGAGCTGGTGGGAGCCGAGCACGTCGAGCGTGCGATCGAGCAGAAGGTACGGCGCTCGGACCTGATCGAGCAACGGCTGCTTGAGATGGTGGCCGAGGGGACGTTTTTGCTCGACTTCGACGGCCAGCGCGTGGGGCAGGTCAACGGCCTGTCGGTGATTGATCTCGGGGACTACGCGTTCGGACGGCCGGTGCGGATCACGGCGAGCGCCGGGCCGGGTCGGGGCGCGCTTGTGTCGATCGAGCGCGAGACGGAGTTGAGCGGCCACGTCCACGACAAGGGCTTTCTGATCCTGAGCGGCTACCTGCGGGAGCGCTACGGTGGCGAGCGCCGGATCGCGCTTCACGCGAACCTGACCTTCGAGCAGTCATACGAGCAGATCGAGGGCGACTCCGCCGCCAGCGCGGAGCTGTACGCGCTCCTGTCCGAGCTCGCGGAAGCCCCGCTCAGGCAGGACGTTGCCGTCACCGGATCGGTTAACCAGCACGGTGAGCTGCAGGCCATCGGCGGCGTCAACGAGAAGATCGAGGGCTTCCATCGCGCCTGCAAGCTCAGGAAGCTGACCGGCCGCCAGGGCGTAATCATCCCCGAGTCCAACGTGCGACATCTGATGCTCTCGCACGAGGTCGTCGACAGCGTTCGCACGGGACGCTTCCACGTGTGGAGCGCGCGCACCGTGAACGAAGGAATCGAGCTCCTGACCGGCATTCCCGCCGGCGAGCGCGGAGCGGACGGCAGCTTCCCCGAGGCATCGCTGCACGCCCGCGTCGAGGAGCGCCTCGAGCGCTGGGCGCGGCTCGCCGAGGAGGAGAGATCGACGCATGACGAGGACTTACGAACCTCCTGAGGCGCCGTGCTCGGCGGTCCACGGCGTAACCAGTACAGGGGTGGTGCCCCGACGGACCGCGGCGTGAGACGCGCTGCCTATCAGCGTTCGCCTCACTGTGCCGTAGCCGCGCGAGCCGCGCACCGAGCCGCGCACGACGAGATCGACATTGGTGCCGACCGGGTCGAGGATCGACGCCTACAGCCACAGGACGGCCTGCTCAAGCCCCGCACCGTCCACGAGAACCTCGAGAGAAGCGTGACCGCTCATCAACAGGAGACTGCTGCCCGTCGCTGAGCTCGCTGTGTCCGACGGGTCAGGCGCGTCCGCGGCGCCGCTGCGCGGGATCGCACGCTGGTACACCGCCTCGCATTGCTCGCGATGACCAGCGCGTCATAGTGCCAGTTGACGCTTTCGCGGCAACGTTGCGGCCCGATCTCCTCCAGCTGCCTGATTGCCTTCACCATCCGTTGCTCGTCGGCGCACGTTCATGAGCAATCGGACTTCGCTCCCGCCAGCAGTGGTGAGACCTCATAGTTGTCGGTGTCGACGTGCATTATCCAAGCTAGTCGCGAGTGCCCCGGCCCACATCCGCAGCTTGCCGTTCACTGCACGCACGACGAGTACGGGTGGGTCGCGGGCCTGGCTTGCTCATTCCCGCGTCAGCCCGACCGAATGACTCGAGGTCGATCATTGTCCTTTCTCCACGCGGTCCCGACGTGGCCACCCCAAAGCTCATTTGGCGTTAAGTCGCGGGCGCCCAACGAGGAGAACTACCGATGCGGATTGCAGCCGACCTGGGGAGGATGACCTGACGGGTGGCGTTCGCGACGGCCACCATGATCGGAGGTGGACCAAATGACCACGAACCGCGTAGATGTCATCGACCGCAGCGTCGAGAAGACCCACATCTGGCTGGGCGATCTAGCGGAGGAGCTCGGGAGCGAGGACCGTCAGTATGCCTACCGGGTCCTGCGTGCGTTCCTGCACGCGTTGCGCGACCACCTGCCCGTCGATGAGGCGGCGTCGCTGGCGGCACAACTGCCGATCTTCATCCGTGGCGTCTTCTACGAGGGCTGGGATCCGAGTGGCACGCCGGAGCATGCTCGGGATCTGGACAGCTTCCTGGCCAGGATCGCGAGCGAGGCAGGCCTCGCTGGGGAGACCGAGGCATCGATTGCGGCCACCGCTGCAAATCGCGTCCTGAGCCACCACATCTCGGCTGGCGAGGCCGGGAGTGTGCTGCACGAGCTCCCCGGGCAGCTGCGTCAGTTCCTCAGCCCGAGGGCGATGCTCGACGATGGGTAGGGACGACCTGCCCGATGTTTTCGGCCCTCGCTTCTAGAGAAACCACACAGCATTCGCTGGGGGCGGAGGACTCGGTTCCGGTGGCGGTCGATCCACAGGAGCGGATCGACTCGCTGTTGGCACACCTGGGGACGCGCGCGCAAGGATTGTCCTCGCGTGAGGCGCAGCGTCGCATCGTGCAGTTCGGTGCCAACGAGATTTCGCGTCCGGCGGGAAGGGGCTGGTGGCGGGAGCTCATTCGTCAGCTCGCACATCCGCTGGCGCTGCTGTTGTGGGTAGCGGCCGCGCTTGCCGCGGCGAGCGGGAGCCGGACGCTTGCGATCGCGATTGTCGCGGTGATCGTGTTGAACGCGGTGCTTGCGTACGCGCAGGAGCTGCAGGCCGAGCGAGCGACCGAGGCGTTGAGGGAACTGCTGCCGGTCCGCGCTCGGGTGCGCAGGGACGGCACGGAGCTCGACGTGCCGGCGGAGGAGCTCGTCCCCGGTGATGTAGTCCTGCTGGCGGAGGGCGATCGCCTGTCGGCCGACGCGAGGCTCATCGAGGGCTCGGTCGAGGCGAACATGGGGTCGTTGACTGGCGAGTCGCAGCAGGTGGTGCGCAGCTCCAGTGCTTTGCAGCGTGCCAGATCAATGCTGGAGGCGGAAGATCTTGTGTTCGCCGGCACGCTGTGCACGGGGGGGCAGGCGGAGGCGATCGTGTACGCGACCGGGATGCGCACGCAGTTGGGCCGGATCGCTGCGCTGTCGCAGCGCGTAAAGCCGGAGATCAGCCCGTTGCAGCGTCAGGTCAACCGCGTCGCGTGGCTGATCGCGGCGATCGCGGTCGTGGCCGGCGCGATGTTCTTCGTGGCAGGCACGACGCTCGCCGGCCTGTCGCTAGCGGCCGCCGTGACGTTCGCGATCGGCTTGTTGGTGGCTAACGTACCCGAGGGGCTTTTGCCGACGATCACCCTGTCGCTCGCGGGCGGGGTCCGGCGAATGGCGGCCCGGCGGGCGCTGGTCAAACGCCTGACCGCGGTGGAGACGCTCGGCTCGACCGACGTGATCTGCACCGACAAGACCGGGACGCTGACCGAGGGCAGCATGAGCGTCCAGTTGCTGTGGTGCGCCGGATCCGAGCTGCCGCTTGCAGCCGCCGACGCACACGCGCCTCAGGTGTTCTGGCCGCTGTTGCGCACCGCAGTCCGTGCAACAACGCTCGCCTGGAGCGCCAAGATGGACGCTGGGTTCGCAGCGGCGACCCAACCGAGAGCGCGCTGTTGCTCACGGCCGCGCAGCTGGGCGTCGACATCGACACGGCGGAGCGCGAGCGCGATCAACGCCACGAGCTGGTGTTCGACTTCGACCCCCACCTGAAGCGGATGACGACGCTCGATGAGGAGCCTGGCAGGCAGCTGTGGTTTCACGCCAAGGGCGCGCCGCTCGAGCTGCTCGACCGCTGCGCGGCGATCCGCACCACCGACGGCGCACGGCCGCTGACCCAATCAGACCGCATCGAGGTGCGCGCCGCGTTCGAGCGCTATGCCGCCCGGGGGCTCCGGGTCCTCGGGTTCGCGCAACGCCATGTCGCTCAGTTCCAGGACGGGACGCGCGAGCTGGTCGAGTCGCAGCTGACGTTTGTCGGGCTGGCGGCGCTCGAAGACCCCGCCACGGCCGGAGGTGAAAGACGCGGTGGCGCGCTGCCGCCACGCGGGGATCCGGATCATCGTCGTCACCGGCGACCACAGTCTGACCGCCACCGCGATCGCCCGCGAGGTCGGGATCGTCGGCGACGAGCCGACCTTGATCGCGGGCACCGACCTCGACGCGATGCCCCAAGACCGGCGCGACCGGCTGCTGCGCGATACCCCCGAGCTGATCGTCGCGCGTTCAAATCCCGAAACCAAGCTGCACATCGTGGACGCGCTCCGCGCCCAGCACCACACGGTGGCGATGACGGGCGACGGCGTCAACGACGCCCCGGCCCTGCGCCGGGCGGACATTGGGGTCGCGATGGGCCGCTCTGGTACCGACGTGGCACGCGAGGCCGCGACGATGGTCTTGATCGACGACAACTTCGCCTCGATCGTCGCCGCCGTCGAAGAGGGAGGTGTCGTCTACGACAACATCCGCAAATTCATCACCTACATCTTCGTGCACGCGATCCCGGAGATCGTCCCATTCCTGTTGTACGCGCTTGCCGGCGGCGCGATCCCGCTGCCGCTGACCGCGCTGCAGATCCTCGCGATCGACCTCGGCACGGACACGGTCCCCGCGCTCGCACTAGGCCGCGAGCCAGCGGAGCCCGAGACGATGGACCGCGCCCCCCGCCCGCGCGAAGCTGGGATCATCAGCTCGCCCGATGCTCGCCCGCGCGTGGCCTGCGTCTCGGCGCGCTGGAGGCCCTACTCGTCTTGGGCGGCTTCTTCCTCGTGCTGTTCACCGCCGGCTGGTCGCCCGGTGACGCGACCGGCCCCGGGACGGCGCTTCACCACGTGTATCTGCAAGCGACCACGATGACCTGGGCGGGGATCGTCGCCTGCCAGTTGGGCGCGGCGTTCGCCGTGCGCACCAGTCACGCCTCGTTGCGCCAGGTCGGGGGTGCTGTCAAACCGCTACCTGCTGCGCGGCGTCGCGTTCGCGATCGCGTTCGCCGCCGCCATCATCTACGCGCCGCCGCTGCAATCGATCTTCCAAACCACGGCGCTCCCCGCGCGTGATCTGCTCGTGCTCGCCTGCTTCCCATTGATCGTCTGGGGCTCGGACGAACTGTGGCGCTGGCGGCGCCGCAAACACCATGCCTCCTAGGGCGGCCACACCCGCTGACGCCCGGTGGCGCTGGCTCGATCCCCGTCAGGCGGTCGCCGGGAACGCGGATCGCTGCGGGCCGGCTGCTTCGACTGGCCGTTGCCAACGCCCACGCGGCGGATGCGGGCGCCTCAAGCTCGAAATATCACCGGCACAGCCGCACCTGCTCGATCGCGCTGCACAGCAACTCGCTCAATTAACCAACCCCCAGCGTCGAAGAGACAAACAACCGCGGCCGCTGCCCTGGTCTGCGTCTGAGCCTGTGGCCATTTTCGACCATTGACGACCAGCCGGTGAGCGGTTCAACCCATCGGAGGGCCCGGCTGTTGCCAGCGGGTGGTTGGCCGGCGATCCTGCCCGGCGGCTGAATCGCGGGATAGGAATCGCCGTTTTCGGTCGCCGCCGCCAGCCTCGGCGAGTTGCAGCATCCACTCGGGGCGTGCCAGCGATGCTTACGCGTCCCGATCGGCCAGCACGGCCCATGATTATGGCTCCTGTCGGTCGATGGCTACTGCGGGTGCCGAGGGGCGAGACTCGCGCGGCGAGCGCGGACAGTTCTGCCTACGTGCTCGCGCAGCGACGTCGCCGTCGGCAGCGCGGGTTGGACGGTTCCTACCGCGCTGTCAGATGCCCGGCGTGAAGCTGTTGTCGCGCCGTGCGGCCACTTCCGATGGCGGCGGGATCAGTAGACCGTCGGCCTCGTGGCGGACGGTGCCCCGAGCACTACGACCGCCTGTGGTCATCCGGTCTGCTGTTTCGCACCGGCTGGAGTGACGGGTTGTAACTGCCGGGCACGTAGTTCGCTGTCTGGCCACAGCGTGACATCCAGTGAGTGGCAGTCCTCGAGTCCGATCATGTGGCCCATCGGGGTCGGGATCGTGCCCATGTAGCGGTACAGGTTGACCCCGTCGGTTAGGTATCGGCTGGGTTTGGCATCGTCCGTGATCGCGCCGGGATCGGCGAGACGCGGCGTCGCGCTGCGGCCCACGGAGCTCATCGGCGTGGTACTCGGCTTACAGGCGCGCGCCCCGGCGAACTGCCGAGCTTGTGTTGCGTGTGTGGAGGCGAAGTGAGCGGACGGCCTGTCCCAGGTCGTGTAGCTCGGTGTCGGTGAGGCTGCGCCGGCGACTGCCGGTCAACGCGCTGACGATCGCCGGCCTGGGCGCAAGCAGGTAGATCGCGGCGGCGACTTCGGGCAGCGTATTGTACAGGCGGGCGGGGTGGCCGTGCGGCTTGACAAGGTAGCGACTGGGAGGGACGAGGGTTGTGCTCATTTGTCGTTGGGGTCGTTGTGTCGACGGGGCGGGTTAGGGTTGACCGCGAGAATCGTCCGGTGGGGGTGTCGTGGCCATCGATTAGCCCCAGGTGAAGCGAAAGTCGGCACGAGTCATGCACGATCAGCTCGCCCGGCGAGTGTGAGCGGTGCGCAGGTATGCGATGCGGCAGGCATCGTCTGGAATGTCTCGCATGTGACCCGGCGTGACTCGTTGGGCAGTGTGACCTGCCATCCGCGTGCGTTGTGCTGGGCGCGCACGGTGATCGGTTCATTGGACACCATCCCTCCGGCTTCCTGTACGGCGTCAGGGTTCATCGCTGCTCACCCTGCGGCTCGTCCGTCGATGCGCGGGGTGGCGCTGCGCAGGCGGTAGCCCAGCGGGCCGCGGGGGCTGGCGTGGATGGAAAGCCGGTCGATGTCGTAGCCGGCGAGCTGCAGCCCGTAGATCACTTGGGCGGGGGCGGCGATCCCGCGCTCACGCATATCGTCGATTGTCAACGCGCAAGTCGGGTTGTCTTCGAGCATCGCCAGCAGGCGTGACGCGTCATGATCCCAGCGACTGAGTGGCTCTGGCCGACGAGTTCGCGCACGCCTGGCCTGGACGGTCATCGGTGCGCGCTCCGCTGTGGAGACTGAACTTGACCACTGGACGGGATGTGGCGCGCGAGCGCCGCCGGTGCGCGCTCGACACCGGCCGCGCGGCGGTACACGCGCTCGTAGCCGGTCGCGGTGACCGCGATGTCGTAGCGCTCGGCGACGCTCGCGCGGCAGCGCGCTGAGTCGATCGCCCCCGTCGCCCCCACTTGATCGATCGCGCGTGCCATCTGTAGCTCGTCTGAGACGAGCATCCCGTTCTCCCCGTCGATCACGATCTCGGCTGCGGCACCCTCAGGAAAGGCGATCACCGGCGTCCCGGTCGCGAGCGCCTCGATCATCACCATCCCGAACGGCTCGGGCCAGCGGACCGGCATCAGCAGCGCTTGGGCGTTCGCGTACAGCTGCTGTTTGGCGGCGCCGGCGACCTCGCCGACGTACCGGACCCGTTGGCCGTCGACGTGCGGCTCGATCTGCTCGCGGAAGTACTGCTCCTGTCCGGTCTGCACCGGTCCGGCGAGCACGAGATTCTTGCCGGCTAGTCGCGCCGCCTCGATCGCGACGTGAGCGCCCTTGACCGGAGCCATCCGCCCGATCCACAGCACGTAATCCTGCTTGTGAGTCGTCAGCGGCCAGCGGTCGACGGCGATTGGGTTGGGGACCACCGCGCTGATCTGCACTCCGGCGGGGACGGCCGCAGCCTGGGACCGGCTGATCGCCACCAGGGTCGCTGCGCGGCCATGCCGCTGATAGAAGCGCGTCATGTGCCGGTCGAAAGGACCGTGGATCGTGTGTACGACGGGCACGCCCACGCGGTCGGCCATCGCCAGTGCGGTGAACCCGGAGTGATCGTGAAGGACATCGAATGCCTGGCCTCGCGCGGCCGCTTGCTCGATCTGTTTCCATGCGCAGGCGACGTGGTCTGACTCGTGCAGGGCCGAGCCGATCGTGTCCGGGTGCGGCTCCTCGAGCAGCGTGTGCACGTGCGCGATCGAGCGCGAGCCGGGGGCAGCGAACAGGGTGACGTCGTGGCCGCGGGCCACGAGCGCTTCGCAGAGCAGTTCGACGACCGCCTCGATCCCCCCGTATCCACGCGGTGGCACTGGGATCCACGGCGGCGCCAGCACCGCGATTCGCAATCGCAGCGCGGTCGCGTCGCGCGGCGCCAGGAGCCGCAATGGAGTCTCGGCATTGGTCCGCTCGATGGCGCGCCGGCTGCTCACCGCCTGGCGCTCCGGTCGTTGATGTGAGCGCCGGCCGCGTCCGTTCGCGGCGCTGAACGCTGGGGGCACATGCTTCCGGTGGCTGGCGGCGAGGAGATCAGTCTGACCGGAATCTGTGCACGCGCCAGGCACCGCGGGCAGTGCTCGATCGCTAGCCCGCGGGCTCTCGGCGGAATGCTCAAGCCGCACCGCGGGCAGTTCAACAGCAGCGGGCGGTGAGCGCATGACGCCGGACTCCCGGGATTCATCACAACCCCACCTTTCATCGAACGGCAGGCGTTGCGACAGGTGAGCCGGCCTCATCGCTAGGGCGCGGAGGTGCTGAGTGGCGAAGACATGTGTTGCTGGTAGCCGACACTGCCGCCGGTACAGATCGGTAGGTCGGACGGCAAACTCGGGCTCGATTAGTCATGGGCCCCTCCAAAGAGGCTCTGATTGACGAGCCGATCGTGGGCATAAGTCACCCAGCCACGCACTCGTCACCCGAGTCTGCGGCGGCGCCACCTCGCTGGCGCGCCAACCACTCCGTCGACGGTACAGATGTTCCCGGGGCGCTCCATCAGTAGTTCTCCCCCTTTGGGCGCGGTCATCCACCATTGCACGACCGCTCTGCCTCGACTTCCGCGAGTCCGTGGAGCGGCTCACGGGACGCAAGGTGCTGGCGTTCATAAGCGGCAACCACATCGACCCGATGTCGCGGCAGAGCTGCTCGTCCTCGACGGACCCTCCGGCAAGCCGGACACGGGCGCCTGATTGTCAGTCGGCGTCGATCACGCGCGGTTTGAACAGCGGATAGCTGATGGTGACCGCTTGGGCCACGGCGAACACGCTCTGGTTGGTGTTCCGGGCACGGGCCCGAAGCTCCGCGAACGCTTCATCGGGGCTGATCCCGTGGCGCTCCATCAGGATGCCCTTGGCCTGCTCGATCGTCGCGCCGGTCTGAAGCGCACCGTGGAGCCGGGTGAACTCGGCATATCGGTTCAGGACGATATCGATCGCGCGCTCCATATCCGGCCGCTCGCCGTGTTTGACGTAGGCGAAGATCCCGCGTCGCGCGGCCTTCTCAATGAACGAGTCCTCGTCGGCGACGATGTCGGCGATCACCGGGCACGCGGCCTGCTTGACGATCGCCGAGATCAGATCAAGCGCGTGACTCTGCTTGCCGTCCACGCCCACGATCGCCACGTCCGGCGCCTCGCGCTGCGTCGCCTCGGCGATCTCTGAGACATCGAACAGCCGGGCTACGACGATGTGGCCTAGCTTTTTGATTACGCCCTCGATCTCCGCGATCCGGCGCTGATCCTGGTCGGCGATCAGGACACGCAGACGAGGCGGGTGTTCATCCATCAGATCCGAGTATCGCGGCTTTACAGCCCGAGCGGAGATTCGCTATCCTCGTGGCGGTCCGCTCGACTGCCCACGGGCCCGGCGGATATCGCGCGGCTCAACCTCATGGCCCGCAAAATGGTCAGCTCCATCGCCTCGGCTGACGTTCCGGCAGCTCCAGTCAGCCAGAGGTATCAGTGGCGAGCGAACCGCGCCATGAGTCCATCCGAAGTAGTGCCCGGAGCGCAAGCACCGACGACTGCCGCGCCCAGCATCCACCAGAACGCAACGACAGGCCCGCTGCTACCGCCCCCCGTCCGCCGCGAGACGGGTCGGACGGCAGCGACAGGCTCTGTCCCGACGCGCGGTCGCTTATCGCCGACCGTAGTAGCCGGCTGACGGGCGGTGAGCTCAACGCAGCCGTCACGAGCGCGCTCGTCGGGATCCACACCGAGCATCTCGGCCGCGGGCCTAGGAGTGCCTCGACCTTCCACTACGGGCACGTCCTCGTGACACTCATGCACGACGTGCTGACGCGAGCCGAGAAATGTCTTACCCGAATCGGCCAGGTCGATGCGGTGAACCACATCCGCCACCTGTTCCAGGAGACGATGGAGGCCGACTTCCGCGAGGCCGTGGAGCGGCTCACGGGACGCAAGGTACTGGCGATCATCAGCGGCAACCACATCGACCCCGACATCGCCGCCGAGGTGTTCATCCTCGACGCGCCACTATGAGTTCCGGCCAGGGCCCAGTCCAGGCCGCACCACCTTGACCGCCGGCTGCCATGAATTTGCCTTGGGTACAGGTTCGCGGGGCAAGCTTACCGTCCGCCTCTCGGATGGGAGCTCATTCGTGAGCTCGCACATCCGCTGGCGCTGCTGTTGTGGGTAGCGGCCGCGCTCCCGCGGCAAGCGGGAGCCGGACGCTTGCGATTGCGATCGTCGCGGTGGTCGTGCTGAACACGGTGCTCGCGTACGCGCAGGAACTGCAGGCCGACCGAGGCGAGGGTCTTCCCTTCCGAGCGGGCGAGTGAGAGTATGCCCTGGGATAAGCAATCGTTTCGAAGGAGGGCTCCGTGCCTGAGCAGAGTTGGCTCGTCAACGTCTCGTTCACAGAGGATGCGGACCGTACGCGAGCCGATGCGATCCTGGAGGTCGGCGGCCGGAAGTTCAATGGCGTCGGGCAGGCCAAGCGGGCGCCCGAGGATCCGAGCGTCCCGGTGATTGGTGAAGAGTTGGCCGCGGCCCGCGCACTCTCGGATCTGTCCCACCAGCTGCTCGAGGCGGCCGCGGAGCGAATCGAGTCCTTCGAGGGACATCCCGTCGACGTGCACGGGTGACGCACGCGGGTCACCAAGCGTCGCCGTGACAGGCGCACCGGCCCATTCACGGCGTGCTCGTAGGGTATGTCGTGTCACGCAAGCCGGGACCAGAAAGCGGACGGATCCGCGAAAGCAGCGGCCGCTGTCAAATACTTCGATCAACGCGAACTTCCTCGAGGTTGATGAACTCCACGCGCGGCTCGATGCCGCACGCGAGCCGGAGCGCGGCGCGGGGGAGCGCGGAGGGGGCCTCGGCTGGCGGGGCCATGGTGTCCAACGTGGGGCTCGCGAGTTCTTCGTCACCGGTCACCGGCGGTGTGTCGCGGTCGGTGGTGTTGGGCGAGTGGGACCGCGATGTCGTGTTTGGCGGCAATGCGGATCACTTTTCTCAGTGTGGGCGCCAGCCCGACCGACGGGATGGGTACCTCGATCTCCAGCGTGCCGAGCTCTCGCTCGACGATCCGCACGGGGTCAAGCTCCCGGAACAGATCCATGATCGCCTTGTTGGTGGCCAGCATTGGCGCGGTGAAGCGGGTGACGCCTTCGTCGCGCGCACGAGCGCTGATCACTTCGAGCAGCAGCGTGCCGAGTCCGCTTCCCTGCCAGTCGTCGATCACGGTCACGGCCACCCCCGCCAGATCCGGGTGGGCCGGGTCCCGGACATATCGGGCCACACCGATGCCTTCGCCCGTCTGCTCATCGAGCGCGGTCATCGCCTCGTGGTCATGGTGGTCGATCTCGGTCAGATAGCGCACCGTCGACTCGCTCAACTCGGTCATCGGCACCAGGAAGCGCCGGTAGTGGGACTCGGGGCTGAGGCGCTCAAAGCCGCGGAGCAGCAGCTCTCGATCGGTGTGGTGCCCTTGCCGTATGCGAACCCGCGACCCATCGCGAAGCGTGATCGGCGCACCGAGGGCGACCAGCTCATGTGTGGAGGGAATCGATGACATCGTTGAATTTGGAGTACACCGCTCGCTTGGCTTTCTGGGTAGGAGTCAGCTCTCCAGCCTCCTGGGTGAGGTCGCGATCGAGGATCGCGAAGCGCGCAATCCGCTCGCAGTTCGGCAGACAAGCTCCGGAAGCGCTCGAGGGCCGGTCGCGTCATGCGTGCTCGAACTTGTTGAACGACCGGTCGTCGAGGCTGCCACGGCTGCGATGGGCTTCGCGTTAGTCCGGCGCCCATCATCCAGCGAGACCTGCGGCCCGGCATCCGGAAGAACCCCCCTGATCTGCGTCTACCGACGAGCAGTCCCGCTGTGGAAGTTACGCGCGGATCCTGTCGGTTGCGGTAATCGGGTCTTCGCGAGCGACAGTGTGATGCTGTCCGTGATCGTTTCGCGCGGGAAGCTCTGCGGACGGATTGACTTCCACGATGAGCGGAGAAGTACTGATGCGTGCTGTTGGTCGTGGAGACACGATCAACCCAACCGACGGATTCGACAAGTCGCCGAGATCGGCGGGAGTCGACGGCGATCCGCACAACGTGCGTGGATGTCATCGAGCAGACGGCCGAGGAGGCACATGTGTGTTCATGAATGAGCTGTTCGAGAGCTCGCGGCAGGGGTTGGGGTGATCTGGCTGTCGTCGGTGTCGGAGCCTGGGGGATGACGTCCGGACCGTTTGGCCACATCCTGGTTGGCTACGTGCCGACTGAGCAGGGCGCGGATGCTCGGGCGCTGGGCGTGGACCTCGCGCTGGTGTGCGACGCCGACCTGCTGCTGGTGAGCGTCGTCTCCGGGCTGTGGATCGAGCACACCCGCCAGTCGATCGGTTCGCCGCTGGTGCACAGCGGCGGCCGCGATCGGGCCGCATCGGCGTTGAAGGAGGCCGCCGCACAGTTGGCCGGTACGGCTGGGATAGGGCAGGTGCGGCGACGCCTAGACGTTTCGAGCTCGGCGGCCCGAGGGCTCCACGACGCCGCCGTATCCGAGCAGGCCGACCTGGTCGTCGTGGGCTCCTCGCACCACGGACCTGTGGGTCGCGTTCTGCTCGGCTGGGTCGGCGAGCGGTTGTTGAGCGGCGCGCCGTGCGCCGTTGCGATCGCGCCTCGCGGACGCGCCCTCCACGAGTCACGCCGTATCAGCCAGATCGCGGTCGCGTTCGACGGCTCCCAGGAGGCTCAGCTTGCGCTTCGCACCGCGCACGACCTCGCAATAAGGACCAAGGCCGCGCTGGGTGTGCTGATGGTGATCGAGCCTCCAGCGGCGATCCCCGGACAGTACGTACCCCTCGCGGGGCTGGAGCCGCTGATCGCGGTCGAGCGCGGCGAGGCCCTCCAGCGCCAGGAGCAGGCCGCGCAGAATGCGCTCGACACCGCTCTCGCGGACGTCGGTGGTGGAGCAAAGGTCGAGCGCCGAGTTCTGTTCGGGACCGACCCAGCGACCGCGATCCTCGACTTCGC
>Ga0187780_10002625_pt1 | contig 13488 bp, 7 predicted proteins | sample 1015_Q2_SP10_20__FD_132429 | JGI IMG/M metagenome (GOLD analysis project Ga0187780, IMG submission 132429) | Tropical peat soil microbial communities from peatlands in Department of Meta, Colombia - 1015_Q2_SP10_20_MG | ecosystem: Environmental > Terrestrial > Soil > Wetlands > Peat | place...
ACGAGTCAGAACTCAGATTCGCGGGCCGATTCAGCGTTCCTTGGAGCCCGTGAACCGTCATCGCACCCACCGAGACGGCGACTCGGAGAACGAGATTCATGCTCGGGGGCGCCCCTCCGAACGTCAAACTGTCTCCTGGCGTAGTGGCCCGCCAGTCGATAACGGAGTTGTTGCTTGTCACGTACGAGGGGGACTGATTCACGTCAAGCGCTCCAGGTTGAGCAATTAGATCGGATCCTTCGGAGGCGCAGGGGGTGGGGGGACAGGCATCTCCGCCGATTGCGTAGACGAAACCCGGAACGGAAAGCTGGCTGGGAGTGCTGCCGTAGTAATCGGGCGGCACAGCCCAAGCGATGTTCGGGTTGTCAATCAGGTAGGGGTAGGTATTCGGCCCATTGTACCACACGGAACCATTGCTTCCAATCGACACGAAGTCGCTCGGCGCGGGAAAGACCATGACCGGGTCGTTCGGGGCGGACTGCTGGAGGAAGTTGCTCGCATCCACGTAGTACTCCGGAAGCGACGTTGCCATCGGGAACCCTGGGGTACCATTGGCGAACGAGGGGCTCAGTGAGGGGTACGAAGACCCGAGAAGTATCACGACGATGACGAGAACGAAGACAGTTCCGAGGTGGACCCGTGGAAGGATACGCGTCCCATGGCCGATCCGCTCCTGTCCCCACTCCCTAGCGGCAGGAGGAGTGTCGCGCCAGCGGCGAACAGCCCACCTCTCGAGCCGAAGTGCCACCGCCCCCACCGTCAGGGCGGAAAACACGGAGTAGAACAGCAGCAGGAGTGGGCTGTAAGTATAGGCGTTGTAAAATGCACGGAGAAGGGAGACGTGAGTCGTCAGCCACACAAACACCGTGCCGAGTGGAGGATTCGACGCAGTTGCGGCTAGGACCACGAGGATCATGGCGAGGTACAGTCCTCGGTCGGTCCGACCGCGAAGGAGAACGAGGGACCCGAGGGCTAGGGCCGGAAGAACCCAGGTTAGCGCGATCAGACCCGGGTTCGACAAGTATGCCGAAGCCCACGCGGGAGCGTACGGCGTTGCGAGGAACCAATTGCTGACCAACCGCGTAGAATTCTGTATCGTTGCGACACTGTTGCTACCGTAATTGAACGGGTAGCTCGGCGAAGAGGATGACGCCGCCGAGAAGTACGACGAACCCGTCAAGACGAGCGGGAAGACCAGGTATGCGTTGCCGAGAACGACCGCTCCAAGAACACCTAGGGTCCGGATAAGGATCTGCCGGACGCGTGCCCTGGCGGTTTGCGTACGAAGTGATTCCCACTTGTACGCCAGAAGCACGAGAACAACCAACAAGAACTCGACGGTCAAAACGTATGTCGAGATCGGAAAGATTGCGAAGGCGAAGAACGAAACGAGACCGAGCAAGAGGACGTACCTTAGGTCTCGAAACAGCGCGAGGTAGGCGAGGAATCCCAGGACAACCAGTATCGCTGGATCGCCCGGCGCGAACGGACCTTCGGCATACACTCCAGCATATGTGCCGTAGCCGTTGGTGGTGTAGTATGCATTGAAGCTGAAGACAAGGACTGAGACTAACGCGAAGTCCTTCGGAATCGAGTATCGGGACAGCCAACGGGACACCAGGAAGAAGAGGCAGACGCCTCCGCTGACATTCACGACGAGGAGCAACGTGAACTGCGGTACCGACAGACTGTGCGCCGAGGCCGCGTAGAGTCCTTCAAATGCGAAGGCGTACGGAGCACCGAAGGCTTGGGGTACGTACGTGCCCGGCCAGTAGTACGAAGTGAACAGGGAAGTCGAGAGGTTCACCTGTCGTAGGAGGTACAGGTTGATGACGGTGTTACTTCCGTACGGCGGGGAGTGAAAATTGTACCACACGAGAAAGGAGGCACTCACCATCGCTACGGTGAGCACGTAGGAGTGGTTCGTCCGCAGTCCCTGAACGAGTTTCGAGAGAAGAGGTCTCCAACCGCTCCGATGCATCACTTGTACGGTTCCGCTGTCGCGTGCCGAACCGTCGGCGGCCACCGGGGACTCGGGGTCCCGAGTCGCTGTGTGCGGGTCGTAAGCATGATGCCCCAAATCTGCCGGGGTTGCTTGTGCCGGCAGCTCTCCAGAGGACACGGCCTGCGGGTCAAGTCGCGGCATCAGCCCATTCCGTGCCGTAGGAAGGCCGCGACCGTCAAAGACACTCCCCCGCCGACTACGACGTAGAGCATTCCGATGCTCCCCCACGCGATTCCATAGAAGTTTCGGTGCAGCGAAGAGTGAAAGAGAACCCGGATACAACAAGGGACCAGCGTGAGACGGCCGGGCTCGGCCGAGAACACGGCATTGCGAATGTCGCGGACACGCATCGTATTCAGAACGGATTCTTGAACTGCACCACCGGGCATAAGCGTCGCAGCGAGTCGGAGCGTGGCGGCTTGTTGAAGTCCATCGGCGATGATTCGTTCCCTGGCGGCGCCAGAACTCACATCGGCCAGGCTCAGGCTCTCGTGGACCCTGTACTTTGTGAGAACCCCGGGCCAGGCGACGGTGGGGCCACCGCCTCGCAGGGACATGTAGAAGACGAAGCCATCGAAGCATCCCCGGGTCTTCGCGACCCATTCACGAATCGACAGCCCGAACGTGCGGGAAATCGAGATGCAACTCAGATTGAAATCCGCCTCGGCACGGAGGAGTCGGCCAATCACGGACGGCGTGATTCGGGGCGAACGTGCGACCTGCACCTGCCGAGTCTCGGACGTCAGATGGAGGAGCTTCGAACCCGAGAGAGCAATGTCCGTCCCGGCCGAATTGATGCATGTGTAGTTGTTATGGAGGTAGTCGAAGGCGTATTGGTCGTAGAGATGGGCGACCGTGGACAGCTTCTCCGGCGCGAAGAGATCATCATCCTCGAGAAAACAAATAACTCGGCCCCGCGCCTGGGAGATTCCGATCGAGAGGTACTCTCCCAGCGCTCCTTCCGCGTTGACGACCTGAATCTGGTCCTTCTCGCAGCGGGTGTCCAATTCGGAGTCGATGAAGTTCTTAATCAGGATCACCTCGTACTTCGACCGGGGATACGTCTGGCGGAGCGCCGAGTCGAGTGCAGCCGACACGAAGTTCCGCCGGTGGTACGCTGTTACCACGACGGTAACCACCGGCGCAGAATCGGACATTGCTCTTCCCACGAGAGCCGTCGCCCTACCCCGACGATGCGGTCATCGCCGACCCGTCAACAGAATGCGGTGTTCTTAGAGGTCGCCCCTCCAGTTGACGCCGAGGCACCTACCGTTGGACACCCTCGTCCAGCTCGATCGCAAAGAGGAGTCCCGAGGGAAGGATCTTCGAGACGACTCGGCTCGGTCAGCGGAATCGGGGCGAGCTCCCCCGGCTCAACTCCGCAACGCAAGAGAGTACACACGCTCCATTCGCGCGACGAATGCGGGAACCGAAAAGAGCGCCACCCGCTTCTTCCCTAGCTCCACGAGCTCCGACCTATGAACGACGGATTCCCGACATGCCCGTGCGAGGCCGGGGGCGTCCATCGGATCGACGAGAATCGCGGCGTCCCCCGCGACGTCCCGCATTACCGGTATGTCCGAGGCAACGACCGGGGTTTCGCTCGCAAACGCCTCAACGACCGGATAGCCGAACCCCTCTTCCAGCGTGGGAAAGACCAGCGCATCGCTTAGGGCGTAGAGTTCGGCAACCTGCTCGTCGGTCAGAGCGGTGAACACCCGAGCCCCACGTAACGGAGAGCCGACTCGTACGAGAAGGAACTCGTGAGGAAGCAGGTCCATGACCTGGGGCAGAATCGATAGATTCTTGCGTCGTTCGTCGGTGGAAATGGAAAGCAACACCTTAGCATCGCCAGGCAGTCCGAATTTCTTCCGCAGTTCTGTTCGATCCCCCCGGGGGTGAAAGATCGGCTCGACCGCGGGAGGTGTGACGATGGGAGAACCCGGGAAGCCGTACTCCTCTAACCCCTTCTTGACGTACTCCGACTCTACGATTGGAAGGGCGAATCGCCCAAATTTCTTCAGATTGTGCTTGTATGCAAGTTTGTACTGAATGCTCGCGGAATAGTACCGGTCGGTGTCGAGAAGCGCCTGTGGGTTCGTGTGGATCGTGACCACAGAATGAGATGGAAAGACCCACGGATTGATTTCCTCCTGAAGAAAATGAACCACTCCTCCTTCGTCGGAAACGTGCATCAATTCCCGCCCTAGCTTCCGGTAGACGAGCCCGGCTCCAAGATAGTTGAGCGCACTCGAAACCACACGGGGACGAAAGCTCAGGCCGATGCCGACCTGGCCGGCCTGGTACATTGCGCTGTAACTCGGATGGTTTCCCATCATCACGGTGACAGTCTTGGTCGGAACCGGAACGCTCGAGGAAATCATTCTCATGTACCTCCAGCCCGACCCGGGGAACGGCATGAAATTCACAAGGAACAACGGCCCAACGAATGAATCGCGCATGCCAATCCCCTTGCCGATGGGCTGGGATGGTGGAGACGGGCCTGCGACGACCCGGGGGGACCCAGCTACCAGCCCTGACCTAGGCGACGCGGGGATTCGTTCGGTCAACTTCGTCGCACCGACTGCAAGTCAGGTCGCATGCTCAAGAGCCTTCGTATCCGCAGGCCAGCCACCTCCCCTGGGCGTTGCTGGTACTCGGCCGGGGTGCCTCAGGATCCGACACATCTAGACCGCACTCTGCGCGTCCTCCTCGAAAGTGGGTCTATCCGGGTTCCGCAGCGTGCGGGTCCGTGGTCCGTGAGACGACGTTTCCCGTGCATGCCCGTTGCGACCCAATTGAGGGTAACTAATGTGAAGTACGAGTCCCTTCCAAGCCGGCAGGTTCTGGCGTGCGAATCATTGTTGTGAGTTCGCAGTACCCGCCGACGCGAAGTGGATACTCACAGGTTGCCGGCAACCTCGCCACTGGGTTCCGAAACCGGGGCCACGAGGTCACCGTCCTGACCGAAGGAAGCGGATGCTACCGTGCGGCGAAAGCCGCGTTCCTCGATTCAGCCGGTCGACGCGCTCTCAAAGCCGGCGGAGACATCCTGCAGGTGATTGGACCGACCCCCGTGTTTACGGAGCAAGTGACCATCGCAGCTGCGCGTCTCAAGCTCCCGACCGTCTATTATGTCCATGCGTTCGCCGGCCTCGCGACCTACGGCCGAAGCTCTCTCTTCCGGCTCGCGGATTCTCTCTACTTGCGCACCTATTACCGTCGGGCGCTCCGCACCCTGAAGCACGCGACCTCGAGTACTCAGGACTTCGCGGACAGCTTCTCGCTCTACACGGGCCCGTGGACGATCATCCCGAACGGGGTGCGGGACCCGTGCATCGACCTTGGGAAGCTTTCCGGAGAGACGGAACCGAACACCCCTCACGAAAGGTTGCGCCTGCTGTTTGTTGGCCAGCTCCGACCCTACAAGGGAGTCGAGTACCTTCTCTACGCACTTCATGAGCTGATTCAACGGGGCAAGAAAGTGGAACTCATGGTGGTGGGCGATGGGCCGGATCGTGGTCGTCTCAACGAATTGGTCGACCGTTTGGGCCTACATCAGACCGTTACGATGGCGGGCTCCTTGCGGGACGAAGACCTTCACGCGCAGTATCTCAGAAACGACGTCCTAGTGCTTCCGAGTCTACGGGGAGAGAGCTTCGGGATTGTTCTGCTCGAAGCGAGACTTCACGGAATGCGTCTCGTCGCCTCCGACCTCCCCGGAGTCAGAGAAGTTGTGCGCCAGGTCGGTGGCGAGTTGGCGCAGCCGGCCGACCCCCATGCGCTGGCGCAGGTCCTGATGGTTATCGCTCCCCTGGAACCGGAGGAGCGTAAGCTCGACACCCAAATCGCCGAACGCTACTCCTGGAATCGCGTGGTTTCGATGTATCTGCAACTTTACGAGTCGATTCTGGCGAAGTAGCCTAGGGTCGACTGCGCAACGGCCGATCCTCGGTGAAGGCAACGTGGCCTCACCTCCTGCGAAGAACGGCAAGAAGAGTACTCGCGCCACCCTGTGCTGACGCCCGCGCGAAGCTGTGGGGGAACTAGCGGGAGACAGACCGAGCGGCCTGTTTTTCGGCCCGAGCTTCCGGAAGCACGGAAGTCTGCGAAGGCTCGGGCATGCGCAGCACAGAAGCGGGAGAGACGACCGTTACCGGTCGTAGTCTCACCGCATCCCCTGCCAACGAGTCCTCCGCGGCAGTCGAGGGAATGCTCCGGGGGCCTGCATGATTCTGGTCCCGACGAGCGAGGATGGCCTCAATCAGGAATACCTTGACAAACCCCCAGTTCCGGGTGATTTTGCTCGAGCCATTCGTTCGCGAACAGAAATGGTACGAAACCTCAGAGACCCGTTTGGTTCTGCACTCACTGAGGAGGAAAAGGACGAGCTTGTATCCTCGGTATTTCGGGTTCACAGGTCGGTAGGCGTCCCGACGGAATGCAAAGAATCCTGAAATGGGGTCGCTCGTTCGGCGGGCGCCCGGAACGAGGAGCTTGGCCAGAATCTCCGCGCATCGGGAGATAATGGCGCGATTGTAGGCCCGAGACCCCACCGAGGCGCCAACCCCGTAGCGAGTCGCGACCACCAAGTCGTTCCCCTGTTCGAGCTTGCGGACCAGGTCCGGAATCGCCTTAGGCGGGTGCTGAAGGTCGGAGTCCATGATCACGACGAACTCACCCCGGGTCGCAGCGATCCCCTGGCACTGGGCGGGGGTCAGGGTCTGCGCGCGGTCATTGAAGATCGGACGGACGGATGAATCACGGAGGGAGAGCTGAGATAGGAGCTCTCGGGTCCCGTCCGTGCTTCCGTCATCGACAACCACGATTTCGTGGGTGGGCAGGGGCTGGGAGTGAATGCTTTCAATCAGAACGGGTAAGTTCGCATGCTCGTTGAGCGTGGCGAGGACGATCGAGACCTCCGGTCTCCCCGGGGTGCTCGGGCTCGACGGACTGACGAACGCTGCCAACTGTCAGCACCTTGCCGGCCCAGGCGGCTCGAATTAAATGAATGTAGCCCATTCATAGAGTTTAGCTCCCTTGAGCTCTACCCAAAAGTGCGTCGGACCCTTCGCGCCGCGCCCAGTCTCTTCGCCGGTAACTGACCCAAGCGCAAAGGGGTGTTCGCGCGTCAATCGAACCGAGCCGCGCAGGGCCTGGTCGGGTGTTCAGGCAAGAGGGTTCAGGGCCCGGAAGACACCACTCTCAAGCCGCACGCCAGAATTCTAGTGCGTCCGCGATCGTTCGTTCGATCGGGAATCCCGGTGTGTAGCCGAGTGCCGTAAGGCGCGAGAGGTCGGCTCGATTCTCTGGCTCGTCGGTCGGACGGAGCAGCGCAGTATCGGACTGAATCTTCAGAGGGACACGCGACAACTTCGCAAGACTCTCGGCGATCCACCCAATCGAGTAACTTCTTCCGGCCCCCACGTTGACCGGCTCGGCGGGTCTACCCTTCTCGAAGACCAACCATAGCGCCCGAACCACGTCCCGGATGTCAGCGATATCGCGTCGCGTGGAAAGGTTCCCGACCTTGAGCGTCCCAGGTGCCCCAGCGCGCTCTAGGCGGGCAACCTGCTGGGCAAAGTCGTTCAGCGCGTCCCCGGTCTTCCCCGGGCCCGTGGTACCAAACAATCGCGCACGGACGATCCGAAGGTCGAAATTGAGCGAGTACTGGAGAGAGAGCATGTCCTGGCACGCTTTGGAAACCCCGTACGGATTGGTGGGATTGAGCGGAGAATCCTCGCGGATCGGAAGTGCCTTGGCCACACCGTACGCCGCGGCGGATGCGGTGATTAACGTGCCCTCCCGGGCCGGAGTCCGGCGGAGAGCTTCGTAGAGGGAGATCGTCCCCAGTACGTTCGTCCGGAACGTGTCGAGGGGGTCGCTCCACGCCTTCTTCGCGTACGCCTGGGCAGCCAAGTGAAACACTGCGTCCGCTCGGCTCTCTCTCAACACGGAGTCGATTTCCTGAGGGTCCTGCATGTTGAGGTGGACCCACCGGACCCCCTTCTTCGGAACATCTCGGACCAGGAGTTCTTCCTGGCTGAGGTAGGTTCCCACGACCTCATGGCCCTGGCCTTCGAGATAGGCGGTCAGGTAGCGGCCGATGAACCCTGAGGCTCCGGTGATGAGGATGCGCACCGGGGGGTCACAGACGGGGTCCTCGTAATAACAGTGTGGGGGCGGTGGGACCGCTCCAGGCCATAATCGGGCCCGGTGGAGCCTGAGTCGGCTGGAACGCAACCGTGCCTGACAGACCCAATACCAGCGTCCTCGGACAGGCTTTCACTTCGATTTCGCTCGACGCAGCCTCCTGCCCTCATTTCGGGGCCCAAATCCCGCAGCCGTGCGCACCGCGTCCCAAAGGAGCTGTCGTTCACCGAGGGGATTCAGCGCTTCCCGCGATCCGAACGACCGCGCAGCGAGTCTTTGCGAACGAGGACAAACGCCGCGACGGCGGCAACAACACCGATGGCGAGGACCAGCGCCAAAAGTCCAACAGGACCCAAGAGATTCGGGGGCCCGGCAGACGCTGAGCCACATTCTTGCGGCGGGATGTCTACCCCGACGGAACTTCTGGCGAAATCGCCGAGGGAATCTCCCACGCTGACGGCGAATGTATACTGGCCGGGGGCAAGGTCCAGGTTCACCAGTCCGGTGAGCTGCGTCGATCCGATCGATCCGGTCTCGTTCGACCATGTATACGTATAGGGGGCCTGGCCGCCCTTCCCAGCCGCGAGAAGGGCTACGCCGGCGAGCGTGGCGTTACCGCAACCGGAGTAGTTCACCGAAATCAGCTCGGAGGTCGCCTCGATCGAGGTCACTGCCGTGACCGACGTGTTGCCATCGCCCACAGATCCCCCCGGATACACGACCGTGACACTCACCTGAAAGGTCCCTGCACCCTCGAACTGGTGCACCGGCGAAGCCACCGAAGCGGTAGAACCGTCTCCAAAGTTCCAGAGGAACTCCACCGCGTCGGAGACAACATCCGATGGCAGTGAGAAGCTGACGTTTCCCGGAGCAAAGACCAGCATTGGGTTCCGATACACGGGAAAAGCGGTCTCGGCGTCCACGATTAGAAGCGGGAACGCGGCCTGTTGAGTCTGCCCCGAAGCAGCGACGACCTGGACGGAGATGTCGTATCGTCCCACTTCGCGTGGTGTGAAGTTGAAATCCGTCGTGCTCGAGTTCCGAGGAGAAATGCCGGGGGGCAGCCCCGCCCACGCGATTGAGTAAGGTTCGAGACCTCCCGAAATGTCTACACCAATGTCGGTGCTCTGCTCAACGTTTGCCACCTGAGGAGACGCCTCTGGGGAGACGATCAAGGGATCGTACGTTCGGAACGGGATGACCTGGGAAAACCGGTGCCCGACAGCATCCGTCACGTTGAGAGAAACGAAGTCCAAGCCAGCGACCGAGAACGGGACATCCACCGCTGCACCGTCTATCGTTGTTCCGTTCTCGAAGGTCCAAGTCGAGTTGTAGGGTGGGACTCCTCCGGTCGTCTCATCGTGGAACCGAAGAGTGTAGTTGGAAGAGGTAAGCGGGGAAAGTTGAGCGTTCACCATCAAGGGGAGAGAGAGGCCTTCGACGGAGCCATTGTCGTTCGCGAAAATGTCTCCAGTGGCAAATATGACCTCTCCATTGACCACGATCGGCTCCCCGTAGATTTTCCAGGTCTCGCGGTTGTAGAGCACAGCCCCGGTCGACGAGTCCAGTACGACCAGGTTCCCGGAAGATCCCCCGTTCTCTCCGACAACGACGAGGCCGCTGGCATAGGTGACACCCGCATAGACCCCGCCCGAGAGCCCGGTGGCCCAGGCGACCGTGCCGTTGTCGGGGTAGACAGCCCAGACCCCTCCAAGGTAGGCGCTCCCGTTTGGAAGCACGGTGCTGTTGACGCCGAAATACAGCATCGAACCGCTGAATGTAGGGGGGACGAACTCCGAACCCCACTGGTTGGACAGTTGTAGCGTCCAGGCAGGAGCGCTTGACCCGTTGGCTACGACGTCCGAATCGTTGAACGCGTACGCGACCCCGTTCTTGTTGACGGCCACAACCATCGGGGTTCCCGTTGAGCTGCGAAGGAGTGTCGCTCCGTCTCCAAAATCCAGGTCGTACCCTGGTACGGCCTCCTGGGCGTAACCTTCGAGCTCCGAAACATTGGAAGCATTCAGGGCGAGGATTGCGCGGGCGTACACCTGGGAGGGGATTCCCTCGTTCCCCGTGGTGGTCCAGATTGTGTTGGTTTCGGGATCGACCGAGGGCGAGGACCAAATGGTCGCGCCCACTTGACCCGGAGGTACCGTGTAGAACACGTGAGCGATTTGATGGTCTGCGAGGTCGATTTGGACGAGGGAACCTCGCACGAGCGGGCCGTCGCATCCGCTTGCCACGCCGACATAGGCAGAACCGTTGTAGATGAGAGCGCTCGACCAGATCTTGTGTGCGGTCCACGGCGACGGGTCGCCCGAGAAGTTGCCGAGGTCGACGGACCATTCGACCGAGCCTGTGCTCAAATTGATCGCATAGAAGGTCGGACTTCCTCCGGCGACGTAGACGGTCCCGTTCCACACCGCGGGAGTCGCAACGATGCCCGGACTCCCGCACTCGTCGGCGCTGAACCCTCCCGGTGGGCTGACCTTCCATTCGAGCGACCCGTTGTCGGCGTTAACGGCGTACAGGTAGCCTGCCCAGTCCCCGAAATAGACCGTTCCGTTCACGAGGACAACCGAGCTCGTGACCGGCCCGTTCGTATTGTATTGCCACGTGAGATTGAGTTCGGAGACGTTTCCGGGGGCAAGAACGGACTCATTGAGATTCGCTCCGGTACGCTGGCCGTCATGGTCGTAGGTCGGCCAATCTTGACCGACCGCCCACGGTTCTCCGCCCGCGGGAGCGGAACGCGCGTCTTGGCTCAATCCCGCGCTTTCCTTGGCAGCCTGGGTTGCCCCCGAATCGCTACGAACCTCCGGATGGACTATCCCCGAACCATTGGTAACTCCCCATGGAGCGGTCGTGCAAGTCACCAGTAGCCCAACTACCGTGACAAGGGCAATCGAAGAGCCGCGCGGAGTGTTTCGCCTAGGGTGTTCCATCCTGGGCGGGGGGGTACGTTCTCTCCTAGTTAAGAATAGGTCCAGCACAGGCATGGCGGGAGACTCGCCACGCTCGGACCCGCTGCCTCCCGGACAGCATCACCACGCTCCAATCGAGAATGTTGGGTGGGCCTAGGAGCGAACCCCCTCGTCCCTCCCCGCACCGGATCGTCTTGTCCCGGCCAGCAACGTAAGGAGCACGGGCGCTCCCACCACACCATCCACAAACCACGCGAACGGGAAGAGGGTCCGTGAGGTCGTGAGAGACATTGAGTTGAGGTGGATCGTGAGGGCCGGGCCGACCTGACTCAATCGACCGAATTGAAAGACGGGCACACTCGAGTTGAGCCAGTACGTCACGAACGGAGTCCCGACCCGGGTCGTGTCCTGTCCGGGATGCTGGACCCAGAGATACGACGCAGAGAAGGGGGAGCAGCTCGAAGGGTCCGTGTTGTTCGGCGAGAGCGCGACAGGGCACCACAGCGTAGTTCCGAGACGGAGCGGAAGACCGGTAGTGTTGTACGGTCCGGCGATGGTTCCCCAGAAGTCATGCGCCTGGAATTCGGACGGGTTGGGACTGACCGAACCCACGAAGAGACTCGCACCTTGCATCTCGGAGTGTAGGGAGACTGGTGGGAGTGTGACAGAGATACCATCGATCGCGATCAAGGTACCGTTCGATGAGTTCGTGAGCGTGAGTTCGTGCCAGGACAATCGATTGGCGAGGCGGGGGAGCGCGTACGACCAATTCCCTTCGAGAGACGGCTTTACGCCGGCCATGTACACGTCCCCGAGACCGAACACTTGGTACGAGACGTCTCCTCGGTACAAGGTCGCGACCACATTCTGAGTGAGCGGAACGCCGTTCCAGCGGAACAGGAGGGTGACTTGACCACCCGGTCGTTCGAGCGGAGTAGCATCGTACTGGGCGAACGAACTTCCGTTGAAGACGAACCCTCCCGGCAAGAGTCCGACGATCTGAGGGGAAACCACGGGTCCCGCCGGGGCGACATTCTCTGACCGGATTGGCGGGAGGACGGACGAGGCAGAGGGGGGAATGAACGGTGCGACCGCATTCAGGCCGGCGAACCCGTACGCCACAAGGGTCGTGTTGTAGGGAAATGACGGGGGTGCCGTGATCCCCACGCTCAGGTTCAACGAGAAATGTTCGTCCGCCGTTGGCTCAGTGAAGTTCACCGTACGCCAGGGAGTGGAGAGGCTGGTGGCGTTTCCGTAATTCGGAGCGATGCTCACGCCGTTCCCCGAGGAATCGACGGTGTAGGTCACGCTCCCATTCGAGACCGGGTAATTCGTGAAGAGGGCTACCGGGAACTGGTCCGAAGAGGTTGCTGTCAGGACGGGTGCGGGAAGGAGCGCCGCGAGACCGGTCACGAGGAGAGCCACCAGGAGGAAGACTGTTGCCCACCGGGCTCCTCGAGGCAGGCCCCTCCAACGTGCACGGATGAGTTTCGTTGCCCTGCGGTCCTTCTCGTCGCGAGTGGCGGCCTCGGTCCCCGAAGACGACCCCGCGGCTCGTGTGGTGGTTGCATCGATCAGACCGGCCGGGGTTGTGGGTGTCCCACCTCGTGCGAACAGCAGGCAAACTGCCAGCACCGCGGCCAAGGCCGACCACAGGAAAGCTTGCAGAATTCGAGTTACGATCATCGAATCCGGTACGAGGAGGGAAACGGCGACCGCGTCGTGAAACTGTGCGTATCCGAAGTAGAAGATGCCGCTCCCTGCCCCCGGGCCGGGAGCGTCGTACATGTTCGCGATCAGAATCATCGGAAGGGCGTACAGTTGGACCAACCAGAGGTAGATCGGTCGTCCCGCTCTGGACCCAGCAACGGTCAGCGCCACGAGCAGGAAGGGCAGTGGCCAGACGAACTCGTCCCCGTTCCAAATGTTGAGGAAGAAGAACGGAAGGGCCATCGCTACGGCGAGCGAGACGGACCACGAGAATCTTCTCCACCGGAACAGGACCGGGAGCACGACCTCCACGAGCGCAAGGACAATCGCCAGCAGCGGTTGTGCTTGATTCTGGAGAGTTGTGGGGGTCCCGAACGGAGCGGACCCCACGACTGAGAGGGTCGAGTACACAGAGATGCCGACGGCACCAGGCGCCCCAGAGGAGAAGGATGCGACGCCCCACCCCGGATGGACAAAGAACCACGCCGCGAGCACAATCAGGGGGACCGATACGGAGACGAAGCGACGAAGGAATTGGGACCGGTTTTCCGAATACGCGAGGAGTGTCGGGATCACCAACGCGGGAAAGTAGTACGTGAAGACACCGAACGCCAGGATACCGAATCCCGCCACCTCTTGGTAGGAAATGCCTGCAGTGAGCGAGCGGCCTCCCCGAAGTACGAGCAACAACCC
>Ga0187780_10002626_pt1 | contig 13487 bp, 16 predicted proteins | sample 1015_Q2_SP10_20__FD_132429 | JGI IMG/M metagenome (GOLD analysis project Ga0187780, IMG submission 132429) | Tropical peat soil microbial communities from peatlands in Department of Meta, Colombia - 1015_Q2_SP10_20_MG | ecosystem: Environmental > Terrestrial > Soil > Wetlands > Peat | place...
AATATGGTCGCCACATTTGAGCAGCGTCAGCATCGAGGCAGAGATAGCTCCCATTCCCGATGCAAAGCTGACAGCCGCGTCCCCCCCTTCAAGCGCTGCCATTTTTAGCTCGAGCGCAGTGAGGGTCGGGTTCGAAGTCCGGGAGTACACGTATTTTCCGCGCTTGATTCCAGACCGCAAGAGCTCGTCTATGGCAAAACTTGATGTCTGGTAGATAGGCTGAGCAAGCGCAAAGTTGTCAGGACACGGTCGCTGCCCAGCGTGAATTAGTTTGGTGTTGATCCCATAATCGTATGTCACGAAACGACCTCACACTAACGGCTTTGGTTGCCTATCCTCTGGTAAAACCGGCAATTTCATCGTGTTAATGAGGATGGGCTGCGTGACTTCCTTAGCTCTTTCGAGCAACAGTTCTTTTCCTTTCTGAGACAACGCGAAAAGTGGCACCGCAGTTCCAACTTGCGCGAGAGCTCTATCGCTTACCGCCTCTCTAATGGCTCGTGACGCGCACCCCGTCGTTATATCTACGGTGTCAACAAATTGTTTTGCGGTATCGTCGTCCATTCCAGTTCCATGGACGCCGATAACATACACGTTTGCGTTAGTTTCGCTTTCGATTTCACGACATTGCACGGCGTCAAGCACCGTCGCTACCGTAACAGCCACGTTTTTATGACCTAGTTCTATGGCACGCGCAACGCCTAAGGGCTGATTAATAATGGCACTTTTGTCATCAAGCACGAGACCGCCTTTTTCTTCAACACGATCCTTCAGCTTCGGGATCATGGAGGTCTCGATGACGCCGGATATACGCGCTCCAATGCCTTGTGTCAGCGTAGGACTCGACGTGATAACCGTTCCTACACCTTCACAGACTGTAACGCTAGCATCGATCATCTGACGTCGGAGTCCCGTCATCATTACTTCGGAAGCTCCAAATCCGACGAATACCTCCATCTCAACTTCCCGCTCATCTGTACACATGCCGAAGTCGCGGATCCTAAATTCGATATTCTCTCTAACCGCTTGCGCGTCAATTTTTTCGATACCGCGCGCTTTAGCAAAAATAGGGCAACGTTCAATCAACGGCTCTCGAACTTCAACTACCTGTCCGTCCTCGACTACAACGTAGGCCTTTCCCAACGCTTCTATAACATGTCTGTCTTTCATTGCTTCCCTTTCAAGCGCTTTGATTGATAGCTTTAACGATTGCGCTTATGCGCTCATTAACAGGAATCTCAATGACCGTCAGGTTTTTTCTCTTGTGCAGAGGCGTCAACATAACCCGCAATCAGCGGAACATCGATGTTGCTGTCTTCAAGGTGCGCCCATTTTTTGACGTGCATTGGATGGTCTGACGTAATTAGAACCAAGGTAGACTTATGCAGACTGCGACGTATCCGCTCCACGTTTTCATCTATAGTCTGTGCCGAAAAAACGAGGTCCTCCCAAGATTGGGCAAAATGGTGCGCACAATTGTCTATTGCTCGCAAATGTATCATCAGGAGTTGTATCCCTTCTCGGCTAAAAGCTTTTGACGCTAAATTAACGATCCGACGGTCGTAGTCGATGATCCCATAGAGGTTCTCGACACCTATAGCCAAGTCGACCCTATTGAGTTGTGCTTTAGCTCCTAAAAGTTCTATTACGATGCCAGATTTAATCCCGTTATCGCTCGCAATCTCAAGAATAGATTTTACCCGTGTGTAAAATGTATCGGCAACTTCATAGAGACGGTGGTGCTCTGGAGTGTAACCGGTCAGTATAGTCCCTATGTTTGGGGTCGTTATACGAGGCGGCAGCGAATGGATCTCAAGAAACAGGCCTGTTTCTGAAATACTCTGCAAGTTGCGCAAGGCGCCGTTTAGTTTTCTGTACAGCGTGGCCCCGACGCCATCCACAACTACCAGCAATATTTGATCAATAACTTTACCCGCACAGTAGTTGATAATTTCCGCTATTTCCTCTCCATCCTTATCCGGGATCTCAAAGCCTAACAACTTGCTGATCGTCGGCGCAATATCTAGCTGTGTGTACATTACCGCGGTCACGTGATTCCATGCTGGAAATCTAAGAATATGAATCTGTCGGACAGGCTTTCCGTCGAGTCTAATTTGACTGTGCCCCCCCACATGCGAGAGTTGGAACGGAAGGCGCAAGTTTCAGAGACTGGTAAGCAGGAGGCTTGTACGTGAGTGTTTAACAGTCACCGCCTCAAGGACTCGTGTACGAGACTCTTTTCTCATCGATTCGAAAGTCTCGTAATACTGAAAGCGAGCTCTCCTACGATAAGTGAATGCTTTGGAGGAGCAAGTCGTACCCAAGATCGCTTAAATCACCCAAAAAAATGCTTGTGTCTTGCACACTCACGGTAGGACTTTCGACGAGTGTAGTTCTCGCATCGATTGTTTTGGATGTGTTAGCTTCGACCCATTTATCCTATGTCCACGATCGTACCCCTTTTGGCAATCTCGATTTACTACATCAACCGCAACACAGATGGGAACCAAGATTTGTGACAGCCTTGCGGCGTGTGATTTGACAGGCCGCAGAAATCGAAGCGGCGAGGTTCAATTGAACTGCAGTAAGTTAGTTTGTAGCAGGTGTTTTTCCATGAAAAGTGTCCTGACAGGCATTTTGATGCGTGCCCTCACGTACTTAAGAGCAGAACTCAGGCTTTCAAATGTTAACGGCTGACGAGAGAACGCATCCTTTACGAGCTCTCTTATCACCCAGCTTCCGAGAGGAATATCGTACGTCGGCTGAACTTCACGCATTATATAGATTGAGGCTTGCCTTCTTTGTCTTTCCAAGAACTGAAGCGCTGAAAACCGCGCAGCATAGTAGCCCCCGTCCATGTACGCAGGCGTACTCAAAGTATCTTCGTACAGATCGCCCGCTTCAACTTTGCCTCCCGCTGATATCCACGACTCAGTCCACCCGTAACTATACGCGTGAGGGAGGAGCAGTATTTCGAAGTGGTTCCCAAAAGCTTCGGAGCTAAACAATTGAATATCCGGAACTTCTGGATAATTTCGCACCTTTTTTAAGATGCTATTTCCCAAAATAGAGTCGGTTGCGGTGATGGACCAACGCGTCGGCACAAGTCTACGCTCTTTTCCAAACACGCCCACTGATAAGAGGCGACTTATTTGGTAGGGTGAAACTGAGCTCTCATATAAGATTGTTGCAGCATCTGCAGCCTTGATATCTGTATCGTCAGCAAGCGTATCAACTTTCTTTGGTACGCGAGGATTTTCGACAATCTCTATGTCTGCGACCCTTCCAGATGGTCCCATAGGAGTGAGCAGCGTGTCAAAGCTTACCTCTCGTTTTGGCGGGGTCAAAAACGTCACTTCAACGTCGACAGGAAGCTCAGCCATCGCCAATTCCTGAGTTTCCTGTAGCAGTCGTCCCGGATTTTGGGCGTCTTGTGCATTTAGTTTAAAATGGGATCGAATAAGATTTGAGCGGAATCCAAGTATATCCTCTCGCTTCAGCTGAAGCCATTTGTCAGGTGTGTCAGCAATAGCGATATCTTCGGTTAAAGGAGAGATGAGAGGTCCAGCAAGAATCTCCGGATAGCCAAACCTTCCCACGAACGCAGCGGGTGGCGTCGCACCACAGAGATCCTTTTCTATTTTGCCAAGCTTATAAGAGCGTAACAACAACTCCTTTCGCGTAATATTCTCTGCTGCACTTTTCACGATATATTATATGTGATATCAACATTTATATAGAAACGGCATTAGGCCTTACGGACCGTAAAACGCTACGTTATCATCTAGAAGGCGCCACCGTGGTTTCCGAAGAACATCCCCGCTACCGCTCGCTTACGATACGCGACAAACTCGTAGAAGGGTACGAAAAGGGTATAGTAAGTACTCACGGACTTATTGCCCACGGAAGAGGGGAGGCTTTCGATTACTTGTTGGGAGAGAAGACGAGTGATACTGCGCTTAACGCAACCAAAGTCGCGTGTGCTTTTTTGCTCACTGCAAAACGTCCGGTAGTATCAGTAAACGGAAACACGGCCGCACTGGTTGCAGAGGAGATCGCTGAATTACACGTGATAACCAAAATTCCTGTTGAGATAAACCTTTTTCATCGATCACGAGAGCGCATCGAAAGAATTGCTCATCACTTGCAATCGCACGGCCTAGAGAATATTTTGACGGGGCTCGATTTTGTCGAGCTTTTAAACATAGCGAGTCAGAGAGCCAAGGTCGACAAACGAGGCATATACCAAGCCGATACAGTGCTTGCTCCCCTAGAAGACGGCGATCGTGCCCTGGCGTTGACTCAGCTGGGAAAGATTGTTTTGACCGTCGATTTAAACCCGCTATCGCGGACCGCACTGACATCCACCGTCACAATAGTTGATGAACTGACACGAGCGATGAAGAACTTGATCACCCTCGCAAAGTACTTCAAAACTACGGGCCGCATGAACAAGTTGGCAATGCTTAAAACGTCGTTTGATAACCGTGAAAATCTTGAAGCTTCGTACAAAATCATGCTGGAGCGGCTGCAGTCGTTAGTCTCCTGAGCGTTCGGGCTATCGCCCGTTTAGTAAATCGACGTCATATTCGAAATTGCTAGGCACCTTAACTGTAAATAGAAAAAGCTTGTAGCCGTGCGATTTTGCCATTGCGATCGCTTCTCTCGTGGCTTCAGACCGTTCCACTTCCACTTTCGCTAATGCTAATTCGTCATTATTGCTCACTACAAAGTTGTAAAGCTTCCTATCGCCGAGCTTATACAAGAAGTCGACCAATTTTTTCAACTCTTTCCACGTTCGTGCGATATACACATCTTTATCGACTGAATTAGAGACATACCAATCCCGACTCATATAAGGATATCCCTTGTATTGCTCCTCAAGTTCGTTGTAAGCTTTGAATATCCTTTTTGTGTCTGTCAAACTGGTGTATCTCAAACCACTCTTTTTGAAGTAGCGAGTCACCACAATCTCGCCAACGGCATTTAGATCTTCTTGTTCGAGTCGCATAAGTACTCCTTAAAACATTTTCAATGATTTGGTTTACGTCTGATACCTTTTTGTTTCATTACAACATAAAGCAGGTAGAAATAAATTTTATGATTTCTCAACGAATCATCTATGCCCATTGCAGAAAAAATCAAATGTTCTGTCACAAACTGGAACTACATCTACGACCTATGCCGCGATCTGTCATTAGACGTTGTTGAGTCAGGCTACGAACCAGATATTGTTGTAGCCCTTGCGCGCGGCGGCTGGTTCGCAGGCCGGATGCTCTGCGACTTTTTAGGTATCTCAGATTTGGTCAGCTTGAAAGTTGAGCACTACGTGGGGATCGCCCGCGTCGCGGATGAGTGCGTGGTGAGGTACCCAATTGCCGAGGATATAGTGCGCGACAAAAGAGTGCTTATAGTCGATGACATCGCAGATACCGGTAAGAGCTTGAACCACTCCATGAATTACGTGAGGGAGTTCCGGCCGGCCGAGTGCAAAACAGGTGTGCTTCAGCTGTTATTTACCTCAGATGCAACTCCTGATTATTACGCCGAGTTCCTTGAAGAGTGGACTTGGGTTGTGTACCCGTGGACCTTTATCGAAGATATGATTGATCTGATATCAAAGCTAATGGCGAGAGAGAAAAAGGACCTATGGGACATTAAATCGATCAAAGCAGGCTTGAACCATTGGTTCTCGATCGATCCTATTCACCTAGATATCGCCCAGCCAGGCCGTCTGCCTGAGATCCTGAGCGAGATGACGAGAAGAGGGCTTCTGCAATACGCCAATGGCGCTTGGAGGCTAAAATGAACGCAGAAATTGCTTTGATAGGAGGCAGTGGCGTGTCCGATACGGCCCTCATTAAGAACGCGTCAACGGTTTCCATCAGCACACCGTTCGGCTTTCCTTCAAGTCCCATTGTCCTAGGTCAGGTGCAGGGAAGAGCGTGCGCCTTTTTGGCCCGTCATGGGCCGGGACATCGTTTTCCACCAAGCCGCGTAGATTACCGAGCAAATATTTATGCGCTGAAAACGCTCGGCGTGACGACGATCATAGCAATCTCTGCGGTTGGAAGTCTAAGAGAGGGCATTAAACCACTTGATATCGTAATTCCGGACCAGATCTACGATCGGACTAAACTGAGGTCGAACACGTTCTTTGAGGATATTTGCGTCCACGTGAGCTTTACCGACCCATTTTGCGCGGACATTTCAGAATGCTTGCGTCAGGCGACACAAAACGTGGGATGTAATCTGAAGCTGGGAGGCACCTATGTTTGTATCGAAGGTCCTCAATTTTCGACCCGTGCGGAATCGAACGTGTACAGACACCTTGGCTTCGATGTCATAGGAATGACGGCAATGCCTGAGACAAAACTTGCTCGGGAGGCGGAGATGTGCTTTGGCATGTTGGCTACCGTGACTGACTACGATGTATGGCGCGAGCAAGAGGTTACGATCGAAACGGTGATAAGCAACGTTAAGAAAAACGAAGCGAATACGCGGAAGATCCTCAAAGAGGCTGTACCCCTTCTACCTGAGAGAGGAGAGACATGCGAATGCAGACACGCGCTTAGAAATGCCATCGTCACAAGCCGCGAAGTGATACCCGCCGCAGTAAAAGAGAAGCTAGGACCTCTGATAGAGAAGTATGTTGCGTGATATTGGGCACTTACTTGCTTAAACTGAGCTCGATTTTCCTTAATATGCCTCGTAGCGTCCGCACTTCTTCCGGGCTCAGTTCTGATCGGCCGTAAATACGTTTTAGATTAGAAAGCACGCGCCGCCGTTTGTGAAGAGGAAAATCAATTGCGTCAAGTACTTCGGCGGTGTGCTGAAGCAACCAGCTCAACTCCGTATGTGTTGCAATAACACGATTGCCCGGTGAGGTCAGCGGCGCTGCAGCGATGCTATGAACTATAATCGCGACGGCGTGAGAGATATTCATTATGGGATACGCAGGGCTTGTCCGTATATTGATAATCATATCGCATCGTCTCAGCACATCGTTCGAAAGTCCTTGATCTTCAGAACCGAATAATATCGCCGCAACACCACATATACCGGACAATTTCGGCCCAAGCTCCGCGAGCGGGTAGGGCGTTCTCAGATGTGAGTGAGGTCCAACTATGCCAGTCGTCCCTATAGCTAAATGAGAGTTATCGAAAATGTCATCCAGCGTAGTGAACCGCGCTGCTTCAAGCACATCCTGGGCGTGTGAAGCCATCGCTCGGGCCCACTTCCCTAGCTTACAAGGCTCTACGAGAGCTAATTTCGTAAAGCCGAAGTTTTTCATAACTCGGGCCACGGCCCCCACGTTGCCTTGGTAGATAGGATTTACAAGTACAATCTCAGTTTCCATCTCTCGATGTTAGCATTGATCACGAGTTCTCAGTTGCTGAGTGCAACCCAGACACGAAGAGCGCGTCATAATACCTCATAAAAAACAGATCTCAGCTTATATAGCAGACGCGTTTCGGTATCACAATTTCAATCATACTCGCGCCACGTTTTTCCGCATTTGGTACATCGAAAGAAGCGCACCTCGCTCTCATCTGCAGACCGTAACTGTCTGAGCCACCAATATGCAGTGTCGTGACCACATTCGCTACAGTGTGTTTTGACTGTTGGCATGCCTCCTTGCGCGTCCCCTTCGATCACCAGCATAGTCCTTTTGCTTCGCGAAATCTCGTGCACTTGCTTTTTCGTCGTGTGATCTTTTTCCTTAATGAAACCGCACTTCCGGCATTTCAGGGCACCTTCGTTGGGAACCATCATACTCTTGCATTTAGGACAGAATTCCATGTATTTTCACAGCCACAACTAGTCACAGGAGATCCCGTACTCAAACCCTTTTTGCGCTCCACGCATATAAGCAAATCTATCACAACTCGATGTTTATCCTTCGTCAGTAGAATCCGAGAAGGGAGAGAGCGCGGATTCAAAATAGTTATATGTTAGTTTCATTATAAGGCGTTATGAGTTTAATCCTCTATGCGCAATTATGCAATACCCTTTGATCGATTCTATGCAACCATTGTTGTGGATTGCTTTAATTCTTTTCATAGCGGCAACCGTTGCACCTCGTAAAACTGCGTATTCGCTCGGCGCTGTCGGATGGGGTTTTTTTGCGTTGCACTGGGCATACCAGCCTACGTATTACTTGGCGATCGGAGATTACTTCAACGTGTTCTTATGTCTCGTCGTAGCCTTTTTCTGCGGGTATATCGCCTTTATCATGTGGAGAAAAGTAGACGATATCACTCTTTTAGTTACGAAAGCCGCGGCAGTGGGCGGAATACTCTATTTTTCGTTCGCTGAGTTCTCATATCTGAATCGCGTGCTGATAGCGTCCGTAGCATCACAGACTGCTTTGATATTGCACGTCTGTAGCGTGCCGGCTGTCCGCGCTGACTGGAATGTGTTAACGCTCTACCACTATCCCGTCGAAATCATTCTCGGCTGCACGGGCATAGAGAGCATTGCGCTATTTCTCGGCGCTATCGCTTGCGTTCCAGCGCCTTTGCGCAGAAAAATCGCAGCCTTTTTCATCACCGTACCCACGATTTACGTCTTGAATATTGCACGCAACGCGTTCGTGTTGACGGCGACTGGTGAGCGGTGGTTTGGATCACCGGAAAGCAGCTTCTATATGTCGCACGCTATCATCGCAAAATTCGGATCAATCGCAGCACTTGTGTTCCTCTCATTCATGCTTTTTAAAATGCTACCAGAATTGCTTGATATGATTACGAATGTATTTGATTTGCTCAAGGGAGGAATAACTCGTGCTAGCTAGGGGATCTGGATGTTGGATACTAGGTTCTCTCATATTGACAGCGTTCATGGGGTTGTTCTATCGTTTCTTTTTTGCAGGCATCTTGTTGACGATTTTTCTCTTTCTTTTTTTTAGAGATCCGGAACGGTCAGCGGAGAGCTCTGGCGATACCGACGTGCTGAGCCCGGCAGATGGGAAAATCCTCGAGGCACAGGATAACAAACTAAGCATTTTCATGAATATCCATAATGTCCACGTCAACAGATCTCCCGTTGACGGCGAAGTGACAGACATACGATATCGTAAAGGGGGGAAGCTTCCCGCGTTCCACAAGGATTCAGATAGGAACGAACGCAATACTATCACGATCCAAACAAAACTTGGAAAGGTCACTGTCGCTCAGATCTCTGGAGCAGTGGTAAGGCGGATAGTGTGCTATATCCATCGAGATGAAGCAGTGGCGAAAGGACAAAGAATAGGTATGATTCGCTTTGGCTCGCGAGTCGACGTGACGTTGCCCACTGAGTATTCGTTAGCTGTCACAAGGGGACAAAAAGTGAAAGCGGGCAAGACCGTTATCGCTCGTGTTGTGGCCCAAGGGGAGGCGCGATGAAGCTACCCTTTAGTATCGAAATTATGGAGCAAGACGTGGCCACACTGGTAAATCTATTGTTTGGCATGCTCGCCATCCTTTTTCTAGCCGAGAACAACGTAGACAACATTACTATCGCGGCCATTTTTGTGCTTGTGTGTGTCCTTGCAGACGGAGCCGATGGCTATTTGGCTAGGACGAGAGGACAAGGAAGCCTCGGATTCCACCTCGACTCGCTTGCAGATTTTGTTTCGTTTGGTTTGGTAGCCTCTATTCTCGTGTACTACGGAACAAGAGAGGGCGTTGGCAATCGAAGCCTTTTCTTTCTAATCTTCGTCGTGTCGTTCTTGTATTTGGCAAGCGGTATAGTGCGGCTAGCGAGGTACAACATCACGCCACAAGACAACGTCTTCTATGGGCTGCCCATCACCGCAGGCGGCCTCATCATCGCACTATATATTCTCGCAGGACTTCCCTCGGCCGGCTTGCCGATAGCAGCGCTTATTTTAGCAGGATTGATGCTAAGCAATGTGAGATACCCGAAAGTTAGGAACACGATCACGCTTTTCATTGTCGCCGTGCTTTTAATCATAATCCTCGCTCTCTACGGGATTGGGGTGGATTATGGGATCATCGCTATAATTCTGCTCGTCCTAACGGTGATATATGTTCTCAATCCACTGTATAGGAGGTATATCTGATAAACGACAGAGATCAAGCGTTGTTTGAAGCGGGTATAAAGCTTGGCGCATTGTACCATCAATACATAGGAGCTCCCCTCGACTTAGATACTATTCCAACGCTAGAAAAAGCCATTCAAGGAAGCATCAGCGTTCAACCCTACGTGGAGAGTATCGTGGTCAAGATTGATCCAGAAAGGGTCGCCTGCAAGACCAACAAATTCGGGTACGCTGAGCTAGAAGGCAATATGCTCGATGTCCAGCTCGTCGTCGCCTATAAGGAGGCGAAGGTTCTGGCCAAGATGCAATATGATGAAGACGTCGACTATCCGCTAATGTTCATCGAAAGATGAAGAGCACAGTATGCGCCGGTTGTTGGCGTCACTAGCGGCTCCATTGTCTTACAGCAACCCCCCTTCCGTCTCAATTGTGCATCAGCCTTCGACCCTAGTTTTAAGTCCCATGGTTTGCATAACTTAAGGTGTATGACTAGTGATTTCAAGGAGCGATGGACCACATTTTTCGTCAGGTACTACGAAAAGCAAATCCTAAAACTCGCTAGCGCGTATCCCGAAACCAATAGCATAGAAGTAGACTATCAAGCTTTACAGAATTTCGACATCTCTCTAGCAGACGAGCTCATTGAGAGTCCTGTGTCTGTCCTAAGATCAGCTCACGATGCCCTAGCCGAGTATGATCTACCAATCGAATGCAAACTCGATGTCGACGTGCGTATTGTCAACGTGCCGGATAAGGTGAAGATCCGGGATCTAAGAAGCAACCACGTTGGCAAACTAATATCAGTCGAAGGAATAGTGCGGAAAGCCACCGAAGTGCGGCCTAAGTTGATCCAAGCAGGCTTTGAATGCCTAGGCTGTGGAAACATCACCGCTGTCGATCAAGACGACGCTAAGTTTAAGGAGCCGGCCGAGTGTTCGCATCGCGTCTGCAGAAAAAAGGGCCCATTCAAATTAAGCTTTGCTCACTCGAAATTTGTTGATTCGCAGAAAATTCGGCTGCAGGAATCTCCTGAAGGTCTCAAAGGAGGGGAGCAGCCGCAGATGCTCGACACAAATGCCGAGGCAACGCTGGCCGGCAAGGTTTTCCCTGGCGATCGGATTATTGTAACGGGCTTGCTACGAGTCGCACAACGCCAGTATCAAAATGCGAAAAGCACCACTTTCGATCTATTTCTCGATGCTAATTCAATAGAAATTGAAGACAAAGAGTTTCAGGATATCGAGATTTCACAAGAAGACGAGACCAAAATACTGAAACTTGCTGAAAACGTGGCGGTCAACGAGGCTGTCGTACGATCAATAGCCCCCTCGATTTTCGGCTATGAGAGCGTGAAAGAAGCGATTGCACTCCAGCTTTTCTCAGGCGTCCCCAAATTACTTCCCGATGGCTCGCATATACGAGGTGACATTCACATTCTGCTGGTGGGCGATCCTGGTATCGCCAAATCACAGATACTGCGCTACGTCGTCCAGCTTGCGCCCAGAGGAATATACACCAGCGGCAAAAGCTCCACTTCTGCGGGTCTTACGGCGACCGCCATAAAAGACGAATTTGGCGACGGAAGGTGGACGTTAGAAGCTGGGGCCCTCGTGCTGGCTGACCAAGGAATCGCAGCAGTTGATGAGATGGACAAAATGCGATCAGAGGATCGATCTTCTCTGCACGAAGCGATGGAACAACAGACCGTCAGCGTCGCGAAGGCAGGAATTATGGCCAATCTCAAGAGTCGTTGCGCGCTATTAGGAGCTGCGAATCCGCGGTATGGCAGGTTTGATCCCTACGAGTCAATAGCCGATCAAATCAATATGCAGCCCTCGCTGCTTTCTCGATTTGATCTTATATTCGTGCTTACAGATATTCCAGATGAGGCCAAAGACACCGACATAGCGAAACATATATTGCAATCGCATTTTGCGGGGGAGCTTGCCTCCTCTGGAACGTCGACTGAAGACGTCGAAGCAGCAACAAGCATTATAAATCCTGAAATCGACGCCGAACTCCTACGAAAGTACGTGGGTTTTGCGAAAAGGATCAATCCTATTCTGACTGAAGACGCAAAGCAGCAGTTTATGGACTACTATGTCGGGTTAAGAAAACAAGGCGGGGAGGGATCACCCATACCTATCACCGCTCGTCAGCTCGAGGCCCTAGTAAGGCTTGCCGAAGCGAGCGCTCGTATGAGGCTCAGCAAGTGGGTGACAATCGATGATGCAAAACGGGTGATTCAGATTGTGGAAGCCTGCTTGGGAGAGGTCGGCGTCGACCCAGAAACGGGAAGAAGGGATTTTGACGTGATAGCGGTTGGCAAGAGCAAGAGCCAACAGGAACGTATCAAGAGTATAAGGGATATCGTCAGGGAGCTCGAACGCGAGGCAGGATCAGCGCACATCGATAAGATTGTGGAGAGAGCATCGAAACTTGGATTCGATAAAGACAAGGTTGAGGCCGAGATAGCCAGGTTAGTGCAAGAAGCAACGATATACGAACCTGTCAGATACAGTGGCAGTTATCGATTGACGCAACAGTAATGTTGCGGAACGGCATAGTGCTACGCGATGACCATGTACTTGAAGTCCTACAGCGTAAACAAAGAGATCTTAGTCGCCGTCTGTGACTCAGAACTGTTGGGACGCACTTTCTCTGAGGGCGAGCTTCACTTGACAGTTGATACTGAGTTCTTCAAGGGTCATTTGGCAAACGAACAAGACGTCAGAGAGGTCCTAAAAGATGCCACGATCGCCAACCTCATCGGACAACGGTCAGTTGCTTGCGGCATTAAGAGTGGAATTGTCGATGAGAGTTGTGTTATTACAATCGATGGCGTACCGCACGCCCAAATGGTTCTTATGTGAATAGGGTGAGACTGTTTGACTTTGAGAAGCATTTGTCCCAGCTGCGGGGAGCCCTCGAACGGCATTTGTACCCAGTGCGAAGCACGAAAGCGCACCGTTGCGACCATTCCGAGTTTTCTTGAAGTCAAAATATGTCCAACGTGCTTCGACTATTTCTTCAAGGGGAAATGGCTGAGCGGGGACATCGATGGTGCACTGACGCGAACTGTCAGGGAAGCTTTGACAATTGACGCGGAGGATGCAAGGGTCACAATCGCTTTAGGCGACGTAACCCAGACTTTGGTAGCAGCGCAGGTGCTCATCGAGGCGTCTGTTCAAGGACACGCGTTGCAAGATAGGCTTGCGGTAACGATACGCGTACTGCGCGAAACGTGCGTTCGATGCTCACGGATTTCAGGCGGCTACTATGAGAGTAAGATTCAGATACGTGCAGAAAATAGGGTTCCAGATGAAACCGAGCTAGAGCACGCGCTCCAAATCGCACATAACACGCTGGAGCGGGCGCAGAAGCACGATAGAATGACCTTCATTGCGAAAACCGTTCGTCTGAAAGAAGGCTTGGATCT
>Ga0187780_10002627_pt1 | contig 13487 bp, 14 predicted proteins | sample 1015_Q2_SP10_20__FD_132429 | JGI IMG/M metagenome (GOLD analysis project Ga0187780, IMG submission 132429) | Tropical peat soil microbial communities from peatlands in Department of Meta, Colombia - 1015_Q2_SP10_20_MG | ecosystem: Environmental > Terrestrial > Soil > Wetlands > Peat | place...
ATGCTACCTGCCGATGACCCCGTTCGAAAACATCTCCTCTCGTCGCGGGAAGAGCTTCTCTTTCTCTAAAAAGACGAATTGGAGTAGAATGAGTTCGGGATGAGCTATGGAACAAGACCAGGTTCAAAGGTACGTGAAGAGTTTAGAACGGACTATTGAAAACAACTATCATTACCTAAAGAAATCGATCGAGGACTTTCAGGAGATGTGTCGGATGGCCAGTCCGGAAAAACATATGCCCGCCGGAATTGCCAACGACATCCGAGAGATGTACAAGGAGATTCGAAATCGACTGACAGAGATTAAGGCCATCGAGCAACTTCTTCAAGGCAAATATCGGCAGTACTATCGCCGGGACGCCCTGCGTGACAAAGAGATCATGGAATTCGGGTTCATTACGAAAAATTGCTACTCCAAATTCGAATATACGATGGTCCAAATGGAAGCCATGAAGAGGCTGAAAGAGCATGCACCCAGAGTGGACCATCCCAAGGGATCCTTCGAATGGTTTCACTCTGAGGAAAAGCAGGTCACTTTTGCAAAAGATCTGAGGATCTTAACGGAATTGGATTATCAACCCACCCCAGAAGAAGTCGGCCAGGAAAGACGTGATATGACTGGAAGTCGAGCCCTTACCCTTTTCTTAATTAACGGAGATTCTGTCTCCCTCGACCACCTTCAATCCCAAATCCGATTGCGAGAACATGATATCATAGAGCGCTACGGCCAGGAAGAGATCCGCGGGGTCCTGGCCCACTTGACGAAGGTCGACCCTTCTGAAGTGGAAAAGAAGTTTCAGCAATTTATGGAAAGCAAGGGATTGGCCAAACTCAAATGCCTGTTCTTACAAATCCATTCTCCAAGAGATTTGGAAGCGAATCTGTTAGAATCAATCAAGACGACTTTGCAAGAGATGACCGAGGGGGAATTGAGAACCCTTTCGATCTGACGCCTTCTGGGAAATTACATATTTTTCCATTTTCTGCTTGACAATCTTTGTTCGAATATACTAAGAGTAACTCAATGATTTTGATCACGAAAAGAGAAGGGGAAGAAATTAAGTCCGAAGAAATGGAACCTCCGGGTAACCGGGTTGAGTTCTATCACTTGACCTACGCTGGTGAAGCACAAAAGAATCGAAGTCCGGAGATGATGGTCGATAAAGTAACTGCTTAGCCCTTCTTGGCACATTTCCGGGACCAGCCCTGGCAGGGAACGGAGTTGTGCCATGCATCTCACCCTCAAAAAAATATCCTGTCTTTTATCCGGTTTCACTGAGCGTTCAGCAACAAAACTCTTTACCAAGAGATCGCGTGTCTATTGCTTGGCTACGAGGACTGCCTATGTACTGGATCAGTAAGAGTATCCATCTACTGACCCGTTTCCGTCGGCAATTGATCATTTTCTTGTCGGTCCTTGGACCTGGGATCATTGTTATGGTAGCGGATAACGACGCAGGGGGTATATCCACTTATGCAGTGACCGGCTCCAAGTTTGGTTTTTCACTTCTCTGGATGTTTATTCCTCTTTTCCCCATGGCTTATTATGTCCAAGAAATGACGGTGCGTTTAGGGGCTGTTACAAAACGTGGCCATGCCGAAGCGATCTTCGATGGTTTCGGGCCCTTCTGGGGTTGGTTTTCTCTTATTGACTTGGGCATTGTCAACTGGTTAACCTTGATTACCGAGTACATCGGAATGACTGCTGCAATGAGCCTTCTTGGTATACCCCCCTGGCTCACCTTTGCCACTGTAACCGTCATCCTGTTCGCAGTCGTTATTTCAGGACAATACTGGACCTTCGAGAAAATTGCTCTCTTCTTCTGCATCTTTAATTTTGTCTATATCCCTGCTGCCCTCTGGGCTATGGAAATCCCAAGCGCGCCGAGTTGGAGCGTGGCACTCCGAGGTTTCTATCATCCCGATTTGCCATTTGGGCTCACCGGAGACCTGATTTTCATCCTAATGGCCAATATCGGCACGACCATTGCACCTTGGATGATCTTCTTTCAACAAAGCGCTGTTGTGGACAAAGGCTTAGATTATCATGATATCAAATTTGGCCAAATGGACACCCTCGTTGGTTCGTTTCTAACGTGTGTGGTGGCTGTCTTCATCATTATTGCCACGGCTGCTGTCTTTTACTATCATCGCCCACCTATCACGATTGAGGATGCCAGACAAACAGCTGAAGCCATTGTGCCACTCTTGTCCTCTGGACATGGTGAACTGGCACGTAAGCTTTTCGCCATCGGGCTTTTTGATGCTGGATTCCTCGGGGCATTGTGCATCTCCTTATCTTCTTCATGGGCTGTAGGTGAGGTCTTTGGATGGGCTCACTCCTTGAATTTGAAGGTGAGGGAGGCACCATGGTTCTATCTGATCTACTTGATCATGCTGATCACATCGGGCCTGGTGGTTTTGATCCCGGGTGCTCCTTTGGTCACGATTACGATGTTCGTACAGGTGGTAGCGGTCACCCTTTTGCCTGCAGCACTTGTTTTTTTACTCCTTCTTTTAAATGACGAATCGTGTATGGGTGAGCATACCAACACCCCCTGGGAAAATTATGCAAATTGGACCATTGTTATTATCGTGGCATTGATGTCAACCCTTTTGGGTATCAGTACCCTTTTCCCAAGTCTTTTTAAATAACGCTTTGAGAGGTCGAGATGATGACACCTGCTGTGAATACTTCAAAAACACCCAGTCCGGGAAGTGGCCCTGGGAGCTACCAATTCCTTTATTTTTCAGAACTGATCAAGCGTCCAATTTGTGCGGGAAAAATCAAGGATCGGATCGGAAGACTAACCGATCTCGTGTTTTCTCTCACCGAACCTTATCCTGAAGCCGTAGGAATCTATATCGAGCATGGATGGGGCAAGCCTACCGAGTTTATACCCTGGGCAAAGGTCATGAGGATCGAAGACGATGCCATCTTTGTGCAACCCCCTACAAACGGGAACACTTATCCTTCCTTTGTCGATCAACCGGGTTGGATACTTGTGGACAAACACTTGATGGGTCGCACGATCCTCGACATGGATGGTCGGCGCATTGAGGTAGTCAACGATGTCCATCTGCTGGAGTCCAAGGGGCAATTGTTCATCGTCCACGTTGATATTTCCTTCAATGGGTTCTTACGCAGGTGGGGATTGGGAGGAATCCGATGGGTTAAAGATCAGCTTATCTCATGGAAATATGTTCAGCCCCTCTCTGTAGAAGACGCCGTCTCCACGGACAAGGTGACGCTCTCCGTCACCCGCAAACAGGTCTTGCAGATGCCCGGCGAGGACCTGGCGGACGCCCTTGAAGAACTTTCCGGCAAGGAACAGCAAGCTCTCTTTTCAGCCCTTGATTCGGAAAAGGCTGCGGAGGCCTTGGTAGAGGCGGAACCCAGAGCACAACGACAGATCATCGCCAATTTACGGAAGGAAAAAGCCCATACCATTCTATCTGAAATGACGATTCCACAACTGGCAGATCTCTTCTCTGTTTTACCGCATGAGCAGATGACAAATTTAATGGAATTGCTAAAACCAGAGCAGGCCGAGCGCGTACAGGCCATTCTCTCGGACCGTGAAGCCAAAGCCAAGGACATCATGTCATCAAATTTCATGACCACCCACAAGAACGCGAAGGTTGGAGAGATCCTCGAAAAAATAAGACGCTCTGGCGTCGAACCTGATGCAATCTCATATATCTATGTGATCAGTGCGGAAGACCAAACGCTTGTCGGTGTCGTCGATTTACGTGAATTACTGCTCTCTTCGGACCAGATGACTTTAGGAGAAATCATGGTTCCCCCGGCCGTCGTGGCAGAGGAAAATGATGTAAGGGAGGATCTGGCTGAAATGTTCGCTAAGTACCATTATCGAATGATTCCTGTTGTCGATGAACGAGACCACATCCTGGGAGTGATCCATTTCAATGATATCATGAAGGATCTTGTCACCCGGGTGAAGGTCTAAGGAGGAGACAATGCCTCGTGTGAAAATGACCCGTATGACAAAAATCGCACTTTACTTCCTGCGGTTCTACCTGGTATTCTTGCTGATCTTAATCATCGTAAAATTTCTCAAAGTGATCTGAGGTTCTAAACTGGTGAGGATCCGCCGATCACCCCTCTCTCCTCATCATCTGAAAGTCTTGAACTCCGTGGCGCGCTTAGAATCTTGATTTTTCGACAGGCCTCGGTTAACTTTCATCTACAACGATTTGAAGGAAAACCATGAAGATAGTAATGATCGGTCCGGGAGCCATGGGAAGCCTCTTCGGCGGACTCCTCACCCGTGCGGGAGCGGACCTTTGGTTGGTCGGTTACAAAAAGGAACAGGTTGAAACGGTCTGCTCTGTCGGCCTCACTCTTGAAGAGAAAGGGGGGCCGCAAATCATCCCAATGAAGGCCACTCCTGACGTAACCTCTGTCGGAAAAGCTGACGTGGTCATCTTTTTTGTCAAAACCTATGATATTGAAAAAGCGGTTTCAGATTCTTTGGCCCTTGAGAAGGAAGATACAGTATTTCTTACCTTACAAAATGGTCTTGGGAATGAGGAAGTGATTTGTAAGAAGATCGATCGAAAGAAGGTCATGCTGGGAGTCACAGGTCATGGGGCCACGCTGCTAAGGCCAGGCCATGTTCGACATGCTGGATGGGGGAAAACGTTTATCGGGGAACTGGATCATCAAATCACTGAGCGCGCTCTTCGAATTGCCCAGATGTTTTGTAACGCAGGGATCGATACGGAAGTTTCCCCGAATATCCATGACCAGGTGTGGAGGAAGCTCTTGGTCAATGTTGGGATCAATGCCTTGACCGCTTTGACAGGATTTAAGAATGGCCAACTCCTGGATTATCCTGAGACCGCAAGGCTGATGGAGAAACTGGTGCTTGAAGCGGCAGAGGTCGCCAGGAGAAAAGGGGCCTACGTCGAAGAAGATCCGATTGAAAAAGTTCGGAAGGCAGCAGAGGCAACGAGAGAAAACCGCTCTTCGATGGGTCAGGATTTTGACCACAGACGGAAAACTGAAATCGACGCCATCAATGGAGCCGTGTCCAGAGAAGCTCAGCCATTAGGGATCCCTGTTCCTTTTAATCAGGCCGTGACCGATCTGGTGAAAGCTATAGAAAAGAACTTCTAAGAAACTGGTCAACGTGATTGTGATGGTGATGGTTTAACGCCCGTCACTATCACCAATCACCATCACTGAAGGGGGAGAACATGGACCGAAAGAAAATCACGCCGGTGGATGTCCAGACGATGAAGAAGGAAGGAAAGAAGATCAGCATGCTAACGGCCTACGACTATCCCATGGCCCTGCTCGAAGATTGGGCCGGGATTGATATCATTCTGGTGGGAGACTCCTTGGGGATGACTGTACTGGGCTATGAGAATACCCTTCCGGTCACTATGGATGAAATGATTCACCACACCAAAGCCGTGACCCGCGGGGCAAAATACGCTCTGATCATCGGCGATATGCCCTTTATGTCCTATAACACTTCTGAAAGAGATGCCATTCTCAATGCTGGCCGATTCATGAAAGAGGGAAAAGCCGATGCTGTGAAATTGGAAGGAGGCGCCGGTGTCAAGGACATTGTGATGGCGATCGTGAAGGCTGGCATCCCGGTGATGGGACATATCGGGCTGACGCCCCAGACCATTTCAATGCTTGGAGGATTCAAGGTTCAAGGCAAGGATGCACAGGCTGCAAAGAAGATCATTGATGACGCCTTATCACTTGAAGACGCCGGGGCCTTTTCTGTTCTCCTCGAAGCCGTCCCCGCACCTATTTCAAAAAGGATTACAGAACGCCTAAAGGTTCCAACCATTGGAATCGGTGCAGGTGTTCATTGTGACGGGCAGGTATTGGTTGTCCATGATATGTTAGGGCTCTTCGATCGCTTCACACCCAAATTTGCAAAAAAATATGTTAACCTGAGCGAGTTGATCCTCAAAGCCTTTGAATCGTACAGAGAGGAAGTTTTGAGAGGGGCCTTTCCAACGGACCAGCACAGTTTCCACATCGATGAGAAAGAGTTGAGTAAAGTCAAATGAAAGATCCGAGCTTTTTGAACTTGAAATCGTATGAGGTTTGGTATAATCTCTTTTTTCAGGAGGAGGTGGTTGTATGCCAATATCAGCTTATGTCTTTATCGAGTGCACGGCAGGAGCTGCAAGGGATGTGGCGAAGGGAGCCTCGAAGATACAGGGAGTGAAGCGGGCCAATGCGACGACGGGTCCTTACGATGTCATCGTTCTCGTAGAGGCTCCGGACATCAATATCCTTGGCGATTTCATCGTCACCAAACTTCAGGGACTTAATGGTGTTCTGAGAACTCAGACCAATGTAATTGTAGATTGACCGAATATGACTCCAAATTTCCCTATCCCTTGAAGCTGTGAAAAGATTCGGCGAGGAGGGTGGGCAAGGATGTCTCTAAAGTTTTACAAATGCGGTTCCTTGAGATGGTAAAGCTAACAGAAGCCTGTAGGTGTTCAATAACTGCTAAGTTTTTCTTTCTAAATAGTCAACGTGAAGAGGTGCCGCTGTAAAACTTTCTCGACATCCCTGCCCTCCCCTCGTATTGGGGACGATTTTTTCGCACCCCCCCTTTTGTAAAGGGGGGAAGAGGGGGATTATAGATTTACATCATTCATAGAATAGAAAGGAGGCGAGATCATGGGAAGCGTCGTTAAGAAACGCCGGAAGAAGATGCGAAAACACAAACACAAAAAGCAATTAGACCGGGATCGTCATAAGAAAAAGAAATAACTATTTTTGATGCGAAGATATACCCTCCATATTCTCCTTTTCATTTTGACAGTGGCCTCCACGTGTCTCGTTGGAGGCCCTGTTTACTCTTTTGCAGTTATCCTCATCCTCTTTGGACACGAAATGGGCCATTATTTGATGTCGCGAAGATATGGGATAAGGGCGACGTTGCCCTTTTTTTTGCCCTTCCCCCTTCCACCTTTCGGGACTTTGGGTGCAGTGATTCGCATGGAAAGCACCGTCTCTTCCCGAAAGGCCCTTTTCGACACCGGCGTGGCTGGCCCTTTGACCAGTCTCATTCTCAGTATCCCTGCAATTGTAATCGGTTTAAAACTCTCGACTGTGGTCCCTACCTCACACATTAAGGAAGGAGCGCTCCGCCTGGCAGACCCTCTCCTCTTTTCGTCTATCCAGCGCTTGGTTTTGGGACAGATCTCAGAAAATTATGAGATTGTTCTCCACCCGATTGGATTTGCGGGATGGGTGGGCCTTTTTGTCACTTCACTCAATCTTCTCCCCATCGGACAGTTAGACGGAGGCCATATCGCTTATGGTCTTTTTGGAAGAAGGAGTCGGGTTATCTTCCTCGTTGCCATTGCCGTAATGGCTTTTATCACCGTATTTTACAACCCAGGATGGTTCCTCCTTCTCATCCTCATCATCCTCTTTGGGTTCCGGCATCCACCCCCAATGGATGATCAAACACCCCTTGGTTGGAAAAGGAAGTTACTCGGAGGATTTGTTTTTCTTGCTTTTTTCGTCTCCTTCACTCCTGCTCCATTTCCCGAATATGTCGAGGACATTAAGCAGCTCTTCCACTGGTTCTGACTCGCATTCTTCTTACCCCATGGCGCTTCGAGATTCATCTTTTGTAATGGCACCATTTCAAAATTTCTTTAAGGGAAAGTGTGTTGAGGACATCTTTTTTCTCAAGCCATCCACGCTTTGCCACAGCCACTCCGAGGCTCATCATCCACATTTGATCCGGGTGGTGGGAATCCGTGCTGATGGCAACCTGAATACCCATCTCCTTTGCTTTCCGGCAAAGGATGTCATCCAAATCGAGACGTTCGAAGTAGGCATTGATTTCCAATACCTTTCCGAATTTCTTCGCAGCCTCTATCAATTCATCCATATCGACCTCATAGGGATCCCTGGCCCCTAACAGCCTGCCGGTGGGATGAGCAAAGATGTGGAGATACGGATTTTCAAACGCCTGGATGATTCTTTTCGTCATCTTAGCCCGGTCTTGTTTAAACCCGCTGTGGATCGACGCAACGACCATATCAAATTTTTCTAGCACCTTTTCGGGGAAGTCTAATCTTCCCTCGGCAAGAATATCGACTTCTGTCCCTTTAAGAATTTGGAAACCTTTCAGTTTTTCATTCACCCGGCCAATCTCCTCCATCTGTTTCATTAATCGCGACTCGTCAAGTCCATGGGCAATCCTGAGAGATTTTGAATGATCCGTGATGGCAATATACTGGTAGCCCCTCCTCTGGGCAGCTCGAGCAACCTCTTCGATGGAGGATGCCCCGTCGCTCCATTTGGAGTGAACATGAAGATCTCCCTTGATGTCGGATTCCTGAACCAGTTTCGGGAGACGACCTTCTTGTGCGGCTTCGATTTCTCCGCGATCTTCCCGTAGTTCAGGCTCCATCCAATCCATTCCTAAAGCACGATAAATATCCTTTTCGTCCTTTCCACCAATCTTCCTCTTTCCCTTAAATACCCCGTATTCGTTGATCTTGATTCCTTTGGCTTTGGCGATCCCCCTGAGATGAACATTGTGACCTTTGGATCCGGTGAAATATTGAAGCGCCGCGCCATAGGAATCTTCATCGACTACCCGAAGATCAATCTGTATTCCTCCCTCCACGATAACTGAAGCCTTCGTCTCTCCGGAGGCTAAGACCTCTTTGACTTCTGGCAGATGGGTAAATGCCCGAACGATCTTCTCCTTATCCGGGCCGGTAGCTAAAATGTCAATGTCTCCGATACTCTCCTTCATCCTTCGAAGGGAGCCTGCCCATTCAATCTTTTTCGATCCTGTCTTCTGCCTCAACGCTTCCACAATTCGTTTGGCCACAGGAAAGGCTACGCCTAAATTCATTCTGCCTTTGCTCTGCTTAAGGAGTAGGATTCCCCGTTTGATGTTTTCGATCTTTTTCTCGCCTATGCCGAATAATCCCATCAGGGAGCCGTCTTCGATGGCCTTTTCCAGTTGAGAGATGTTATTGATTCCCTTCTCCTTATGAAGCATCGAAAGGGTCTTGGGTCCCATCCCCGGGATATCCATGATGGCGATCAATTCGTCCGACACTCCCTTTCTGGCTTCCTCAAATTTGGAGATCTTTCCCGTTTTAAGATACTCCACAATCTTCTGAGCCATCCCTTCGCCAATCCCAGGGATGTTCTTCAGTTCTCCGCGCTCGGTGATCTCTTCGATGTCTTGCGTGAGATCCCCGATGATCCTTGAAGCCCTTCGGTATGCACTGATCTTAAATGGGTTCTCCCCTTTGAATTCCAGAATGTCCGCCATTTTTTCAAAGAGACCAGCCAATTCTCTGTTTTTCATTTCTTTGCTCCCTAAATTCCCTCAACCCCCACTTTAGTAAAGGGGGGTTGAGGGAATCTGAAACAAAATCTGTTGGGTCACTTGAATTTGGAATTTGGAGCTTGTTTGGTATTTGCCTGCCTGCCGGCAGGCAGGGAATTTGGGATTTGAGATTTTGGGAGCTCTGGGCTTCATGCTACTCGTACTCCGTACCGCAGATAGTGTTTCAGGCAGTACTGGAAATTTTCCAAAACATCTTTTTTGCTGTTGACGATAAAAATATGATTCCGAATATGGAAGAGTTCCTCGATCAGCCTTTCCACGGGGTAGAGCGTCTTCGATTCTCTCCCATATCTTCTTTCCAATTCTTCCTCAAACATCACAACCAACTTATCCTTCATCCTTAACTGTGTATCGTTGAAGAGGAACGCCACTTCCGGTAGGATATCCTCCATCCTGGAAAAGAAAGTTGAAATCTCGTTCCGCTCAACCCCTTTGGGAGGAGAGGATTTTACTTCTACATAGACAAGTCTCTGGGTCCAGGAAGCCATCACATCGTAGTCGCCGCCGGAAGGGGTGTTCTTTACGCTGACTCCATACATGGCGGGAGAGGCAAATTCCCTTTGAAACACCTCTGCAATGAACCATTCCAAGGTGGGTCCGAAACTGTAAAGAGGGGAGACGCGCGTTCGATATCTTCCCCTTCCATCTTTTATAAGTGCCCCCATTTCGCAAAGGAGGCTGCAATATCCCTGAACTACTCTCGAAGAGCAGTAGCGGGTCAGATCCTGGATGCGAAACCCACCCTGGTATTTGATCATGTCTCTCAGAACGAGGCGAAAAGAGTATTTCTTCATCATCTCGTAGAACCGACTTTTGTGAGAAGAGGAAAGGTCAGGAGGGAAGAAGAGGCGGTTGGTGGGATTCTTCCGGAATACTTTGATCCCCCTCATCTTGAGCATCTTCTCCACTGGAGAAGGCTTTTCCGTAGGACCGGCTTTGATGGATTCGATCTCTTGGGTGAGAGATCGTACTTTCTCCTTCAGCGATTGGATCTCCAGGAGAGCTTCCTGTAACTTCACCTAAAAACCTCGATAGAGTTTGTAGACCTTAGCCCATTGAACGGCTTCCGTATATTCCTTGTGGGTGACGCGGCGGTTGATCTCAGGGTATTCATGGGCTCGGTACTCCGGCCGGTATTGGTCCATAATATTGACATAAGAATGAACGGAGATCTCCTCGGCGATGAACCTGAGAACCGCTTCCGAAGAAGCCACGCCGTTAGGCATGACCAGGTGTCTGATCAAGAGTCCTCTGTGGGCAATCCCTTTAGAATTGGTGGTCAGGTCTCCGACCTGGCGGTGCATCTCTTTGAGAACCTTCTTGATCACCTCAGGATAATCCGGGGCATTCGAGAATCGTTCTGAATGCTTCTTGTCCATATATTTTGCGTCGGGCATGTAGATATCAACCACCCCTTCCAAGAGTCGAATCACCTCTATGGATTCATATCCGGAACAGTTATAAACAATGGGAAGCCGAAGTCCTCTCTCTATCGCTTCTGGAAGAGAGGCTACAATTTGAGGGATATAATGTGTCGGGGTGACGAAGTTGATGTTGTGGCAACCCATCTCCTGAAGTCTCACCATGGCCTGTGCCATGTCTGACGAGGTAATGCGTTTACCATTTCCCAGATGGCTGATGTCGTAATTCTGACAAAAAATGCACCGAAGATTACAATGAGTAAGAAAGATGGTCCCTGAGCCGTGATATCCAACCAGAGGAGGCTCCTCGCCAAAATGGGGAAAAGCACTTGATATCATGGGCTCTGACCCGGCCTGGCAGACTCCTAACTCGCCATTCGAACGATCAACCCTGCATTCCCTCGGACAAAGCCGACACGCCTTAGGGAATTCCTTCAGGAGCTGGATTCTCTGGCTGAGCTCTCCTTTTTCGTACAGACCGACATAGGAAGGAATGAAAGTCACGTTAGTATCACTCTATGAGAAAATTCTTTCTACTTAGTTATAAGGTACCACAAAATATTGTGGAATTCTATTCCCGCACCAGGATGGATAGGGACTTACCCTGGGCGAATTGCCTCACTGGTTGCAGGATGTTTGTCCCGAAGGGGGGTTAGGACTGATACCGTGGACTTGTCTGTTAGGCTCCTTTAAAGACGGACGTGGCTCGAGGAGAAAGGGAATTCCCACCTACATGCGTGGCCAGGAGGGAATATCCCATCATGTAAGATTAAATGCTTTGGTAGACGGTTAGGAATCTACGGTAGTAGTCGTGCGGAATTCTCTCTTTTCTCTCAAGGAGGTTTTTCACATATGTGGGGCCATAATTATAAGCCGTCAGGGCAACCTCGGTATCTCTGAAATCAAGGATAAGCTGGGAAAGGTAATAAATTCCAATCCTTATATTGAGGTATGGGTTGAAGAGCGTCCGGTCTCCGCTCCATTCGATACCCAGTTCCTGGGCGAGAGGTTGCGCCACATACGGCATAATCTGCATCAGCCCTTTGGCACCCTTTTCAGACACAGACCAGTTATAAAACTCACTCTCAACGGCGATGAGAGCCAGGATGAATTTGGGGTCCTGATTGCGGCGATTGGCCTCTTCGTAGATCACCTCAGCAAGTTCTTCCTTCGTCACATTGGCAAGACCTGTCGGGTATCTCTCCAGCACCCCTAAGATATCTCGAATCGCATATTCCCTCTTCTGATGTTCGGGTGAGAGGAATCCAAACCCGTGAGGTAGGTACTTTATTGAAAGAGGGAAGGGGAGGTTAAAGGAGAGCATAAAAACGACGCTGAAGAGAACGAACTTGAGGGAAATAGAATGAAGGGAAAGACTCTTCTTGCTACAAGCGACGGCTTCGGGTATCGTTTCAATCTTTACCCAACCTGGCCGCTTCAAGCGGTCGGCTCCTCTGTCGTCGGACCTGTGAGGAGGGTGTTCTATCTTCATTATTGATTTTCTAACTCCCATACCGACCTCCTTGTAACCTTATTTCACAATGTTAACATACGGAAACGCTCTTTGTCAAGCCTCAAATCTTTTTTTTCCGAACCACGCCACAATCTGTAGTAGGTGAAGTGAAAAGCGGGGCTACGTATAGTAGGTTGAGCCTAAGCCTCCCTATCCGAAGCCCTTTCCAATGCCTATTGTCTGCTCTTCCCGGGGAAGTTGTATTTTATCTTGGACCGCTTTATAGGAGAAAAGGCACAAGTATTGGGAGGGCCGTGTTATTGCACGCTAAGCATGATAGGGATTACTTCACCCGTTTTAGACCAGGATGGCCCTTCAAAGTTTTCCCCTCTTTCTTTCCCTCCCTCTTCAGCAAGTTCTCGTTGAAGAGGGTATTTTTCAGGCTGACGGCATTGATGATGCAGTAGATGATTACTGACTTTTCCCAGTCCTTTGTTCCATCAAACTGCTCAACCTTTGAACGATACTTCTCCATCAGGCTGGACATGGAGGCTTCGTCAAAGGATAGAATCTGTTCCGCCACTCTCTCAAGAGCTTTTTCCATACAGAAATTCGCTATGCGCATAGCGCTAAGCGCTTGGCGTATCTTTTGATATTTCTAAGGAGCAAACTTCGTGATTTGATGGGGGGCTTCAAAGGTTTCGTGAAGCGCCCTTAGGGCATCATCGGCCTGATCTTCCTGGATGAGGCAGGAACAACTGGAGATCGACGTGCTGATGGCCAGCACATTAATCCCTGTTGTTCCCAGGGCATTGAACATCAAACCAGAGATCATAGGTCTTTCTCTGAAGTGAGGACCAAAAACGCTGATCACGGCCACATTGGGATGATAGGAAATCCCCTTCGCCTCGACCAGCGGCTTCACTCCTTCCAGCACCTCCAATGCGACCTCCAGATCTTTTTGGTCGATGCAAAAAGTCATGTTTCCATTGCCTTCAAGGTCGAGGTTATGGACGACGAATTCGATATTGATATTTCGCTTGCCCAGAGCGTGGAGGACTGTTCCAGCCACGTCAGGCCGATTTGCCAAACATAGAATACTCACCGTTGCCAGACCGGTGCTCGCCATGATACCACCCACCTTGACCTTTGCCCCGTTTCCCATTCCTTCTACTCCCAGACCCTCCGATCATCGATCTTTTTAGCTCGATCCGGA
>Ga0187780_10002628_pt1 | contig 13483 bp, 10 predicted proteins | sample 1015_Q2_SP10_20__FD_132429 | JGI IMG/M metagenome (GOLD analysis project Ga0187780, IMG submission 132429) | Tropical peat soil microbial communities from peatlands in Department of Meta, Colombia - 1015_Q2_SP10_20_MG | ecosystem: Environmental > Terrestrial > Soil > Wetlands > Peat | place...
AAATGAACTGACTGATGGAAAAGGTGCAAATATCATTTTAGATTCAGTTTCAGGATGGGTTTCTGAAAGGAGTTTAGACTGTCTAGCTTCATATGGTCGTTTAGTTCATTTTGGTAATTCAAGCGGCGCGATAGGAAGATTTAAAACAACTGATTTCCATTCAAGTTGCAGGTCGGTGTTAGGGTTTAGCTTAGGGACTACTAGAAAACAGCGCCCTGATCTTTTGAAGGATACTGCAAAACATGTGTTTCGATACTTAGCTGACGGTAGTTTGAAAATAAAAATTGGCCATCATTTTCCTTTATCAGAAGCATCGAAAGCGCATGAATTAGTTGAAAATAGATTAAGCACTGGAAAAGTTTTGCTAGATGTAAAAGAATAGGCTGGTAAATGTAGAGATTAGTCTTAAAATGCCCCAAAATCGTTAGTTGCGTCTAACAATTTTGGGGCATTACTATTCTCGATTAAATTCGTCTAGCTTGTTTTTTACACCTTTACCCTTAGATTGAAAAAATAGATAAAAGATAAAAAGTAATAAACTGATCAGTGAGATATAAATCCCAAATTTGAGTTTTGGACTTGAATACTTTAATTCGACAATATTCCTTCCTTTCTGTAGATCAATTCCTGAAAGTCCGGTATAAACTTGTTTAATCTGTTTAGAATGTCCATTAACAACCGCTGACCAGCCTTTGTCGTAAGGAACTAATAAAACTAAAGTACCTGGTTTCGTAACCATTATATGGCCCTTTAAATAAGTCTCGTGAAATGTATCAAGAACAAAAGGGTTTTGTTGTACTGTAGTAACTAAATTATCCACCTTTTGATTGCTCATTTGATAAAATAATAAATTATCAAGAACGGCTTTTGGTTTTTGCAGTCTTATTGATACTGTTAAAGAAGACTTTTGACTAGTCCCTAAAGGTAATACGTTATTAACATAAACAGATGGGAAATCTGCTACATATCGATTATTTTTAAATAATTTTGTATAGAAAAACGCTTTATTACGTGTATAGACATATAGCGTTGAATTACGTTTTATTGGACTAATTAAAAAAGTGACAGAAGCAGGTTTATTTGCTCGTTTTTTTTCTATTACTAATTTTGAATGATTCTTTGAGACAGCTACATTTTTCTTTGAAATGATTGTATATGGTAGTTTTCCAAATTGATTATTTTTAAATTTAGGGGAAATGGTTTGGATTACTCTGTTCATAAAATGAAAAGGATTTTCCCCTTTGTAAGCATCCGTTACTGTATGAAGACTCATAAATCCGATTGGGAAAATTTCTTTATTTTCATACAGACTGTAATGTCCAAAAGTTTGTTTTTTTACAAATCCGTAATGATTGAAATGTCCGGTAGTATAGATGTATTTGATTCTAAATAACGCATCACTGAAAATGGTTCCCCCGCTATAAATAGACCACTTATCTAAATAGGTAGAATAACCAAAATGGTTCATCATTTGTACTAGATTTTGATTCATCAACGAACTGAAATGGTTTATGCCAGGTGTATTCAATTTAAATGGGTCATTATATGAAAAAATAGGTGTAACAACAGTTCGATCAAATGGTTCTATCCGATCCTTTTCGTGTTTCTGCAGTGAGTTAGCTACATCTGTATAGGATTGAACATAAGCATTATTCTTAAATCCAATTTGATGATCTAGACGATGAAAAATAGAGTATGTATTAGCAGTAAGCTCCAAAAATACCGTAAATAATAGGACAATGTGAATGAAATAATGAAGTCTCTTAAATTTAATAAGTGAAATAAATAACAATGCGTAGATCGTCAATAGACTGAAATTAATTAACAGTATTAGGCTCTTATTGTATAAGTGTAGAACTTTCGTTAATAAGATAAAGCAAGAAGCTAATAAAAATAGGTAAGACAATAGTATGTTTCTTATCGATATCCCGTCGATGAGAGAAAAGGTTCTAATTGCCAACATAATAAAAGTAAACGAAATGACAAATGAATACCTAGTTGGAAACCAGTTAGGTAGATCTAGACCATGCCAAAGTAAATCTAATGGTGGAAAGATAACTGAAAAAAGTAGAAAGCCAACTAGTAATATGGTGATTATTTTTTCTCGTAGACAAATTAGTTTGTTAGAAAAATACAAGACAACTAAAAAAAGAATAAAAATACTTACATATAAATTGGCAGTACCTTGTTGATTTACCTTATCAAATGTACCTATAAAAAATTTTCCAAATATCTGACAGTTGTTAAGTAATCCTTCTAAATTAAATTGAAAAGCTTCTTTAAATGGTATTGGTTTATTTACGGTATGATGAAGTGCAGTTAACGTAGGAAGCAACATAAAAGATGCTAATCCCAAACTAAATAATGTACCTAATATAAATTTAGTTAGATACCCAATCAAATGATTTAGATGGTTTTTATGCAAAACGAGTTTGTATACGAAGTAAAGGAAAGTAAATACCCCAACCATATAAGCGATATAAAAGTTTGAAATTAAGACAAGAGTTAACGAAATGACAAAAAGAGCAATCGTTTTCCCGTTGAGAATATATTCAACTCCCAATAAGACGAGCGGTAAAAACAGTACGCCATCTAGCCACATAATATTAAAAAAGTAAGTTGCAAGATAGGACATTAATCCATAACAAATGGAAAAAATAACTTTGCTAATTCGAGGTGCGTATTGAAAATAAGATAAGTATAAGAAGAAAGTAAAACTAGATAAACCAATTTTAAACATAATTAAAATAGAGATTCCATTAACTAAATGGTTCTTTGGAAGGAATAAAATTAGAGGGGTAAAAACACTTCCTAGGTAATAGCCATAAATACCAAAGAAGTTCATACCAAGCCCCGCAAGCCAGCTAAATTGAAGACTTGCTGAACCTTTTGCAGCTTGGTAGAAATAATAAAAAAAATCGGTGTATTGATTTTTTAAATCAGAAATTAATAAAGTTTTATCTCCAAATGGAAAAATACCAATGAAAAAGGCTACTATTAAAAATGAACAAATAGGTAATAGAAATGTTATCAGTAAACTAACGGTATTTTTAATAAAGGTCATTGACTCGTACACACCTCATTAAATTTGTATAGTACTAGTTGATCTAAATAAAATAGTAACCTGGAGTAAATTTTATTAAGTATAGAGGTTAATGTTAAAGTAATGGTCTAAAAGGTAGAAATTCATACTACCTTTTATGATTCCTTTTTTAATATTTTACCTGAAAGAATAAAGGTAAATGGTATTGTAAAGAAAACAGAAATAATTGGAGAAATTAGTTCACTCAAATGGAAGAAATGAACAAAAATGTATAAAAATAAAGTAGATACTGTAATATTTACGACATATGTCAATGGGAATTGAATGAACTTTTTAAGTGTTGGTTTCGTTTTATATGTAAAATAAGAATTTAAATAAAAAGATCCAATCATGCTCAGAATAAATGCTGTTACATGAGAAGGAAGGTAATTCCATCCAATTAAACTGTTAAATAATAAATATAAAAGGTAATACGTACCGGTGTTTATACACCCGACAATCACAAATCGAACAAATTCTTTTATCATTTTTTAATTACCTGCTTTAACATTGGGATTTCAACATTTGTTTCATCAATAATAAATTGAGGTCTTCTTTTTGTTTCGTAATAAATTCTTCCAATATATTCACCGATGACTCCAAGTGATATTAACTGGATACCACCTAAAAGTAAAATTGCTGAGATGGTTGTAAAGTAACCAGGTGTAGACTGGTGGCTAAAGGTAATTTGGAAGAAGGTACATAATATATACACAAGTCCTGCAATCATAACAAAAAGACCTAAGTAGATTAACATTCTGAGAGGTCTGTTATTAAATGAAATTACTCCATCAATTCCATAGTTGAGAAGACTTGAAAATGACCAGCTACTTTCACCTTCATTACGTAAAACATTTTCATACTCAATCACTATCGTTTTATAACCAATCCAAGAAAATAATCCTTTTGAAAAACGGTTATATTCTTGAAGACTAAGAAGCGAATTGACAGCTTTTCTGCTTAATAAACGAAAATCGCCAACCCCATCGGTTAATTCAATATCTACAAATTTATTCATTATTTTATAATATAATTTAGAAAATGCAGTACGAACGACTTTGTCACCAGTACGGTTTCTTTTGGCAATAACTTGATCAAAACCTTCATTATAACCTTCTAGTAGTTGAGGGATAAGTGAAGGCGGATGTTGTAGATCTGCATCTAAAATAATCACTGCATCACCACTAGCATAGGTTAAGCCAGCAAGCATTCCAGCTTCTTTACCGAAATTTCGACTGAATGAAATATATTTAACTCGTTCATCTCGTAATGATAAGGTTTGTAGCATAACTAAAGTATTATCCTTACTACCGTCATTTACCAAAACAATTTCGTATGTACAATCAATTGTTGAAAGTAGATTCGTTACTTCATCATAAAATTCTTGAATATTTTTTTCTTCGTTGTAACAAGGTACAACCAACGAAATTTTCACTTTATTCTAAACCTTCTTTCTGATTTTGTTATTCATTCTAAAGGCGCATACAAAATTAGATTATACAAAAAAACTTTCGAAAATACTATATAAACATATCAACATTAGTATACTCAAACAAGAAATAATTCATTTAAAAACATTTTCTACTTTTTCATCTTTTGTTGATTGTATGGTAAAATGGGAAAAGACTATTTTTATGGGATTAGTGGTTGGTTGCCACAAAAAAAAGGACGTTGAGGAATATGAAAGAAAAATCCGGTATACCAGTCAGTATTGAGTTTCAAACGGTAATCAAAGATAATCGCGGTAGAGAAACAGTTAAATTTGATACAAACGGTCTTTATTATAAAAAAGACGAGTTTACATATTTATTATTTGAAGAGAAGCATGAAGACCGTAAAGTGAAGGCTACAATGAAAATAGGACAAGGTGAGGTTACCATTATTCGAAATGGTGGAGTAACCATGCGTCATGTCTATCGAATAAATGAAACAACAGAAGGTAGCTATGGAAATGAATTAGGTATGTGGGTAACAAAGGCTCATACTAAAAAAATGCAATTTCTGATAACTGAAGGACCTTTAAAAGGAATTCTACAATTAGGTTATAAACTGTATGTTGGTGACGAAAGTGCTGGAAGCTATACGATCACTGTAAATATAGAGGAGGAGCTTAAATGAATACATTAGAGCAAGTGAAAAATCGATTAAAAGAAGAAATAGAAGCAGCAGTAATAAAAGCTAGTTTAGCAACAACAGAAGAATTACCACAAGTTGTATTAGAAACTCCAAAGGATAAGGCACATGGTGATTTTTCTACTAATATGGCGATGCAATTAGCACGTGTTGCAAAAAAAGCACCAAGAATGATTGCAGAAGAGTTAATTGCTGCTTTTGATCAATCAAAAGCAAGTATTCAAAAAGTTGAGATTGCTGGACCAGGTTTTATTAATTTTTACATGGATAACAGCTATTTAACAGATTTAATCCCTGCGATTATTAATGCAGGCGTTGACTACGGGCAAACAAATGTTGGACAAGGTGAAAAGATATTAGTTGAGTTCGTTTCAGCTAATCCTACAGGAGACTTACATTTAGGTCATGCACGTGGTGCTGCATTTGGTGATTCATTATGTAATATTCTTGCAAAAGGCGGTTATGAAGTAACCCGTGAATATTATATTAATGATGCTGGAAATCAAATTAACAATTTAGCTCTTTCTGTTGAAGCTCGTTATATGCAAGCTTTAGGTATGGAGAAAGAAATGCCAGCAGATGGATATCATGGTGCAGATATTATCGAAATTGGAAAAACGTTAGCAAAAGAATTTGGCGATAAATTCGTAAACGAAGCAGAAGAAGTTCGTTATAAATTTTTCCGTGAATATGGATTAAAATTAGAAATGGAAAAATTACAACGTGATTTGAAAAACTTCCGTGTTGATTTTGATGTTTGGTATTCAGAAACATCTCTATATGAGAATGGAAAAGTTGTTGAAGCATTAGAAGATTTAAATAAGCGTGGAGAAACATATGAAGAAGAAGGAGCTACTTGGTTCCGTTCAACAACATATGGTGATGATAAAGACCGCGTGTTAATTAAAAGTGATGGATCTTACACTTACTTAACACCTGATATTGCATACCACCGTGATAAATTAAGTCGTGGAGCGGATAAATTAATTGATATTCTTGGTGCTGACCATCATGGTTATATTCCACGTATGAAGGCTGCTATTCAGGCACTTGGTTACAACGCAGATACACTTGAAGTTGAAATCATTCAAATGGTTCAATTATATCAAGATGGCGAAAAAGTAAAAATGAGTAAGCGTACAGGTAAAGCAGTTACTTTACGTGACTTAATGGAAGAAGTAGGTATTGATGCAACTCGTTACTTCTTTGCAATGCGTGGATGTGACTCTCACTTAGATTTTGATATGGACTTAGCTGTTTCAAAATCAAACGAAAACCCAGTATACTACTCTCAATATGCACATGCTCGTGTATGTAGTATTTTACGTCAAGGTGAAGAAATGGGTATCGTATATGATGGAAATGCTGATTTCACAAATGTTTCTTCAGAAAAAGAATTTGAGTTACTGAAAAAATTAGGTGAGTTCCCAGGAGCTGTATCACTTGCTGCACAAAAACGTACGCCTCACCACATCACAAATTATGTATTCGATTTAGCTGGTACTTTCCACAGCTTCTATAACGCAGAAAAAGTACTAGATCCAGAAAATGTAGAAAAATCAAAAGCACGATTAGGCTTAATGAGAGCTGTACAAATTACTCTTCAAAGTGCATTAGCATTAGTTGGTGTATCAGCTCCTGAAAAAATGTAATAGATTAATCAAACCTCTTGCCTTGCTGAGCAAGAGGTTTTTTATTTGCTCGCTAATGTTTTTGAGCTCAAAACCTTCTTAAATACATGTTGTGACTTAGTGTGTTCAAACCCTATATTGTCATAAAATTTTAGTGTTTCTAACCTTTTTTCATTGGTTCGAACTTGTATTTCTTCAAATCCTAATGATATTGCCCAATCTTCACAATAGTTTACTAGCTTTTTACCGATACTTTGGCCCCTAAAATGACTATCAACAATTAATCCACTAATTTCTATGCACGGATGTGATTCAATTAAATAACGTGCATGGACATGAACCCATCCTATAACTTTTCCTGTATATTCTGCTACATAAACAATATGATCTTCCTAAGCTAGAATTTTAATTAATCTTTCAATAATTTGATTTTCTTTAGCGGGATATCCTAATTGACTTGAAAGTTGTGCAATTTCTAAACTATCATTTGCTGATGCTTTTCGAAAGGTAATCTCCATACCACACCTCATAATTGTTATTTTAGTATTATCTCCTCTTAATTTTATGCAATAACAATTTATCCTCTAACTAAGTAAGTGGTTATTTGAACCCCTTTTAATTTCTTTTTAATAAAGCTACCCTGAAAATAATTTCAAAAAGCATTAAGCTAAATAAATGGCATATTTTCATGAATGGAAAAAACCTAAAATTATTTTTAAAACGACCCCCTAAAAATGAAAAGTACCTTCGAATAGTATAGTGAGAGTAATTAACCAGGGGGATTGAAAAATGAAAAAACTATTAGCAAAAAGTACGATAGCAGCATTGTTATTATCTCAGGCAGGTATAGGAACTTCTGTATTCGCAGCAGAGAATGATACAACACAACCTGCAGATTCAACGAATAGTACAGATGCACCTTCATTAGTTAAAGGAGATTTCTTTTATTTTGTAAAAACGTCAATTGAAAAAATTCAATTACTAGTAACAACAGATAAAGTAAAAGAGGCGAAATTACTAGCTGAATTTGCACAGGAACGTATTGCTGAAGCAAATGAATTAATGAAGGAAGGTAAAGAAGATCTTGCAAAGCAAACGTTACAACAAGCGATTGAGCAAATGAAAGAAGCTCAAGATAATGTTGGTACGGGGACACAAGAAAATTCAACAACACAAACAAATAACCAAACAACAAATACATCAACAACACAAGGAACGGTTGATACAAATGATGTTCAACCAGTAAATGGTACAACTTCAACAGAAACAGGTGTAAACAATACTGATCAGTCAACAACTACAACACCATCAGACACAACTAATAACAGTACTAGTCAGACTACAACTGAAACTACTACTAAAGATGATAAATCTAATAAAGAGGAAAAATCAGAAGAGCAAGATCACCAACATAAAAACCATAAATCAAAAGAAGATAAAGAAATCGAAAAAATTCAATTACATATCAGCAACAATCTTTTAGCTTTATCAAATGTGTTAGATAAAATTAAAAACCCAAAAGCAAAAGCAGCAATTGCTAGAAATATTGAAAAGAGCTTTGGTAAACTTGTAGATCAATTAGATCATCTTGAAAAATTACAAGCAAAAAAAGAAAATAAGCCAGAGGTAATTCAACCAATCGTAATTGTTCAATACCCTAGCCAAAATACAACGGTAGACCAACCGGTAGATACTGGTCAAACTAATACAACAACTAATACAACGGGGAATGGAGCTACAAATGACAGTACAAATGATTCAACAAAACCTAAAGTATCAACTGAAGAACCTAAAGATGATCAAGAGAAAGAAAACGAAGCAGGCGGCCAAGGACAAAAAATAAAGCCTAATGTTGTGAAACATGTTGAAAAAGATAAACATGAAGAAAAACATAAAGAAGAAAAAGCAAAACAGGAACATCAAGATAGACAAAAATTTGATAAACCAGAACATGAAAAAGAACATAAGGAAAAAGGCAACAAATGGAAAGATCAAAAGCATAATGACCATAAAAAACATGGAAATGGAAATCATGACGAAAATGAAAAACATCATGGACACAAAGAAGATGGTCAAGGTAAACATGAAAACAAACATGATGATGGGGAAAATGATAACGAGTAAAATTGGATAATTTTGCTATAAAACTCTTCATCTCTATTCAAGTATAATGAATTAGTACGATAAATGAGTAATTGAAAAGAGCTGTTCTAGAAGAAGGTTTCTCAATCATTGGCAATATACAGTTGTTAGTGGTTGAGAAAGGGATAACCTTTCTTTTGGAACAGCTCATCATTCTATTGTGGGAAGGAGATGATGCGGTGTTATTGGCAATTTTCCAAACGTTGTTTCAGAAGAAAAATAAAGTAGAGGACATAGTTTTTGCTATTCAAGCTGGTAACGAAGAACAGTTAAATCATTTTCTTATGCAATATGAACTTTTCATATTAAAAATTGCATCAAAGGTTTGTAGGCGGTTTATTACAAAACAAGATGATGAATTTAGCGTAGCTTTACAAGCTTTTCATGAATCAATTCAATCTTATTCATATAAAAAGGGCTCATCATTTTTATCTTTTGCTTCATTAGTTGTGAAAAGAAGAATCATAGATTATATTCGCGAAGAGTCAAAACACCGTTTTTTAGCTCTTGATGAAGGAATAGAAGAATTCGATAACTCAAAAGATGATTATGGCTCCTACGAAATGTATTGCAAAAACATAGATGACTTGAATAGAAAAGAAGAAATAAAACATTATAGTGAGTTATTAAGACAATTTGGTTTATCTTTCAGTGACTTAGTATGTGTTTCGCCTAAACACATAGATACAAGAAATCAGCTTTTTAACATAGTACATACATTTTTATTACATGAAGAAATGGTAACTTATTTATTTAAAAAGAAGAAGTTACCGATTAAACAAATGGAAGAAATGACAACAGTTAGCCGAAAGACTCTAGAAAAACATCGGAAATACATTATTGCACTATGCGTTGTATTTCTAAATGATTTTCCGTACATACAATCTTTTTTAAAAAGGGGGAATAGCTGATGATCGATGGGTTGGTTTTAGAAATAAAGAAGAAAAAACTGATAGTACTTACTTCTAGTGGTGAGTATTTGACGTGTGAAAAGCCAGATAGTTTAGTAGAAATTGGTCAGAAGATCAGTTTCCCCCTTTCAAAAATTATAAAAGACAAAAGGTTTAGGATTCATTTACCAAAACTATATGGTGCAATAATCACTGGTGTTATGATTTTATTAGCAATTTTTGGGTATAACTTTAATTCTGACCATGCAATGGCAGCAGCTTATGTAACGATAAACTCTAACGCTAAAGTGAAAGCAACAGTTAATAAATATTTAGAAGTTATTGATGTGAAATACATGGATGAAACCGGAAAGTCGGTTGTTCAAGATTTGAAGGGCTGGAAGCATAAATCGATTAAGGCTGTCGTTACAGAAATAATTAAAATCTCGAACAAGAAAAACTACCTGAAAACAAATGACACCGTTACGATCGAAACGAAAATGAAAAAAGGTGTAGATAAGACACGAGAAAAATTAGAACATCAGTTAAATGAGGTTCAAGTGGAAAATAGGAATTATAAAATAAATGTTAATAAACTTACTTCTAAGCATTGTAATGATGTGCCTGATAAAAAAAGTCAGTGTGAAATGAATAAAAAATTAGCAGATTTAAAGCAGAACACTCCAGAAAAGAAAGAACTATATGAGCAAAAAAAAGTAGAAAGTACTTTTACAGAAAAAAGTTTATCGAATAACAAGAGCCTAATAAAAAAAGAAGATACTCAAAAAAAGAGATCAGTAGGTCATTTACAAGGAAAAACTAATAAAAGTGTTCAACAGGTAAAGAAAAAACCATCTGTCCATAAAGACGAACATCATCACCATTCAGTAAAAGTAAAAATGACTGAAGGGTATGAGAATGAAATAAAAAGGTTAACTAACCAGTTTAAATATAAATACGATCATAAACACCACAAAGAGTCCGAGCACCATAAATTTAAAGAAGAAAAATCACACGAGGATAAAAAGAGAAAAAGGGATAACCAAGACGAAAATGAGCAATAAATAAGGATCTTTTATAGAAGATTGTTGCTTTTGAGATTTGAAACTATAAAGACAGAAGCTGACTCGAGCGGAAGGTGCGAGGGCAGGGAACATGGAACAAGGGATAAAGAACAATCTCCTCACGCTTCACCGAGCATCCCTGGAGATGCAATTAACTAACGCATCTATAATAGCAACAATATATACGAAAACAAAGGGTGTCCTATCACAGTTATAAAAATGATAGGGCACCTTTTTAATTAATCTTCACATTAGTGGAGAAAGAATAATGGAGATTAAACTCCTTACCCTCCACATAAATGTAGTATTTTTATAATGTGATATAGGATAGGATTTTGAACATTTAAGATCTTTTTTTAAAATCTCTTTTATACCACGAATAAAAATAGGGCTTGAAAAAAAACAACTCCACTCATCATTAATACAAAAGCTCCTGCGGTCAAAGTTAACAGATCCTATATCACAATATAATTCATCGATTAATAATACTTTTGCATGAAAAAAGCCTTTTTGGTAGTGAAAAACCTTGCCTCCAGCCTCGATTATATTCAGTAAATGGGGAAAAGAGGCTTCTTTTACTAAACGATGATCCTCTTTTTCTGGAACAATTACACTCACCTTAACGCCTCGATTTAACGCATCTAGCAAAGTGTTTAATACTTTTTTCGTTGGAATAAAGTATGGAGTTCCTATATAAATGTGGCTTTTAGCTTTTTGAATCAATTCAAAATATAATTCTTCAATACAAATAAAATCAGATGAATAAAAATGGTGATAAATCTCACCTTTTGGGAGTTCATCACTTTTAATAAGTGGAAAATCGTTTCCTCCACTATGTTTCCAGTCAATAAGAAACTGTGTTTGTAAATCAATTACCCCTTCACCTGTCATTCGAATATGGTAATCTCGCCAATACCCTAGTTCTTCATTAAAGCCAATGTATTCCTTGCCAATATTATATCCACCAAAGTAGCCAATTTTATGATCAATAACCGTGATTTTTCGGTGATTTCGATGCTGAGTACGGTAAAAAGCGAAAGGAAAACCGATCTTTCGGCTAAATAAAACTTCAACACCATTTTCACGTAATTTTTTCATGCGGTTTCGTTTTAACCCAAAACTACCAATCCAATCTACGAGAAGTCTAACTTGTACTCCTTCATGTGCTTTTTTTTCAAGAAGTGATAAAAATTGTTCGCTTGTTTGGTCATTCCGTACTATGTAAAAAAGCATATAAATACTTGTAGATGCCTCTTTCAGATCATTTAAGAGATCGTTATATAAAAGTTTACCTTCAGTAATAACCGTTGCTTCACTATTTCGGACTTGGAAAGGACATTCTTCACTCCGTTTATGAAAGAATTTGAAGCCAAAATAGAGATCAAATGCAATAAAAACAAAAAGAATCATAACGGTAATTAGGATTGAAACGAAAACCATATGATAAACTCCTTTAAGCGTCTGGGTGTAAATAGTATTGCCATATCAACGGTTGAATATGAAAAAGGATACAATTAACTCAAAAACTATTGACTGAATATTCATTCATTATATAATAAAAGTATGTATATTTAGAAAATTAATAAGTTTATAAATTTTTTAAAAATGTATGCGTTTTATTTTTAACTGAAGAGGGGGATTCATCATGAGGGATACTCTTTTGCTATTTAATGCAATAGGGTTTTTAGCTGTAACAGGATATGCTGTATATTTATTCGTTTACCTCATAACAACTAGACTTGCGTACATTCGATTAGGTAAAAAAGAAGAGTTTAACAAGAGTTTAAGTGAACGTTTTAATAAAATTTGGGTAAATGTGTTTGGACAAAAGAAACTATTGAAAGATAAGAAAAGTGGATTTATCCATGTTCTTTTTTTCTATGGATTTATTTTAGTTCAGTTTGGGGCAATAGATTTTATTATTAGAGGTTTATCACCAGGTGCGCATTTACCATTCGGTCCATTATATGGTGCGTTTACTTTTTTCCAAGAGATTGTTGCAATCCTAATTTTAGTAGCAGTGGTTTGGGCATTTTATCGCCGTTACATAGAAAAGCTTGTTCGTTTAAAACGTGGATGGAAAAATGGACTTGTTTTAATTTTTATTGGCTTATTAATGCTTTCTACTTTATTTGGAAATGCCATGGGACTCATTTGGGATGGGGAAGGCACTAGTCTGCATGAGCCAATCGCATCTTTGATTTCAACAATCTTTGGTGGAACCTCTGAACCAGCAGCTATTGTGTTATTTTATGTTGCTTGGTGGATTCATTTATGTACTCTATTAACATTTTTAGTGTATGTTCCACAATCAAAGCACGCTCATTTAATTGCAGGTCCAGCGAATGTGTTCTTTAATCGTTTAGGCAAACCTGGCAAATTAGAAAAAATTGATTTTGAAGACGAAACTCAAGAAACATTTGGAGTTGGAAAAATCACTGATTTCCGTCAAACGCAGTTAATTGACTTATATGCTTGTGTAGAGTGTGGACGTTGTACAAATATGTGTCCAGCTACTGGAACAGGAAAAATGCTATCACC
>Ga0187780_10002629_pt1 | contig 13479 bp, 14 predicted proteins | sample 1015_Q2_SP10_20__FD_132429 | JGI IMG/M metagenome (GOLD analysis project Ga0187780, IMG submission 132429) | Tropical peat soil microbial communities from peatlands in Department of Meta, Colombia - 1015_Q2_SP10_20_MG | ecosystem: Environmental > Terrestrial > Soil > Wetlands > Peat | place...
GGCTGGTACACCGAGATCCTGGCGCCGTACCTGCGCGAGCACGGCACGCTGTATGCGGCGGCGATGGACCCGGCCTCCACCAGCGCCGGTGATCAGCACTACAACAGCGAGCTCAAGGCGCTGTTTGCCGCCCACCCGGAGCTGTTCGACAAGGTGCGCTGGTCCGTGCTGGCTCGCGGCAAGATGCAGATCGCGCCCGATGGCTCGGCCGATCTCGTCGTTACGTTCCGCAATATCCACAACTGGGCGTGGGCGGGCATCGACAGGGACGTGTTCGCGGCGGCCTACCGGGCGCTGAAGCCCGGCGGGGTGCTGGGCGTCGAGGAGCACCGCAACAACGACCCGAACTTCGCGCCGACCCAGCGCGGCGAGGCCTACGTGGGTGAGGAGTGGGCGGTGAAGCTGATCGAGTCGGTTGGCTTTCGCCTCGCGGGCCGCTCGGACATCAATCGCAATCCGAAGGACACGAAGGACTACCCCGGGGGCGTGTGGACGCTGCCCCCGACCTACTCCCAGGGCGACAGGGATCGCGCGAAGTACGCGGCGATCGGGGAGTCGGACCGCTTCACCCTCAAGTTCGTGAAGCCGAAGAGCTGAAGTGGGCGGCTGCGAGCGCGCCCGTAGGTACGTGTGCGGATCGCGCCGCCGCAGCGCGGCGGCGCACAATGAATATAAAGAGCGGGCCTACGCCCGCAAGGGGATGAGTGCATGGGTTCATGGCGTCTCGGACTTGCCCTCCTCGCAGGCTCCCTCGCAGCCGCCGCCTCGCCGGCGGCCGTGCCCCACGATCCGGTCGTGGCCCGCGGCGAGCAGATCGCGCGCCTGGTGTGCTCGGCATGCCACGTGGTCGCGGCGGATCAGGAGATTCCGCCGATGCTCGCCAAGCCCGCCCCCAGCTTCGCCTCGATCGCGAACCGCCCCGGCACGACGGCCCAGTCGGTGGCGCGCTTCGTGTCCTCGACCCACTGGGACTTCGAGACCCTGCCGATGAAGATGCCGGACCTGATGATGACCAAGTCCGAGGCGACGGCGGTCTCGCGCTACCTCATGAGTCTGCGCACGCCCTGAACGGCGCGCAGCGCGCCCCAGGAGTCGGCGATGTATCAGAAGATTCTGGTTCCGGTCGATGGCAGCGGCACCTCGCAGATGGGCCTCAAGGAGGCCGTGAAGCTCGCGCGTACGCTCAAGGCGAAAATCCGCCTGGTGCACGTGGTGGATGAGCTCCCGGCCGTCTCCCCGCAGCTCTACGGCGCGATCTACGAGGGCGTGCTCGAGCAGTTGCGCACCGGAGGGCGCAGCATCCTCAGCCAGGCCGAGGCCGCGGTACGCGCCGAGGGCGTGCCCGTGGAGGCGGAACTGATCGAGGGCTTGGGCGGTATTGCCGGTGAGTACATCGTGCGCCAAGCGGGCGACTGGCCCGCCGACCTCGTCGTGTGCGGGACGCACGGCCGGCGCGGCCTGCGGCGCATCGTCATGGGGAGCGACGCCGAGTACATCGTGCGCCACAGCCCGGTGCCGGTGCTGCTGATTCGCGCCGCGCGCTGAGCGCGGTGGTGGCGCGCTGAGAGCGCGTTGGGTACATGTCCCTATTCCGGCCCCGTGCCAACGCCGGCACGCTGGGTCTAGTTCGCGCGGGGATGGGCGGCGTGGCAGCTCGACTTCAAGGCTTCATCGATCGATCCGCGGCCGGCGTGCAGCTCGCAGCCGCCATCCGCCGCTTGAAGCCGCGACCGCCGCTCAGCGTACTCGGGCTGCCCCGCGGCGGCGTCACGGTTGCATTCGAGGTCGCCCGCATCCTGAAGGCGCCGCTCGATGTGCTCGTGGTCCGCAAGATCGGCATGCCGGGTCAGCGCGAGTTCGCCATCGGCGCGATCGCCTGGGGCGGCATCGTGATGCGTGATCCGGCGGCGGCGCGTTTCGGTCCCGATGAGCGCGCGTTCGAGGAGCTGGTGCGTCATGAGCGCCACGAGCTCGAGCGGCGCGAGCACCTGTATCGCGGGGGTCTGCCGAGCCTGGATCTGCACGGCACGACGGCGGTGCTGGTGGACGACGGACTCGCCACGGGCAGCACCATGCTCGCCGCCGTGCGGGCCGCGCGCCACGCCGGTGCCACCCGCGTCATCGCGGCGGCGCCGGTCGCCTCCGAAGAGGCGAGCGCGCGCGTTGCCGAGGAAGCCGACCAGCTCGCCATTCTCCTCACGCCGCCATTTCTGCAGTCGGTCGGCGAGTGGTACGAGGACTTCACCCAGGTCGAGGACGATGAGGTCCGCGAGCTGCTGCGCCGGGCGCGCAGCGGCGAGCTGCTACGCGACACCCAGCCGGCCGACTGAGCTGTCGGCGCTCGCGAGCAGCTCGCTCTTCAACTTCGCAAGCTCGCTCTCGGCGAGGCTTTCGCGCTCGAGCAGCTGCTGCGCACCCCGTTCCAGCACCCGCCGGCCGCGGGTCAGCACGCCGGTCGCCTGCTCAAAGGCCGCCTGCAGCGCCTCGCGCACCGCGCAGTCGATCTCGCGCGCCGTCGCCTCGCTGTAGACACGCTCCGGGCTGAGCTCGGTCGGCAGCAGCGCCGAGCGCTCGTTCTCCAAGGTCATGAGACCGAGCTTCTCGTGCATGCCGTAGCGCGCGACCATCGCGCGCGCCATCGCGGTCGCTTTCGCCAGATCATCCGCGGCGCCCGTCGAGGGCATGCCGAAGACGAGGAGCTCGGCCGCCCGCCCCCCGAGCAGCACCGCCATGCGGCTCTGCAGCTCGTCGCGGCCCATGAGGAAACGATCCTCCGTCGGCCGCTGGATGGTGTAGCCAAGCGCGCTGATGCCGCGGGGGATGATCGAGACCTTCTGCACCGGATCGGTTCCGGGCAGCGCCATCGCCACGAGCGCATGACCCATCTCGTGATAGGCCACGGTCTCGCGCTCGCGCGCATTCAGGACCCGAGTCTTCTTCTCCAGTCCCGCGACCATCCGCTCGATGGCGGCGGTCAGATCGCCGAGCCCGACCGCATCGGCGCCGTGGCGCGTCGCGAGCAGCGCCGCCTCGTTGATCAGGTTCGCAAGCTCCGCCCCGGCAAAGCCCGGAGTCATCGCCGCCACCTTGTCGAGGTCCGCATCGGGCGCGAGCTTGATCTTGCGGGCGTGCACCCGCAGGACATCGCCCCGACCCTTCAGGTCCGGACGGTCCACCAGCACCTGACGGTCGAAGCGCCCGGCGCGCAGCAGCGCCGGATCTAGGATCTCCGGTCGATTGGTCGCCCCGAGAATGATCACGCCGACGGAAGGGTCGAAGCCGTCCATCTCGGCGAGCAGCTGATTCAGCGTCTGCTCTTTCTCATCGTGCCCCCCGAGCCCGAAGGCACCGCGCGCCCGACCCAGGGCATCGAGCTCGTCGATGAAGATGATGGCGGGTGCGCTCTGGCGCGCGTGCTCGAACAGGTCGCGCACGCGGGCGGCTCCCACGCCGACGAACATCTCGACGAACTCGGCGCCGTTGGTCGAGAGGAACGCGACCCCCGCCTCGCCCGCGAGCGCCCGGGCGAGCAGCGTCTTGCCGGTGCCGGGCGGTCCGACCAGCAGCACGCCCTTCGGTATGTGCGCGCCGAGTCGGCCGTAGCGCGCCGGGTCCTTCAGGAACTCGACCACCTCCTTCAGCTCTTCCTTCGCCTCATCAACGCCCGCCACGTCCGCAAAGGTGACGCCGGTACTGCGCTCCATCATCACCTTGGCGCGCGTCTTGCCGATCGCGGTGAGCCCCCCGACGGCCTGGCGTTCCCCGATGCCGCGGATCAGGAAGTACCACAATCCGAAGAACACCAGTGCCGGCAGGATCCACCCGAGGATCTCCTGCAGCAGGCCGCTCGAGTACTCGCGGCTGAACGGCACGTTGAAGCGCGTCAGCCGCTCGGCCCAGTCGGGCTCGACTCGATTGGCCGAGACGATGCGCTTGCCCTGCGCGTCGGCCGTCTTCAGGTAGCCGCGGACCTCACGATCCGACACCACCACACGCTCGATCTGACCCGTCGCGAGCAGATGCTCGAGCTCGCTGTACGGGACGCTCTTCACGACCTCCATCGAGCTCCACAGGTTCTGCAGCACAACGACGAGCGCGACCGCGGCCAGCACGTACAGGGCATTCCAGAGCGCCTGCTTCCTATTCACGGCCGCATCCCGCGCGCAGACTCACGCCCCACTTGCCGCGACGCCCGCAGCCTCATGTTGCGCGGCCCAGCGCTTCGCCTGAGCGATGGCGATGCGGATGCACCGACCCTCCTCGTAGCCTTCCTCGAGCAGTGCGTTCGCGATCTCAATCGCCTTCGCCCGCACGCGCGGGGGGAGATTGCGCATCGAGGACGGATAACGGACCTCATCCCACGGCATCGGGCACCTCGCACAAGGCAGTCGCGAGAGCAATGTTACGTGCGCCCGCACGGGCCGACCTCCGTAGTTGTGCGCAGCAGCCCCAGCCTAACGCCCCCGTGTGCGACGACAAGTGCCTATTGAGGAGGATCGCGAGCGCGAGGAGCATGAACGGCGCGTCAAAATGACGCGCGTGCAAGGAGAGTCGCCATGGCCGCTCGAGCAGACAAGGTTCCCATCCTGCGGACCCCTGCCGGGGAGGAGCCGCAGACCCAGAGCGCACCGCGCCCCAACTCGATCGTCACGCAATCCCTCGCTTCGGTCACCACCGAGGTGCGGGAGCGGATGGTCGCCGAGGCGGCCTACTATATCGCCGAGCACCGTGGCTTCGAGCCCGGGCAGGAGGTGCAGGATTGGCGCTTGGCAGAGATCCAGATCGACGCCGCGCTGGCGAGCGGCAAGCCGGCCGTCGCCGCAGGCTAAGAGCGCACGGCGCCCGCCCGCGACTCGATGAATGACCGGCCGTTCGAGTCGCTGTACCGGCACGGCTTTGTTCGCATCGCCGTCGCGACGCCGCGCGTCGCCTTGGCCGACCCTGCCGTCAACGTGCAGCGCACGCTCGCGCTCGCGCGGCAGGCCGTCGCGCGGCACGCGGTGCTCGGCGTCTTCCCGGAGCTCGGGCTGTCGGGATACTCGCTCGAGGATCTGGCCCTCCAGGATGCGCTGCTCGATCGCGTCGAGCGCGCCGTCGAGGAGCTCATCGTTGCGAGCCGCACACTGCCGCTCGTCCTGGTCGCCGGCGCGCCGCTGCGCAGCGAAGGCAAGCTCTTCAACTGCGGGCTCATCATCTGCCGCGGCAGCCTGCTCGGAGTCGTGCCGAAGACCTACCTGCCGAACTATCGCGAGTTCTACGAGAAGCGCCAGTACTCGTCCGCCGTCGAGGCCACCGCCGGCACCTTGGCCGTCGCGGGTCAGCGCGTGCCCTTCGGCAATGATCTGCTGTTCGAGTCGGCAGCGTGTGCGGAGTGGGTGCTGCACGTGGAGATCTGCGAGGACCTGTGGGTTCCCGTGCCGCCGAGCAGCTACGCCGCGCTCGGGGGTGCCACGGTGCTCGCCAATCTGTCCGCGAGCAACGCGACCATCGGCAAGGCCGAGTTCCGCCGCCTGCTGTGCCGCTCGCAGTCCGCCCGCGGTGTCGCCGCCTACGCCTATGCGGCGGCGGGCTACGGGGAGTCGACGACGGATCTGGCCTGGGACGGCCACGCCCTGATCTGCGAGAACGGCGAGGTGCTCGCGGAGTCGGAGCGCTTTGCCTACCGCGACGGGGTGATCACGGCGGACGTGGACCTCGAGCGTCTGCGCCAGGAGCGGATGCGGCTCACCAGCTTCAACGACTGCGCGCAGCAGCACCACGAGCGGATCGGCCGCCTGCGCCGGATTCCCGTGCCGCTCGAGCTGCCGGGCGGGCCGGTGGCGCTGCAGCGCGCGGTCCCCCGCTTCCCCTACGTGCCGAGCGATCCGGCAACCCTGGACGAGCGCTGCCGCGAGGCGTACCAGATTCAGGTGCAGGGTCTCGCACAACGCATGCAGGCGAGCGGCATCGACAAGCTCATCCTCGGCATCTCCGGAGGACTCGACTCGACGCAGGCGCTGCTGGTCGCCGTGAAGGCCGTCGACACGCTCGGACTGCCGCGCAGCCATGTGCTCGGCTACACGCTGCCCGGCTTTGCGACCACGGCGCGCACCCATGCGAACGCGCTCAAGCTGATGCGCCTGCTCGGCGTCACGGCGGGCGAGATCGACATACGCCCCGCCGCGCTGCAGATGCTCAAGGACATCGGTCACCCGGCCGGGGGTGGCGCTGCGCACTACGATGTGACGTTCGAGAACGTGCAGGCCGGGGAGCGCACCGCACACCTCTTCCGGCTCGCGAACCTTCTCCAGGGGCTCGTGGTCGGGACCAGCGATCTGTCCGAGCTCGCGCTCGGCTATACGACTTACGGCGTCGGGGATCAGATGTGCCACTACGCCGTCAATGCCTCGGTCCCGAAGACCCTCGTGCAGCACCTCGTGCGCTGGGTCGCGCGCAGTGCGGAGGTCTCAGGCGAGGTGGCACGCACGCTCGAGGACATCCTGGCCACGGCGAGCAGCGCCGAGCTCGTGCCGGCGCGGGCCGACGAGGAGGCGATGCCCGCCGAGGCGACCGTCGGTCCCTACGAGCTGCAGGATTTCAACCTCTACTACCTGAGCCGCTTCGGCTACCGGCCGAGCAAGGTCGCGTTCCTGGCCGAGCACGCCTGGTCCCACCGCGACCGCGGTGACTGGCCCGAGTCGGTACCGGCGCAGAAGCGGCGCGAGTACGACCTCGCAACGCTCAAGGGCTGGCTGGAGGTGTTCCTGCGCCGGTTCTTCGAGACGAGCCAGTTCAAGCGCTCGGCGCTGCCGAACGGCCCCAAGGTCGGATCCGGTGGCTCGCTCTCGCCGCGCGGGGACTGGCGAGCGCCGAGCGACGTGTCGGCCACCGTATGGCTCGAGGAGCTGCGCCGCAACGTGCCCTGAGGCTCAGTGCGCGAGATCGAGCTGTCGTGCCAGGGCCTGGAGCGATGCGCTGACGATGACCGGGTATTGGGCAGGCCCCTCCTCGAGCGCCCGCAGCGCCCCCGGCAGGCGGGCGACCTCGCAACGGCAATACTCGCGCGCGGCCGCGAGCTCGGGCCGCGGGCCCACTCGCTCACCCCGCTCCATGACCGGCACGAGCAGCGCCTCGCCCGGCGCCGACTCCTGCGCGAGCACGATCCGGTCCCGCAAGGGGCGATCCGCGGCATCGCGCTCCCGGTAGACCTGCTTCGCCCCCGGCCAGGTTGCCTTGCCGCTCGAGCGCTTGCGGCGCGGTGTGCCGGCGTAGGCCTCGAGCTTGTACGCCATATCCAGTGCCGGCGCGTCGGTCGAGGCATCGAGCGCCGTGCCGATGCCGAAGGCATCGATCGGCACCCCGGCCGCGGCGAGCGCCTGCACACCCCACTCATCCAGGCCGCCGCTCGCGACGATCTGGATGTGGGGGAAGCCCGCCGCGTCGAGCTTCGAGCGCGCCGCGCGCGCCTCGCGCGCCAGATCGCCGCTGTCGATGCGCACTGCCTGCAGGTGGGCGGCCTCGCCGCGGGCGGCGAGCTGTGCCGAGAGTGCGATCACGCGATCGACCGCGCGCTGCGTGTCGTAGGTATCGATTAGCAGGGTCGTGGGCACGGGCGAGCAGCGCAGGAAATTGCTGAACGCCTGCTCCTCGGAGTCGTGCGCCTCGATGAAGGAATGGGCGAGCGTGCCGGAGAGCGGGATGCCGAAGCACCGGCCGGCCTCCACCGTGGCGGTCGCATCGAAGCCCGCGAGGTAGGCCGCGCGCGCCGCGAACAGGGCCGCATCCGCCTCGTGTGCGCGCCTTAAGCCAAAGTCCACGAGCCGCCGCCCGCGCGCGGCGATCACGCAGCGCGCCGCCTTGCTCGCGATGACGGTCTGAAAGTGGCAGATGTTGAGGAGCCGGCTCTCGAGCAGCTGCGCCTCGAGAATCGGCGCGGTCACGCGCAGCAGCGGCTCGTCGGCGAAGAGCGGGGTGCCCTCGGGCATGGCGTGCACGGCGCCGGTGAAGCGCACGCCGCGCAGGTGGTCCAGGAAGCCCCTCGAGAAGCCCCCGAGCCGCGCGAGGAACTCGAGGTCCGCATCCGGAAAGCTCAGCTGCTCGATGCATGCGAGCGCCTGCTCGAGCCCCCCCGCCACGAGAAAGCGGCGCGTCGGCGGAAGCTTGCGGGCGAACAGCTCGAACACCGCGGTGTCGTGCATGTCGAGCTCGAAGTAAGCCTGCGCCATCGTCAGCTGGTACAGATCCGTCAGCAGGGCGGTCGGCGCCGCTCTCATGCGAGTATCTGCTGCGTCGGCGCGAGCACCGCCCCGCGGGAGGCGACCTCGAGGAGCGCACGCTCGCCATCGCCGGGCCGCGCGTCCACCGCCCGCACCGCATCGCTCAGCACGACGGTCGCGAAGCCGGCGCTCAGCGCATCGAGCGCGGTGGCCCGCACGCAGTAATCGGTCGCAAGCCCTGCGACGAACACCCGCCGGCAGCCGAGCGCGCGCAGCTGCTGTGCAAGCTCGGTGCCCTGAAAGCCCGAGTACGCATCCCGCCCCCGCTCCACCGCCTTCGACAGGACACGGGTGTCGGGGGGCAGGCGCAGGCTTTCGGGAAAGGCCGCGCCGCGGCTTCCCGCGATGCAGTGGGGCGGCCACGGACCGCCCTGGGCCTTGAACGAGCAGTGATCAAGCGGGTGCCAGTCGCGGGTGGCGAAGATCGCAAGCCCGCGGCGGGCAAAGCTTTCGAGGATCGCATTGAGTGGCCCGATCACCGCATCCCCGGCCGGCACGGCGAGCGCACCCCCCGGCAGGAAGTCGTTCTGGACGTCCACGACGATGAGGGCATCCCCGGTGCACGGTTCGAGCGCCGCGGCCGCACTCATACGTACTTCCCCCGAGGCGTCGGGCCGCCGATCGGCGGACAGTCACCGGAGTTCGTGTGTGACGAGGACGCACCATGTCCGCTCCCGCCGCTGCGGCTTATCTCTTCGCCCTGAGCGAAAGCGGCGCCCTCGCTGAGGCCCTGAGCCGCGAATCGGCCGTGGCGCTCGGTGCGCTCGAGGAGCGTCGCTTCGAGGGTGGCGAGTTCAAGCTCCGCCCGCTCGAGTCGGTGCGCGACCGCACGGTGTTCGTGCTGCAGTCGCTCGCGGAATCCGCTGCGGCCTCGGTTTCGGATCGCCTGCTGCGCCTGCTGTTCCTGTTGCAGGGCTTGCGCGATGCGGGAGCGACCCGACGCGTGGCGATCGTTCCCTACCTCGCCTTCGCGCGCAAGGACCGGCGGACCCAGCTGCGCGATCCCGTGACCTCGCGCTACGTCGCGGAGCTCCTCGAGGCCGCCGGCACGGAGCGGCTCATGGCTCTCGACGTGCACAACCCCGCGGCCCTCGATAACGCCTTCCGCGTACCCGTCGATCATCTGTCCGCCCTGCCCATGATGGCGGCGCACTTCGCGCAGCAGCACGCAGACGCCCCGCTGTGCGTGGTCTCGCCGGATGTCGGCGGCATCAAGCGCGCGCAGCTGCTGCGCGAGCTCCTCGAAAGCCGCGTGGGCCGCGAGGTGCAGCTCGCCTTCCTCGAGAAGCGCCGCGCGCTCGGCGTCGTCTCCGGCGGCACGCTCGTCGGCGCGGTCGCCGGAACGCGGGTCATCGTGATCGACGACCTGTGCGCGACCGGCGGCACGCTGATCCGGGCCGCCGAGGCGTGTCAGCGCTCGGGCGCGGCCGCCGTGCAGGTCGCCGTCACCCACGCACCCCTCGCGGCGGGACTTAAGACCGTGCTCGCGGCCCCGAGCATCGCGAGCGTGGTGGTCACGGACAGCGCGCTGACGGCCCCCTCGGTCCATGGCTCAGCCTCGAAGCTCGTGGTACTGCCGGTCGCGCCACTGCTGGGTCAGGCCGTGCGCCGCATGGTCGCCGGCAGGCCGCTCGCGCCGCTGCTGACGCACTGGCCGGTACGATTTGAGGACTGAGGCGCGCCGGCGCGCCTCACGCTCGCCGCGACGCGCGCTCACGAGCGCATCCTTGAGGTATGAGCGGGCCCGCGCGCGCCACGCCGGCCGCTGGGTCGCAAACTGCGGGTCGCGTACGTGCCAGGCCGCGATCATGGCGCGAATGAAGGCGCGCTGGCTCATGTAGAAGTGGATGAGCACGCTCGATGCGCCGCGATCAGGCAGCAACTGGCGATAGCGGGCGAGGAGCCGCGTCGCAAGCGCCCGCGCGCCCAGGCGCGCGCACTCGAGGGCGAGGAAGGCCAGCTCCTCGGCAGGATCGAGCCGACGCAGGCCGGGATCAAACTCCAGACAGTCGATGACGCAGGGCGCGCTGCGCGCGGAGCCCACGTAGATGTGTTCCGGACGCAGATCGCCGTGCCCCTCGATGAGGCGCGCGCCGCGCGCGCCGAGCTCCCGAGCTTTGAGCCTGATGAGGGCGAGCTGCCCGCGGGCTACCCGCTGCACCTGCGAGCGCTCGAGCCCCAGCTCGGGTGCGCACAGCTCGCGGGCGGTCGCCCGGGTGCGCGCCCGCAGGTGCTGGCGGTAGCGGCGCGGGCTCATCGGCACACGATGCGCGCGCCGGAAGAACCGCACGAGCAGCCGCACGACGGCGTCGCACTGCGTGCGGCTCACGCGGCCGGCGACGGCCGCGCGGTCCAGCATGCCGGCTGCCGGAAGCCGCTGCATCTTGACGAGCCACTCGACCACGGCGCCGCGGCCCTGGAAGGACAAAGTGCCGCGCGGCGTGCGCTTCAGCGGCACCACGGCGAGGTAAACCGCACGCGCGAGCCGGCGATTCAGGCGCAGCTCGTTGCGGCAACCCTGCTCGCGCTGCGCGAGCGTGCGATAGTCCATGCCGCCCTGAACGGTCGGCTTCTTGAGCTTGTAGGCGCGCCGTGCGGTGAGAAACACCCAGGCGAAGTGCGTCTCGATCAGGCGCAGCCGCCGCGGCCGACCCGGATAGTGGCCGGCGCGGCGCAGGAAATTGAGGCTCTCCTTGAGCTGCGGATCGCCCGCGCTCGGCTGCTGCGCGCGGCTGCGCCTCATGGAGCCGCTCCACGCGGCGTTTCTCCGGCGCTCGCAAATTCCTCGGGCCCGCTGGCAAAGGATTCACCGTGCTCGGGCACCGTCACCTCCGAGGGCAGCTGCCGCCGGATGTGCTGCCGCAGGGCATCGGCGGCGGCGGGCTCGCCATGGGTCACGAAGACACGCCGTGGCGGGCGCGGGGATGAGGTGAGCCAGCCGATGAGCTGGCGGTAGTCGGCGTGGCTCGAGGTGCCGTGCAGCTGCACGACCTCGGCAGCGACCCGCACCCATTCTCCGTGAATCTTGACGCTGTCCGCCCCGGCGACGAGCGCCGCCCCGCGGGTGCCGGCCGCCTGATAGCCCGTCAGGAGGATCAGGTTGCGGGCATCGGGCGCGAAGGCCTTGAGGTGGTGCAGCACCCGACCGCCGGTGGCCATGCCGCTCGCCGAAAGAATGATCATGGGACCGCGGCGCAGGTTGAGCTGCTTGGATTCCTCCACGCTATTGACGATGTGCGCCACCGTCGACATGGCGCGGCACTCCGGGCGCTCAGGCGGTGCTCATCCGGATAGTCATGGTAAAGCGGGGTCACGTCGGTCGCCATGGGGCTGTTGAGAAACACCGGGACGTCGGCGAGGGCACCGGCGCGCTTGAGCCGGGCGATCAGGTGCAGGAGCAGCTGCGCCCGACCGACCGCGAACGCTGGCACGACCACGACGCCCCCGCGTCGCAGAGCGCGGTTGATGGGTGCGGCGAGCTCGCTCTCCACGTCCACGCTCGGGTGCAGCCGATCGCCGTACGTCGACTCGATGACCAGCCAGTCCGCCGGTGGCGGCGCCACGGGCGGCCGCATCAACGGGTCATCCGCACGGCCGAGGTCTCCGGAGAACAGCACCCGTCCCGACCCGCAGCTGAGCAGGATGGACGTCGCCCCGAGCAGATGACCCGCGGGCGTGAAGCTCGCGGTCCACTGCGGGCCCAGCGCCAGTACGGTCGAGGTCGCCACCGGCCTCAGCAGGGCGAGCGCCGCGGCCGCGTCGGCTTCCGTATACAGCGGCAGCGCCGGCGAATGCTTCGAATAGCGGTGACGGTTGGCGAACTCGGCCTCTTCCTCGTGCAGCCGCGCACTGTCGGGCAGCAGTATGGCGAGCAGCCGCCGGGTCGCCTCCGTGCAGTAGACCGGTCCGCGGTAGCCGGCGCGCGCGATGGCCGGCAGGTAACCGGAATGATCGATGTGCGCGTGGGTCAGGAGCACCGCATCGAGGCTGCGGACATCGAAGGCGGGCGGCTGCCAGTTGCGCTCGCGCAGCCTCTTCAGGCCCTGGAACAACCCACAGTCGATGAGAATCCGACGCCCCGCGAACTCGATCAGATACTTCGATCCGGTGACCGCGCCGGCGGCGCCCAGGAAGCTGAGCTTCAGCATGGCGCCCCTCCCTCAGGTCGCGCACCGTCGGCGCTGCAGATCCACGCGGTGACTCAGCCGAGCCGTGCGGGTGCGTGCCGGCGAAAGCGGCAGTGTAGATACTGTCGCGGCGGGTCTAAAGGTGTCTGCTCAACCTCGAGCGAGTGTTCCGCCAGCTCGAAATGACGCCCGAACTCGAGCGGCAGGGTCGCGGCGCTGTAGCGGCGCACCGGTGGGCCCTCCTCCTCCGGTCCGTCCGGCCCGAAGGTGGCAATGATGAGGTGGCCTTCCGCCCGCAGCGCCTCCTCGAGCGCCTCGAGGTACTGCTGCCGCTCCTCCGCGTGGATGAGACGGTGAAACACCGCGTCGTCGTGCCAGAGCGCGTAGCGCCGGTGCGGGTGAAATCGGGCCACCGCCTCCGGTACGAGCGTCACCTCGCTGCGGTGGCCCGCCAAGCGCTGCGACAGCCCCGCCAGTGCCTCGGCCGAGGGATCGAGGACCGTCACGTCGCGGTAGCCGGCCCTGATCAACGCCTCGACGAGATGCGAGGCCGCGGCCCCCACGGCGATCAGCGGCTCATCCGGTTGCAACCGACAGGCCCGGATGAGCTGCAGGGATCTCGCCTCGCCCGCGCCGTTCACGATCCCTCCGCGGCTCACCGGGACGCGCCGAGGAGGCCATCCAGTCGGCGCGTGACCTCGCCCAGGGGCGTCGGCAGCTCGCGGATGACCGAGGCCGTGCTGATCACATCGAACCCCGGAACCTTCTCCTGTCCACTGCCGGAGGTGGTGACCACGATGAGCTTGCGCTGCGCGCCCACGCGCTCGAAGAACGTGCGGGCGAAGGAATCCGGCTTGCCGATCTCCCAGGTGTGCATCACGATGACCGCTGTCCACGCGCCCGGGTCGACATCGGGCAGCGCCGACACGTCCACCACGCGCACGTACACCGGATGGCCCTTCAGGTGCGCGATGATCTCGCGCACCATCGCATCCTTGAACGAGCTGCCCTGGGAGGCGATGAGCACGCGCTCGTGCGCCGTGGCATCCCCGACGGCGAAGCCCGTCGCGGTGCGCATCCCGTGCGCCGCCCGGTAC
>Ga0187780_10002630_pt1 | contig 13476 bp, 15 predicted proteins | sample 1015_Q2_SP10_20__FD_132429 | JGI IMG/M metagenome (GOLD analysis project Ga0187780, IMG submission 132429) | Tropical peat soil microbial communities from peatlands in Department of Meta, Colombia - 1015_Q2_SP10_20_MG | ecosystem: Environmental > Terrestrial > Soil > Wetlands > Peat | place...
CTCGTATTTCCTCCATAACGAGAAATCTTCGGGGCTGCGCTTCGAGGAGCACAATTCAAGGCGCCTCAAACCAAGCTCTTCATGGCTCTGCCCGGAGAGTTCGCCGAACCTTGGAAACTTGTTCACTTGGAAGTATACGCCGGTCTCAGTCTCGTAGGCGACCCCCTTCTTGACCAACCCCTCCACCTGGGCGATCATCTGTGGGATGTAGTCGGAGGCTCTCTCGTACTGGTTGACGCTAGTTATGCCTAGGCTCTGCATGTCTTCTAGAAAGGCTGCTTGGTATTGGCGAGCCAAGTCAAGCGGGTCCCTTTTGAGTTCCTCCGCTCGCTGCACAACCCGCTCAGCCACGTCCGTGACATTCATCAAATAACGCACATGATACCCCGAATACTTCAGGTAACGGGTGATTATGTCAAAGGCCAAGTACGTTCTAGCGTGGCCTAGGTGAAGGTAATCATAGACGGTTGGCCCACAGACGAAGAACTTCACTTCCCTGTCCTTGGAAGCTGTGAAAGGCTCCTTTCGGCGGGTCAGTGAGTTGAACACTCTGAGCGGCATCTGCTAATCCTAACTCCTTTACTTGTGCACCTGCCTTGCGTAACTCCTACCTTAACCACTTACGGCCCTACGCCGCTCAGAATCCAACGAGCCCAGTAAATACCACTCGGTCACAGACACGGCTGCCCTGTCGTCTCGCCTCGGCATACTTTCCCAACGGGATGCTCAATTGTATGCTCTTAGGCGCTCAATTGCCATGCTCTGGAAAGCCTATGGTTTGGAAAGGGCCATTTGACCCTGAAACATGAAAGGTGCCTAGAACTGGCTTGATTGTAAGCTAGGTGCGGGGTTTCTTTGGTTGAACGATGTAGTAGTTTTCGTCCACATCAATTTCTAGATCAGGCACGAAAGACAGGACGAACTCGATTAGTTCATCCATGCTGCGCTTACGCCTCTCTTTCAGCTGGAGAAAGCCCTGAAGGCTTACCAATCGCTCGTACATGTCGGAGCTAATCTTTATGCTACGGCTCAGGCGCCTCTTCTTCCCAGGTTCTAAGATTCTTGACACTAGTTCTCCCTAGTGGAAATGTGGAACATTCGGCCTTTTTTATCTTTCCTCCAAGCCCCGTTATATACCAGACAGGGGGGTAATGCGGGTTCACTGAATTATTGCGGAGACTGTGATTCACGGAGGTGAATAGAGGATGGCAAAGAAACGCAAGGTTAAGATGAAGCTGGACAGCCGTGAGGCACGGGACACTACCGAATACGTAGCATAAATCCGCTAGAGCGGATTCTGCTAGCCGGTTCCACTGGAACTGGCCCGTTCTCCTTTTTGTATTTTCTTAATTCAGTGGGCAATTCTTGTGTAAACTCAAACGGCGCGAGCCCGTCCTGTCTGGCTGAAAGGATAATGTCTTAAGCAAAATCGGATGTACGTGCGTGAACACGCGTTGTGTTCCCCTCATGCTAGAATTAGTTGAAGGCCATATAGCACAATTAGCTCTCCTGCTCATAGTCCTTGCCGCAATCTACGAACTATCACGAATTGCCAGAAAAAGGCAAATGAAGACTCGAGAGATCCCAGGCCTCGAAAGAATCGACGGGTGGATAAAGCAAGCTGGAGAACTAGGCCGAAGCGTCTTCTTCACCCCCGGAACGGGAGGGATAACCACACCCGACACGCTTGCGGGGCTCGCCCTCCTCGGATACGTGGCCAAACATTGTGTCGAAGATGACGCTCGGCTCATAGTCGCAAACTCCGACCCACAAGTGCAGCAAGTTACGGAGGACATGGTGAAGAGTGCATATGCTAAAGCTGGCAAAGAAAAAGAGTACAGCTCTGACACGGTCCGGTACATATCTGCCCGACAGTTCGCCTACGCAGCAGGTGTTATGGGAATTCTACGCCGCGAAAAACCCGCAGTCAACTTCTTCGTCGGCGACTTCCAAGCGGAAGCATTGCAGATTGCCGAGGCAGGCAGGACCGAAGCAATCGCCCAGTTCGGGGGTACGTCAAACACTGATCAGCTCGCGTTTTTCATGACAACCTGCGATCAAACCCTAATCGGCGAGGAACTGTACACTGCACAGGGCTATCTTTCCTCAGACCCCGAAGCTACTTCGAATCTCGTAGGCCCCGATGCTGGAAAGACCCTCGCCATCCTCCTCATTTTAGCCGGGGCTTTACTCCTAACTTTCGGCAATTCGATTTTAGTAGCGCTAATGGGGTTGTGAAGCACCGATGAGCTCGGACAAGAAGAAGATGACCCGGGGAGAGCTTGTCCTTCAGATAATTATCTTCAGCCTGGGCTTTTTCTATGCAAGTGTTTACTATATTGCCGCTCCAGGAATAATCGATCTGCAAGCCGTTTCTGAGCAGTTATTAGCCTACTTGACGGCAGTGCTCACGGCCGCATTCGCGATTGGAGTCATCAACATTCTTCGGGTGCATACGATCAACATTAAACGCAGGCGGGCGACATGGAAGTATAGTGTACTTCTAATCATATGCCTTTGCACCATGGCGATATTCAGTGTGATTGCCTCACCTTTCGCGCTAGACCCTGATGCGGCGGTTATACCCGCAAGCGTCATCGCATTCGCAACGCCGATCTGGGAATTCTTATACTACAAGATTCTCGTGAACGTTAACTCAAGCATTTTCTCTCTTCTTGCCTTCTTCATTGCTTCAGCAGCCTACCGGGCTTTCAAAGCTCGAACCTTAGAATCAACGCTACTTCTAGCTGCAGGCTTGTTGGTCATGCTAGGACAGGCCCCAATTACGGGTTTACTCTGGCCGGGCTTTAGTGCGATTCGCGAGTGGATCTTAGCTTTTCCCAATACGGCAGGCCAGAGAGGGATCCTCATCGGCATTGCGCTCGGAGTTCTTGTTTTCAGTGTTCGAAGATTATTCCGCTATCCTTGGGGTGGGTAAATTGGCAAGTCTCCGATCGGATCCACGGCTAGTGTACGCAATCTTGTTGATCGCTATAGCTGTGCCAATTATCACGCATTCGTCAATCGCGGTTCCCATCAGCCCCACGACGCGCACACTTTATGATTTCATTCAGAAGCTGCCGCCGAACAGTCTCGTAGTAGAGAGCTTTGATTACGCTACAAGCGTCGTCCCTGAATTGCATCCCCAAGCCATCGTCGTCACACAACAGATATTCATGAGGCCGCTCAAAATACTCTTCGTCGCCCTGGACCCCAATGGCCCACCGCTAGCCGACGCGGTCCTAGACGCTGTCAATAAGGGCAATAGGACGTATGGTGTCGACTATGCGAATCTCGGGTACATTCCTAATACCGCAACCCTGATTGGAATGACAACGAACATTGCTCAATTTCTTCCGCTTGACACGCACGCCAATCCTACGGCCAGCCTCCCGATAATCAAGGAGTTTCCGGCCGCCAAACAAGCAGCACTAGTAATTACTTATGACGACGACAGCAGCGCTCTCTATAGTTATCTCCAATATTGGCAAGGACCTTTCAACATCCCAGTTGCAGTTGGAGCAACGGCGATAAACGCTCCGGGGTATCTGCCGTTCTACAACTCAGGCCAACTCGTTGGTGTTCTGATTAGCGCGCGAGCAGCGGCCGAATACGAACTCCTCCTAAGTTCCCCCCCTCCTCAAGGTTATGGCTGCTGCCTTGGAATAAGCGGCGCGACATCATCAATGGTCGCACAATCCACGTCCCATTTGCTGATTATTGCGATGGTCGTATTCGGAAATGTTGCCTATTTCGTCGGCAAGAGAGGCTCGAAGAAGGAGGAATGAAGCATGAATCCAATTGACGTGATAGGAGTTTGGGTTGGGGTCTTCATTACGCTCATGGTGCTTAGTTTCCTTTACAAGGAAAACCCATTCTTCCGCATAATCGAATACGCTTTTATCGGCCTCGCCAGCGGCTACGCCTTTGCCGCGTCTCTACGTCTCTTCGTCAACCAAGCGTTGAACCCAATTTTCCTAAATGGGGACCTTACCTTCATCGTACCAGTACTCCTGGGGGCCCTTTTCTATGCCCAGTTTACGAAGAAATACTCGGCGTTGTACAGGCTTCCATTGAGTTTGGCGATTGGTTATGGGTTAGGGATCACGATCTGGAGCGTGTTTGGAACATTTTTTGTAAAACAAGTGACTGCAACGATGGTCCCCCTCTATACAGGAAACATGTTGACCACGTTCGACAACTTGGTCTTAGTTGCCGGTACCATTCTATCCCTCTCCTACTTCATACTGCACCGGGAACAGAAGGGTGTCTGGGGAGGACTTACGAGGATTGGCAAATACTTCATACTTGTCACTCTTGGGGCTGTCTTCGGAAGCACGGTTCTGGGACGGATGGCGATCATCATACAGCGCATTCAATTCTTAGCAGGCGACCCAGCCTTTCCTTGGCGCGCACTAGGAATGGGCACGGCAGAAGCAGGAAGCTACGCACCCCTAGCAATTCCAGTATTCTTAGCAGCCTTCGGCTACTACCTGTACAGGGAACGCAAAGGCAAGGCCAACAACACGACTAAAACCGTAAGTGCTAAGGGTTAGCTTTCGAAAGTTCGTCGATTCGCTCAATTATTCTGTTGACGTTCTCTTTCTTCATGAAAAGGCTAGTATACTTTGGCCCCTGCAGCTCGAATAACCATTCCAATGGTCCCAGAGCTACGATTGCTAACTGGGACGCGATGAAGGAGAGCGGCCGCGTGGCCTCGAGGAACATGATTGCGGGTGCTTCAAGCCCCTTATCCACGACGAGTTTGGCTATGTTATTGATTAGCTTCCGTTCTTCTTCTTCGGTTAGGTCGAACTCAGACATAGAGAGTTGATCTTCTAGGCTTAGACGGAGCGGAAGACGGTTTCTTCAGGGTAAACTTCGATGCCCTCGGCGGTTATCCTGTACGGGCACAATCTATCGGTATGCTTAGCCCCACGCATTTTCCTAACCTCTAATGCTTTCACGTTCGACTCTTCCACTCTGTACATATGAAGAACGATAACTCCCTGCGCGAGGAAGGCCTCGGCGCCGAACCTAGTCAGATCCTGCCTATCCTCCGCGTTCTCCGCAAGCATTATCGTTGTTAAGTCCATTTCCGTTAAGTCTTTGATCAGGTGCAGCGTCTGCTGGCGTATCTCGAAGTCGTCTTTGTACTGCAACGTGAGCGCTGAGATGGAGTCTATTACGCAACGTTTCGCATCCACCTTCTTCTTAACTTCCCTTATTGCAGATACCACATCATCCAACTTGAATTTCTCAGCACCCAAGAAATTCTGCCCCAGCGAAGGAGGAACGAATGTGGTGGCTTTTGGAGTTACACGTTTTATAGGTGAAACATCAACGAAAGCGAGCTTGCCCTCTTTCTCCGCTTCGGAAATTTTCCACCCATACCGTTCACTATTGAAAGTGATGGAGTAGGGAGGCTCATCAAACGTAACGTACATCCCATTCTCCCCGTACTCGCTAAGCCCCTTGTACAGGTATTGCACACCAAAGGTCGTCTTACCTGTCCCTGGTCCTCCGAGCAACAGGAACCCGTAACCCCTCGGTAGGCCACCTTCAATAAGTTCATCCAATCCCTTAATTCCGGTCCTAACTCTCTCACTCATAATGGACGACTCACCCTGCGGTTAATGCATTTGCCATTAAGTTCCAGTTCCCCAAATAGGGCTATCGGTAAGTTCTTCAGTTCAGTCAGTAAAGTTTCATGAAAGAAAACTGAGGTCGAAACGTTGGAGCAACTGCGACGCCTGGTTCAGGAACTCGCGTTGGCAGGATACCAACTCGACCGTTCAGCATTTGATTATCTTAGGTCGATGAACGAGCCTGACGCAACAAGGTTCGCCAAGAACCTCCTGATAACGATAGGTGAAACGCCTGAAGCGGGGCGAATTCTCACCAAAGAAGAATTACTCGAACTTACCGAGGCGCCGCAGGCGCTCCAAATCCCCGTCCCAGTCTCATCGACCATCCCGGCAAAGCAAATGTCCTCAAGGCTGGAAATCATAAGGGACCCGTCCAAAGAGATCGGGACAGGGGGCAGCATCGATGACTTCTCACATTACTTCCGAGATAGATTCCACAAGTTGTCATCAGCCTTTCGTGATCGATACGATGCAAGGGACGCAACAAACATTGCCAATGCCCTAACCGCCGAACAAAATCACAAAGTGAAATTCATCGCCATGGTTATGGAAAAACGCGAGAGACAAGGGAAACTCTTCTTACAAATCGACGACCTAGAGGACTCAGCTACGGTACTCGTCTCAGCCGACGCTCGGGCTGCTTACGAAGTGGCGCAGAAAATTCCTCTCGATCAAGTGATCTGCGTTTCCGGCGTGCGGGCGAAGGGAGACCTAATCGTTGCAAAGGAGATCTTGCTTCCCGATATCCCTGACCACAAGCCACACCTCGCGGACGAGGAGGTATGGGCAGTGCTGCTCTCAGACCTGCATGCCGGTAGCAAGAAGTTTCTCGGGGCTGAGCTTGCTAGGGTTTTCGATTGGTTGAACCTGAAGGTCGGAGGCCCCGACCAACGGGCTATAGCTGAACGAACTAAGTACCTAGTCATCTGCGGGGACATCGTCGACGGAATCGGAATATACCCACGCCAGGAACAGGAACTAGCTATCGTAGACCTCTACGAACAGTACCGTGAAGCCGCAAAATACGTGGGCAGGATACCCGAACATATTGAGATGGTTGTCATCCCAGGAAATCACGACCCAGTGAGACAGGCGCTCCCGCAACCTCCCATACCGAAAGATTTCGGGGAACCGCTCTACGAGTCACGCAAACTGGTTTCCCTAGGCAACCCTGCCGAGGTTTCGATGCATGGAGTCAGGCTTCTACTTCACCACGGCCGCAGCCTCGATGACATCATTACAAGCGTTCCCAGCATTGACTTCACGCAGCCCGAGAAGGCGATGAAACTTCAACTGCAATGTCGACATCTAGCGTCGGAGTACGGGAACCGGACAGCCATAGCCCCCGAGAAAGTCGACCACCTAATCATTGAAAACATACCTGACATTTTCCAATCAGGCCACATACACGTCGTCAAATACGAAAACTACCGGGGAACGCAAATCATCAATTCCGGAGCCTGGCAAGCCCAAACCGACTACCAACGCCGAGTCGGTTTGGTTCCTACACCTGGCATACTCACCGCAGTCAACCTACACACCCTACAGGTACGATTGATGAACTTCATGGAAGCTCCACCATAGAATGAGCTCCGTAAAATAGGAACCGTCTGTGGGCACATCATGTCGGAAGGACGGATCAAAAATGCTTACGCCGGGAAAGGAAGAAACTCAATGGTTCTGATGCTTCTGTTCGCGTAGGGAGCGTTCCAGGAATCCTTGGAACAGTGAGACTATCATATCCAGCGTCGTACACGTTTCTTATACTGCAAGTATGTCTCGCCGAATTTCTGCTCGAGGTATAGTTCTTCGGGTTTCACCGTCCTACGTTCCACAATAAAGAACAACAGTGGGAAGAGCAGAATCAACCAAAGGATATCCAGGAAAACTGCTATTGCGACAAAGAAAACAAACATCGAGAGGTAAAGTGGGTTTCGGGTATAACGAAAGACACCTTTCTCGACCAAGGCCGTTGTTGGCTCCCGTGGGTCAGGACTAGTATTCGCCCGACGCATTTCAATTATTCCAGAACTGCCGATCAGAACCCCCGGAACAACTATGATGACCCCAGCAATCTGAGTTGAACGGCCAGGATAGAAGGCTAGTGGAAATGCCCAGTTCAATAAGAACCCCAAGATGAGGACCCCAATGAAAATCACCGGCGCAGGAACGCCTCTAGGGCGGTCAATTTCGGTGTTCACGATTCTAACCTTCGCTCATTCTGTAAATCCATTAATCAAATGTCGTTTGCGGTTAAGGTTTCACGTGTGTTGGTTTCTGATGCTCGCAAGCCCATCTAGTCGCAACTCCAACTTCCAACTCCGGATATAAACGCCAAGCAATTGGAAGATGTCGAGAAAGACGACATGCTACCGATTTCGAGCACAAAGGTCCAGTCTGCAAATGTGAGAGATTTGAAGACCCCTGCGGTTCTCGCTTCGGCTTCCATGGAAATAGTATTAACGAACTCGATTGATAACCAGGACTAGGTTAAGCTTGGAAGCACCCAGTGCACCATCGAGAGTATGCCCTCTTTGTGGGGAACCTTCAACTTTTGATGAGCTCACAGAGTTTTATTATTGTAACCATTGTGACCAGTTCGCTCAATGGCTACCAGATAGCTACACAATGATGATTACAGGTCCACCGGGTGCGGGTAAGACACCGATGGTTCACCATTGGATGGACTTCTACGCCAGAAACCGTAGACCTTCCGTCCTGCTTGCCTTCGATGATTCTCCGTCAAATCTGCGCGGCCCACTTGGAGGCTATACGCAAGAAAAGCTAGCAGAGTACGAGAAGCAAGGAATCATTACGCTCGTGGATTGCTACTCATCAATCGCTGGGGTTCCTAGTCAAGAGAAGTACGCGTTGAAGAGTCGAACGGACCTGAATGAACTCAGCCTCCTAATTACGGACTTGCTCAATGAAACGGTCAAGCTTGGGAGTCCTAAGATAATCATAGACTCTGCTACTCCTCTCTTCACATACAAGGACCCACAACTGGTCGTGCAATTCATGTCGAGTACGGCGGTAAAAGTGAAATCGAAAGGCGGCGCTTTCATAACATCGGTTGCTAGCGGAACGGCGAGCGAGGAGAACGTTAGACGCTTGCAAACGCTGATGGATTTCGCAGTAGAGTTGCGCCTGCTTGAAGTTGAGGGTCGGCAGAAACGCCAAGTGAGGGTGGCGAAGGCCCGTGGCCAGCGAGCATACGAAGAATGGATCCCCATCTACATTGGAACGAAAGCCATTTCGATAGACGTCGGGGATGACCCCGCAAAATATGAGAGGCTAAGGAAGGCTTTCCAATCGAAAGCTTCCTAGCTTATCTGCTTCATCTGAGAACCGCAACACGCGCCCGGCGAACTGGACTCTTTGCCACATGCTTCACATTTGTACATAGCCAAACTGATACTCACCCCCGGAAGCATCGATAGCGGATTTGTGATCACCCGAAGAATTCCTTCGGGGTTACTGCGACCTCGTACGTGTTTGCGACGAAGGGCAGCTTCAGCTTGGCAACTTCTGCGTAGAAGATTCTGCCGGCTTCGTTAAGTCTCTCGTACTTGTCAACGTGAAATATGTAGAGAAGGGTGCTTGACTGTGGGAAGTATGGTCCATCTATCTTTCCTCCCACTGCCTTCTCAATCTTGGAATGGAGTTTGTTCATTTTCACTAGGTCGCTCTGAAGGTCTTCACCTTCGTAGTCTAACCTAACTAGAATTATCATTTGACTGATCACTTTCTTTTCTTCATTTCACTTGTTTTGCGTAGTCTATCATGCCTTGAGCATTGAGACGCCTTACTTCCATACTTGTCATAATGCGTCGACCAACATATTAGATTACGAGCTATAAAAATCAGATAAAATTCTGTAATGGTACCTTGTCGGTTGATTTGGAAATCCACCTGAACTGTTATTTTTCTGTCGATTGAATGTATGACTTTATCGGAAAAGATTAGTCCACGTTTTCGTCCTTATGCTCGCGAACACAAATCCATTTTCCCTCAAGGAGCGGGTGGTCTTTTCCTGATGAAGATAGCTAGTATTGCCCCGGCAAGTATTACTCCAATTCCCGCTCCAACTCCAAACCAGTAAGGGTTCGAAAAATCCAGCTCGGTGGAGGAAATTGAAGTCGAAGCAGGCATTGTCGCCGTGCCAGTATTGCGTAGAGAATAGACAACTGCAATTGTGAACGGCTGTTTGAGGAGTTCGATCTCACCTCTTCCTTCGTTGATGGTCACTTGGACGGTCCATCGTCCTGGTCGGTAAGCTGCATCGTGGTCTTTAATCTCTAGAGTGCTAACCGCCCACAACGAATTATCTTGGCTCCTCGTGACGGCATTAGAAGACTCGTGGTACAGGGTACCGTCCGGACCTACCCATCTGACGGTGTAGTTAGTGTCAACCGTGATTGTGAAGTCAAACCTGAGGTAAGCTGCATTATCTTCTTGAGTGAAGTTTGTGGTTGACCCCGGAGGTAGATTGCCCGCCACCCTCCATATCAGGGGTGAACCCGGATCCCCATAGCTGGGATCCGTTTTGTAGAGTCCGTAACCAAGGAGAGTGACTATGCCGCTAGCCGTGGGAACGCCAAGTCCCAGTGCAACAAGTGCCACAAGCAAAAAGGCGGTAGATGTGATTCTTCGCAAACTTTGACCGTCACGTAATTCTCTCACGTCTAGAAAGACTTTCGGATGATTGGAATTTCAGAATGTGTTTATCGACGGTGACATATGTTTCCAATCAGCGGAGATATAGCGTGGGACTCCATGAAAGATGGTCTGGTCGTGCCCACACGCGCTGATTAAACTCCGGCTTGATAGTATGGTGGGATTGAGACCATCGGTATGCCGACGCATATTGTGCTTTGAAATGGGTAAGGTGGGAAGTGGTAGCCTTGGGGCCAATCAGGGTAAATGTAGCCATATACTTGAACTGTGCTTCCGAATGGAATCGTGGTTGGTGCCATAGGATAGAACCAAATCACGAAAGTTTGTGGTTGAGGTGATACAGTCCCCTGGGAGATTACTGTTCCATACACTGTCAGGCAGCTTGAATCATTGTAGAACGACCCAACGATACTGACCGGTTGGCCCTCATTGCACACGTAAGGATTCAGAGGGTATTGGCATGCGGGATTATTGACGTTGAAGTATGGGCTGTAGTAAGGGCTGTAGGAAGCTTGCTGCGTAGTCGTCGACGTAGTTGGCCAAGTGGAAGTAGTCGTAGTAGTTATCGTCCAACTGCTTGTCGTTGAAAGCATGCTAGTCGTAGTCGTCATAACTAACCTTGGATTCGCCTCAAAGTAGAGAGGTTCAGCAAGCAAAGCCACGATTGCTACGGCCACTAACCCGATTGCGAGCGCGAACACAGTGTAGCTAGGGTTGTTAGAGTGGTTTGATTGCATCGACCTCTAGCTCCGAAAGAACTGCAACGCCTAGTTGTGTGATATAATCAGAATGGACGAATCATCCTCTTTGCATTACTGCAAACTACGCGTATTTCAATGCAAACTACGCGTACTACGCCAATTGCTGGGCGTTGGATTAGCGCACGCAGGTCATCAGGTTCTTCAGGATTCATCGGGGGGTGGGTCTAGTGGTGCGAGCGTCGGAATTTGGGTTTGTTTCCGCGTTTTGCGTGGTCAAGACGCTGAGGCCTCTAGCGAGGATCCCGGCGACTCGGATTGGTTCGGGTAATCTCGAAATTATCGCTGCAGATGCAATGGCTTTCTTGGCGAATGAAGGGGCGGCACCATTCAGTTCGAAGTATAGTTTGGATTCTTGTGGAAGTGGTTTGAATTCGTAGAGGCGTCCAGCATTACGAATTATGTGCCAGCGCTCTTCCCAATCGCTAAAATGTTTTCGCAAAGCCCGCAGGACGGCTGGGTTGTCCGGTCTCTCTCTACTAATAACGACAACCGGCTTCCGCGTGGATCGGGAGAGTTGATGGATGTCGACGAGGTTAAACCCTCCGAAAGAAATGCCGGAAAGCATTACAACGTCAAATCGCAAATTCTTGAGAAGGGAGTTTAGGACGCGGTTGGCGTCCCTCCCATCAACTTCTATGCGTCCGAGTCTGACGTCAGAAATGGTTGAGCCCTGAAAGAGTACTGCGACTAGGAGGGCGTATTGCTTCGCTCTCCTAATTGCTGGAATTGAACCGTCGTCGACTCCAACAATTCTCAAGCTAGGATTGGTGTTTCTGGAGGGACTTCGGGACATATCCGAAGAGTCTACCTGCAAGATTGTCCTCAGCGTACGTGTCTGTGATCACTCGCGGTGAGATTCCTATTCTTATCTTCTTGGTTCGGCCATACCGGCCGAAACTCACGACCCGCGCATTCAGTATCCCCAGCACGTCCAATTCGTTAATCAGCCCGCTAACCCTACGCTGCGTTAAGGGTTCCAGATCGCTGTGTGAACAGAGTTCATGGTATACCTCGTAGACGTCGCCCGTAATCGCGCCTGCGGGAAGGTTGTTGCTGAGCAGGAAGGCGCTGACTAAGAGTATCTTGGAATGCGCTGGAAGGGACTTCAATACCTCTGATACGCGGTCGTGTTCAATTTTCTGTTGCGCCAGACGAACATGTTGTTCCACGATTTGCGTGGCGCCTTCACGTTCCGCCAATTCTCCAGCCACTCTAAGCAGGTCCAAAGCGCGCCGGGCATCACCATGCTCCCCAGCCGCGAGAGCTGAGCAAAGCCTCAGGGCGTTCTCATCAAGGCGGCCGTTAATGAAAGCCAGCTTAGCGCGGTCCATCAAAATATCGAAGAGCTCATTCGCCAAGTATGGCCGAAAGACCACCTCCTCTTCACTTAGAGAACTGAGTACCCGCGGATCCAGAAATTCCTTGAAATGCAGATCGTTCGAAATTCCCACAATGCTAATCCAAGAGGAGTTCAAGTTCTCATTGATCCTCGTCAACTCGTAGAGTAGCGAGTCGTCCGCGCTATGCTTTATGAGGGCATCAATCTCGTCCAAAGTAACCAGTAACGCAGTGCGGTCTGCATTTATGCCGCTACAGAACCGGTCGAGCAACTCACCGACTGCAATCCCCGTGAAGGGCACTTCCACGCCCACAGCCCTACAGATCTCAGCAAGCACCCTGTAATTCGTTCCTGCTAAACGGCAGTTTATGTAAGCTATCCTGACCGGCGCTCCAATCTCTGTCGCTTTCTTCTCAAGTTTGTCAAGCACGAATTTCGTGACAATTGTTTTGCCGGTGCCCGTCTTACCGTAAACGAACACATTCGAGATCTTAGACTGCTGAAGTGCGGGAGCTAGCATGCCGGCCAAGCGCTGGATATGTTCGTCCCTGTGGGGTAGGTGGCTGGGCATGTAGTCATGGCGTAAGACATCACGGTTTTCGAAAATGTTCGCGGTCGATAGATATTTGTCGAATAAAGTCTCCATAACATCTATGGTTGGCGTACAAAAACCTCCAATGGCAAACCTGCTATTACATGTTGAAAAATTAACTACCCGTTCTTAACCGTTAACCGTTCTTGTACAAGAAAACCGACAAGAGCAACTGGAAACTTCAGCGTAAACGAAGCATGCACTCGCAAAAATTGTTGTAAAATCTAAAATTTAACCAGAAATTAACCCCCTCACCCCTACGGTTCCACTCCAAATGTAACAATAGGTTTGGGTGTCTGACAAATTGTTGAGAAAAACTCGTTGGTGTTAACGCTTTTCATAACTATAGCATAACGCGTTTACTTAATTGTATAATATGCTCTACTTTTCATAAAAGAGGGGTGAGATGATACTTGGCATATTTCAATGGTTGTCCAGTCGAAATGAAGGGGTTAGGGA
>Ga0187780_10002632_pt1 | contig 13472 bp, 12 predicted proteins | sample 1015_Q2_SP10_20__FD_132429 | JGI IMG/M metagenome (GOLD analysis project Ga0187780, IMG submission 132429) | Tropical peat soil microbial communities from peatlands in Department of Meta, Colombia - 1015_Q2_SP10_20_MG | ecosystem: Environmental > Terrestrial > Soil > Wetlands > Peat | place...
GACAGCCTCCCATAACCCGCCAGAGTTCTCCGGCATCAAAGTATTCAACCACAACGGCATGGAGCTTCCGAAGAGCGATGAAGAGAGGATAGAACGGGCCATGGCAGTGGACGTCATGAAGCCCTCGGGGAAGTTCGGCCAAGTCGTTCCCGATGAGGGGGTTGTTGATGAATATGTGCGGGCAGTGGTGTCCCGCCATCAGCGCGCCTCCCAGCCCCTGCGCATAGCGGTGGACTGCGCCAGCGGACCGGGCGGTCTGGTGACTCCGGAAATCCTGAAGCGACTTGGGCACCACGTCGCCCCCGTGAACGCCCAGGTGTCCTGGCGCTTTCCGGCTAGGCCCCCTGAGCCGACAGCAACCAACCTCTCCGACTTCGCGAGAATGGTCCCCACCCTAGGAGTGGACTTCGCCTTCGCCCACGACGGGGATGCGGACAGGCTTGTGATGGTCGACTCCATGGGGAACGTCGTCCCCGATTCGATTCTCACCATCCTGGCGCTTAGGGGCTTGGGGCTGAGCAAAGGATCTGCCGTCATATCTGAGAACTCTTCGAGCGCCGTGGTGGAGGAAGCTGAGAGGCTCGGTCTGAGTGTCAAGAGGAGCCGGGTCGGGAAGACCTTCGCAGTCTTGGAGGCTGAAGGGGGGGTCTTTGCGGCGGAACCGAGCAAGGTTGTCGACCCGAAGTGGGGGCTCTGGGAAGATGGAGTTAACGCCTCCGCCATCGTGTCAACTCTGCTCGCGTCGGATCGGGGCCTGCTAGGGCGAACGATGCAAGAAGTCCAGTGGCGGTACAGGCAGACGAACATCAAGTCGACGGTAAGGATGGACGTCCTGCGCGCCAAGGTGAGGGAATCATTCAGGAAGCTCAGGGTTGCCGAGGAGCGGAACCTCGACGGGCTAAAGCTGGTGCTTAGCGACGGGTCATGGGTGATGTTTAGACCCTCGGGGACTGAGCCTGTAACCCGGATCTACTGCGAGTCGAAGGACCCCCAGCAGCTCGATGCTTTGACGCAGCTATGCGTCCAGTGCGTCGAAGCCTCTAATATGCCGTAGGGGCTCGGGCGACCGATGCAGGAGTCGAAGGCGGTCAAAAGGGTCCTGTCGTCCGGGTACATGCTAGACGCCAAGGCCTACGAGATGATTGGCAAGCTACCGCCTGGGACCGATGTAGACGGCCTCGTGGAGAAACTTCTCGAAATGAAGGCGGACTCGCCGGGGGAAGCCAAAGTAATTACAGAAAGGGATGTCGAGAAGCTGGTTCCCCACGAAGCACCCCAGGAGCAGGAACCCGCGTCAGTTAGTGACGCCACAGAACTTGAAGTCCTTTCAGACCCCACCCAAGCCATCTCCCCGGCAGAGGGGGCAGAGGGCTTCGGGAAGCTCTTTCGTGACAGATACCAGAGGCTGTTTTCAATAGTCAGGGAGAGGTTGGACACCAAGAGCAGTTCCACCGTCTCGGCTACGAAGAATCTGGCCCCCGGGAAGAAGGTGAAGGTCGCCGGCCTGCTATCCGACCGCTCGAGTAAGAGGGGGGTCGTCGAGCTGAAGGTGGACGACCCGACAGGGACGCTCAAGGTCGTGTGCCAAGAGGGGCAGGCCGAGAAGGCGGCCCTGGAAGCGCCGCTCGACAGCATGGTGGTAGTCGAGGTTTCCAAGGCGAAGTCAGGACAGCTGTTCACCGATTCGGTGGTGCTTCCTGACGTTCCGGGGAGGAGGGTCGTTTCTTCCTCTCACAGAGTCTACGTTGTCCTTCTTTCCGATGTTCATGTTGGGAGCAGGATGTTTCTAGCCGACGACTTCGCGCGCTTGCTTCAGTGGCTCAATGGGGACTTCGGGGACAAGGACATCGTGAGCAGGATCAAGTATTTGGTGATAGCGGGAGACCTAGTGGACGGCGTGGGAGTCTATCCCGGCCAGGAGTTCCAGCTGGCTGAAAGGGACCCCAAGAAGCAGTATGAAATGGCTGCCCAGCTTCTGAGGCAGGTCCCGGGACACATACAGATCGTCATATCCCCCGGGAACCATGACGCTGTGAGGCAGGCCCTCCCGCAACCGGCCGTTGCGGTAGACATGGCCGAGTCGCTCTATGCGATGGATAACGTTTGCTGGGTCGGCGACCCTGCATATATCAAGTTGCATGGTGTGACGTTCCTAATCTACCATGGCAAGAGCCTTGATGACGTGATAGCTACTACCCCTAACCTTGCCTATGACAGGCCGACCGATGCCATGAAGCTCCTCCTTAGAGCGAGGCACCTCGCCCCGACCTACGGCAAACGGACCGCCCTCTCGCCCGAGCTCCGCGATTACCTGGTCGTGGATCAGGTCCCAGACGTCTTCCATGTGGGTCATGTGCACACCTACGGGGAGCTCTCCTACAGGGGAACCTTGCTTGTGAACTCCGGGACGTGGCAGGCCCAGACGCAGTTCCAATTGAACATGGGGATGGAGCCGACTCCCAGCATCATACCGGTGCTTGATCTTTCGACCCTCAGGGCAGTCAGGCGTAACTTCGGCGCTGCAGGATTCCAAGCCGCCTAGGCCGCGGCTCCGAATGCGGGGTCCTCGGACAGGGTCTTCTCGAGGGTGTCCTTTCCGATTAGAAGTTGAATTCTCTTGGTTCGTCCGCGGCGCCCCTTACTGACGACAGATGCCTCCACGAGGCCTAGAAGGTCGAGGTCCCCCAAAATCCCGCTCATCCTCCTCTGGGTGAGGGTCTCAATCCCCATTCTCTTGCAGAGATTGCTATATGCCAGATAGAGTTCGCCTGTGTTTGTGCCTCCGTCGAAGCGAGAGACCGCGGCCAGAATGGCCTTGTTCTGGACGGGCAGGGAGCGGATGGCCTCGTCCACCCTATCGACCTCCATCTTGGCGGAAGCCGTCCTGATGCAAGAGTCGTCGATTTGATTCAATCCCTCCCGCTCTGCTACTTCCCCTGCTATGCGCAGTAGGTCGATGGCGCGCCTAGCGTCGCCGTGCTCTGATCCTGCCATGGCGGCACACAGATTGATGGCTGCAGGCGAAGCCACTGACGGCCTGAATGCGACCCTCGCTCTTTCGGTGAGTATCTGCCTCAGCTCGTCGACGGTGTAGGGTGGGAAGACTAGCTCCTCCTCGCTGAGGCTGCTGAGAACGCGGGGGTCGAGGCTCTCCTTGAACTTGAGGTCGTTGGAGATGCCGACTAGGGCGAGGAACCCGGGCGCCAGCCTCTCCCCTGACCTTGTAAAGGCGTACAGGATGTCGTCCCCGAAGAGCTTCACTATGTAGTCGATTTCGTCGAGGACAAGGACAACTTTCTTCTTGTTCGACTTGATGTTTTCCGATATCCTGTCGATGACTTCGCCTATGGCCAGGCCGGTTAGTGGAATCTGTTTCTCTTTCTTCAGGTCAAGGAACTTGGCGAAGTCGGCTAGGGTCCTGTACTCGCCGTCGGCCAGCCGGGTGTTGACATAGGCCAGCACAAGGTTTGGGTTGTTGGCTTCGGCCTTGAGCTTCGAAAGGACGTAGTTTGTGACGGCGGTCTTGCCGGTGCCAGTCTTGCCATACAGGAGAAGATTTGATGGCTTGGACCCCCGCAGTATGGGGGCCAGAATCTGGGCTATCGCCTTTGTCTGGGCGTCGCGGAACGGCAGGCGCCCCGGTATGTAATCGGGGCCCAAGGCCTCCCGGTTCAAGAAAAGCGGCCTTCCCTCTTTTGCCCTGCGGAAGATTTCGTCTATGCCTTCTGACAAATGGGAACAGTGGAAACACTGGTCTAGATAGGTGTTTGGAAGGCCTTTGCCGCGCAACTCCTCGTTCTCGTCAGGAACCATGTTCGTTTGGCTGTGGCCTTCCTGGCGATTGGGTCGAACTCCTGGGGTTTGCGCCCTTTCAAAACTGAGGATGCCGCCTATCCCATTGGGGAAGGCGGCCTGTGTAGACGGTGCCGGGTTGCTAGGAACAATACTGCGAGGGCTGCTACCACGAAAGCGGCTGTCGCGATGGTTATGGTGTCGGCACTGATGGCCGGCTGAGTTCCGACCGACGACTCGATTGACTGCTGGGCTGCGGGAATCTGTGACGGCAAGTAATACTCGCTGGAGCCCTGGGTCGCGGAATTGGTTGATGCCAGCGAGGGCACGCCGCCCGGCTGGTTCGCTATGGTGCCCGACGCCGCGCCACCAGAGAACGCGCTCCTAGAGTCGACGCTTGCCGGCAGCACCCAGTAATCTGGTTGCTGATAGCGGAGGGTTATGCTGATGCTGTTCTCCGGCGGGAGCAGGAGTCCAGAACCCGAGAGCCCGATGTAAGTGGGCTGCCAGTAGATGGTTACGTTCACCTTCTGGCCCCCGACCGTTGTCTGGATGGTGCTGCCGTTGGAGCCCGCGGTTATGGGTATCCATCTCCAAGCTGTGACTACTGCCGGCGCCACCGGGAGGACTAAATGGATGATGCCGTTACTGTCGGTCTGGCCGCCCATGGTGACGGACGAATTGGGCCCCCACCAGAAGTACCACTCGCCCACAATCGAGGCATAGACAGAAGCGCCTACTGCGGCGGTGCCATTGACGTAGGAGACCTTGACCGTGACCGGGGTGGTAGGGAGAGTCGTAATGTTCTGCATCTGTATGTTGATTGTCTGTGGGCCTGAAACGGCGGCAGTGGCGTAGCCATATTCAGATGATGGAGGATAACAGACTGGGAGGACGATCGAGGAGGTGGATCCGTTCGCGTTGGCTTTCGGTGGTGAAGTGCTAGCGGCCCCCGAGCCCTGGGTGGCTTCGCCCTTGGCGAGTGGGCAGGCATAGCCTATGTGGTTGGAGAACGAAGTTGCACTCGCTGTGAATAGGTACCCGCCTGCCGGCAGCTCGAAGGCCGCCGCCGGGTAGGAGGTCTGCGTCGAAGCGATCAGGCTCCCTGTAAGATTGTACGCGGCGAACTGAAAGTTGTAGGCTTGGATGGACGATGTTGTAGCAAAGACCTGGACGTTTTCGAATGATTCTGCCGAAGCAGGATGCACCGTGAAGGCGGTCCCCGCAATGAGGAGCGCCATCGAGAGAACCAGCGCTCTTGCTTTGTTCCTTGTTTCGGCTTTGGACATGTTTCTCGTCGGGGGGTGGGAGAGGCTGTTTGGATATTCCTAGTGCGCAGAACGAGGCGTTCCAAACGCTAGAACAGCACCATTCGGGCTCTGGCAATCGTCTGGAAGTGGGAGGTAGCACGTCCAACGTCGGCCTCCCAATGGAGCGGGCAAATCGGGTCAAGCGTAAATATTCTGGGGTGCCTTTTCCGCGTCGATGGCTGAAGATTCCGTGCCTGAAACAGGAGGTGAAATCGGGGCGGGGGTTCTGTCGCTCCTCCTGGGGTTCCCGGTTGCCGCGCTATTCAACACTTTCGTGCAGGGTCAAGATCTAATCGTGCTCCTTCTCGTCTTGGTTGGTTTCGGGGGGTGCATAGCCTACAGCGAAGTCAACGTGGCAATGCCTAACGGCTTGGCCTTCGGCGTCGGGTTGCTGATGACGGGATTCGTCGCGCTGAACGTGTGGCCCATAAGCCTGGGAACCTTGGCGGCGAGCATCAGCCTCGTCAAGTACGCTCTTGCGAAGCCCGAGGTCTCCGAGCCAGAAGAAACCCCGCTCTACGCCGGCGGCGATTCCGTCGAGTGAGTTGTTCGGCTATGGCGACCATGCCGGGTGGTGAGCCCGTTCAGCGGGCGGAGGCCCCTTGATGCCCGACCGGGTAGTAGGAGTCGTTTTCGACTGGGATGGAGTGCTGCTCGATTCTCTCGGGGCGGCCTTCAACGTCTACAACAAGATCTTCGCAAGAGTCGGGACCAAGAGGCTCACCAAGGACGAGTATCTTGAGCTGCAGAGCCCCAACTGGTATGAGTTCTATGTCAAAATCGGGTTGCCGACGTCTCTCTGGAAGGAAGTGGATACCGAGTGGCTTCGGCTCTACGAAGAGGAGAACCCTAGCCTTCATCTGGACGCTCTGAGATGCTTGTCCCTTCTGAAAGAGTCGGGACTCAAATTGGGGCTGGTGTCGAATGGTTCTAGGTCCCGCGTCGAAAAGGAATTAGCGGGTTTTGGTCTTAATCGGTTCTTCGAAGCCGTTCTTTTCGGAGAGAAGAAGGAGGAGTTGAAGCCGTCTCCGGTGATGATTCAGAGGGCACTCGGCGCAATGGGCGTAGAACCCCGAGATGCGGTGTACGTTGGAGATTCGCCCGCCGATATTCAAGCGGCGAAAAGTGCGGGGGTGCCCTCGGTTGCCATAGCAAGAGGGCCCATTCAGGAAGAGCGGCTCCGCAGGGAAGGGCCCGATCGGGTGTTTGTCGATCTAGACGAGATGGCGAGTTTCCTTTTGGGACGCCTCTGAATTTCCAGGCCAGGGCGGTTGATTCGGGCTACCTCTCAGCGACTTGGGCCGGCTTCAGGTACACCCTGCGGTATACCCACGAGTTCCCGAACCTCTCCCGTTTGATGTACTGCCTGTCTGAAAGCCGGGCCAGATATGTCGAGATGGTGCTCAGCTTGACGGGCTGACCATACTTGTCCTCGAACTCGCGAGCAACGTCGGACGAGGAGAAGTCTCCGGCTGCAAATGTTGTTTCCAAGAGCGTCTGCACTTTTCCGAAGAACGTCCCCTGATCTGGCACCCGAGGTGAATGGTCCAAGGGAACGTCCATGACTTCGAGCATGTCCATAGCCTTCATCAGTTTATCCCGGGAAACCGTGCCCTCCAATGCAAGTGTGTACTTGGTCCCTTCCTCGTCCTCCAGCTCGATCTTGATTCGCTTACGCAACTTACGGCCCCGCCGCTGACCTCAGCCCCGATAAAGGGGTGTCTGGTGTGAACTTGTGAACTAGAAGCTTAGATGGTTTGACTGCGGATTGATACGGTCGTAGCTGTTCACTGGTGTTCACTGGACGATGATTGTGGAAAAGCTTGGATTGGCTCCAATGGAAACAAAGGGGTCAGATTGGGGCGCTTCGCAGTTTTTGGGGCTGGACGGGCTCCAGTGGAAATACAGGGGTGTTTGGACGACATAAGTCGGCCACGGTTTCACTCTCCTTCACTTGGAACCCCCACCCCACCGTTTCCATTGGAGTACTTCCTCCCGTTTAGTTTGATGCTCCGAACACCGAACACTAACCAATTGCGACGGCGGCTAGACCTCAAAGCATATCCACTCGAACCCGGCAACCGAGAACGGGCTCCTTTACTTACGTAACAGCACCTATCCTAATGGGCTCCTTTGGAGTGGAAAAACAAGAAAGGCAGGGGCGGGGGAGGTTCTAGCGATTGAGCGACGGCTCTAGAAGATCCAACCTACGGGAACAGCCCAGGCCAACCAAGCGGCTGGGTCCCTGCGTCCTCGAAGGTACCTTGGTGCGCCTTGAGCCACTCCGTGAAGGACACGCAGCGGCACCGATCGCGGCCGCCGGGAAGCTAGACTGGGGGTGGTTCTTGAGGCCGCTCCATACGAAAGCAGACGTCGACAGGCACATCCTAGACGGTCGCATGGCAGAAGACAAAGACGAGGCCTACGCATTCGCAGTCATAACGAAGAGAGACGGCATGGTCGTAGGGAGCACGTCACACCTCCAGGTGGCCGCCGAGCACAAGAGGGTAGAAATCGGCTCCACCTGGTATACCAAAGATACCCAAGGCACGAAAGTCAACCCGGAGTGCAAATACCTCCTTCTAAGGCACGCCTTCGAGGACTGGGGCACGGAGAGGGTCCAGTTCACCACAGACTCCAACAACCTTCGTTCTCAACACGCAATACTCAAGCTGGGCGCCAAGTTCGAAGGGAAGCTGAGGAGCGACAAGAGGAGAGCGGATGGCTCAATGCGCGATCCGATGGTCTACTCGATCATTAGAAGCGAATGGCCAGCGGTACAGCAAAGACTTCTGGCCAGGATTAACGGTCCCTAGTTCTGTCAGACCTGTGTCGGTTGTCTCGCCCCGCAATTTGCGCAGAACACGGCAGAGACGAGCAATTGGGTCCCACAGTTAGGACAGAACTTCATGCCTGGTTGCGGGGACACCCCGTATCCAGTCGGCGCCTGCTCCCCAGGTGGAGGCGCTATCCTGGCCCGATTCGAGTAAAAGTAGACCGTCAACGAGATTGGAATCAGGGGGGCGGCGACGGCCCCTAGAGCGCTGCCGACGACAAGACTCGCGCCACCAAACGCCAAACCGATTACGCTTACAACAATTTCAATTGCTATGACTATAACGAGAAGGATCAAAAAAGTGGTGAACGTCTTCAGCCACCTGTGGCCAACTAACTCACGGCTCCTCCCCAAACTTCCGACGATACCCGCGTTTTCAATAACCAATGCTGGAACCGCGAGCGAGAACATGATCGCCAAGATAATCCCTGGGACGATTAGGATGGAACCAAGGCCGACGATCATACTCACCAGCAAGGTGAGAACGAAGACGAAAATCAGCTTGAAGGCGCCGAACTTCAGCGCCGAGCCGAAGCTAGCTCCTCGCCCCTCGATTACATCTGATGCCATTCTGATTGTCACGGCGACGGCCAGTGCAGATAATACGAGCGCCAGGATCGTAACCAACACAAAAAGGGCAAGCGCACCCGACACGGAGGACCACCAACTCGACAGCTGCTCGGGCGTTGGATTCGATGGAAGGGACGCGAAGTTGAAACCATTTACAGCCAGCGCGATCGCAACTCCGGCGACGGTATCTATCACCAAGAACAGGAGGAAGTACTTCGCGAAGTCACGCCTATAGAGGCCGAAGGACTTCGTAATCACTTCACCGAGGCTCAGCTCTCTCGCGATGCTCTCTTCCGATGTCACGATACCTGAATACGCCAACCCCGTTAGATATCCATTTGGCGAGAGCCGTCGCCACTCTGTCGAGCGAACACTAGGAGCTTCGAGCGGAGTTCGGACGACACACGGCTAACCGCGCCAGAACTAGCTGGAGTTTGCAGACAGGTATCGTCTGCCTTGATCAGTCAGCTGATAGACAAATGGCTTTGTAGCATCATTACGGGTGACTACTCCCGCTTCGAAAAGCGCTTTCATCAGCCGTGCCGTATGCTCGCGGGACATCCCGATAGCATCTGTTAGCTGACGCGTATTCTTCGGGTTCTCGGCCAGCAAGCCAACGACTTTCAACTGGGTTTCATCGAGCCGAACTTGATTCGAAAGGGCCTGTGATACGTGTGATTCCAGTTGTGACTCAGCCTGTTGCGCAGGAGGAACCGTCGCCATCACATCAGACGGGACCTCTTGAAGAGGCGGTGGTTGGGCAGCCGGAGTTGACGTCAGAGGGGGGCTGGTGGGGGGTTGAGGAACAGGGGCAGCCAACACCCTCGACTGGATGACCTCGAGCCTCCCCATGACATCTAGTATGCGCTCGTCTTGCTTCTTCATTCTCTGCTCCAGCGCTTGCCACAAATCCCGGCCCAGGTCGGAGGAGGCAGTAATCTTCTGTGACAGTTGCCTGTATCTAATCAAAAGACCAAACGCTAAAGCGACAAAGAAGGCGGCCGAAGCCAAGAGGATGGCTGTGACCAGGTCGTCGACTAGAGCCATCTACCAACAGTCACACTTGGTTGTGATTTAAGTGTGATGCTAGTCACACAATCATGCGTCGGAAGAGAGCGTCAAGGAGTTGCGTGAAACGTTCGGCTTCCTCGCCAGACAGCTCGCGGGCTCCTTCACCCACCAACTCGAACAGCCTGCGTAGATCTTCCACTCTAATTACTCCTATCCACAGCGCAATGACAAGAGTTACGAGTGATTGGCTGATGTTCTTACGGGCCTGATGGACTGTTCGGTAGTAGGACCCAATCGTGAGAGGCTTCTCCCGCTTTCCCCTCATCCGTCCCTTAGACGCGAGCGAAGCGGCATCTTTCAATTTGATTTCACCCGTTGAGACCCGAACATAGCTGGTAAGTGATTCGAGCTGTCTGCGGGTGATTGATGATTGGTCCACGAGTCCTTCGAGGAGGCTCATTGGGAAGACGTTTAGCCAATAATGTATTAAAGGCTGTTAGTTCCTTTCTCCCGATTCTTGGCTCTTTCAGCAATAAGAGACCAAATATTTCGCATTGAACCCTTAATTGTGCATCATTTATGGAAGATGCGGTGTGAGTACATGAGACGCTATTTTATTTACTCCAGTTAACCAGCCGGCGGGCGAGATAGATGGGTAGGAGACGCAAGAAAACGCTTCGAGTTATCCACCGAACCCTGCCAAAAGTCTTCGCGTGCCCTCGTTGCGGCCTGATTTCAATTCGCATCACATCAGAGCAAGACGAAGCATCACAAGATACGGTTTTCCGGGTCACATGCGGCAACCCCAACTGCCCCCTGCACGCAGGTAGGGAGATGCGATACGCAACGAAGCGCGCCGACATAGACGTCTACAACACGTTCGTTGACGACTATGCCAAAGCCGGGGCATGATTTGATCACTCTCGGATCAGTCGAGAGACTTCTCATTGAGAGGACCAAGAAAGGCCCAATCTGCGCGGCACTGATAGACCCCGAGGACTTCTCTCCGAAGCGGGCCAGAGAGACCGCTGGCAAGGCAATCGACGCTGGGGCCTCGTTGATCTTGGTCGGGGGCTCAACCCTGGCCAATCAGAGGCGGCTTGACCTTGTCGTCAGAGCCATCAAAGGTCACAGACCATCACACCAAAGTCACACAGGGTCACAGGTTCCTGTCGTACTCTTCCCAGGCAACATCACAGGCGTCTCGCGTTTTGCAGACGCGATCCTGTTCAGCAGTTTGCTCAATTCAACCAACCCCTACTTCATCATCGGAGCGCAGGCGCTTGGATCAATCGAGGTCTACAAGAGCAAGATTGAGAGCATTCCCATGGCCTATCTCGTTTTCGGGAACGCGAGTGCCACCAGTTTCATCGGCCAAGTCAACAGCCTCCCGACTTCGAAACCGAACCTTACCGCTATCTACGCACTAGCTGCGAAGTACCTAGGAATGCGTACTTTGTACCTAGAGGCGGGAAGCGGAGCGGGGGAGCCAATCCCTGCTGAAACGATCGGCGCAGTCAGAAGGGTCTATGATGGCCTCCTTATCGTCGGGGGCGGTATCACAACGGCCGAAACTGCGAGAAGGGCCGCGAAGGCAGGCGCAGACATCTTGGTCATCGGAAACCTGCTCCAATCAACCGGGTTCGAGAAGACGCTCCGACAAATTACAGCCTCAATCAGGCCTTAGTTCGATCGGAGGCCGACAAAGCGATAAAGGGCAATAGACACACACCTTCCAATTTGCCGTACTGTACCTGGTGCGGAAAGGAGGTCCTAGTCACAGACAGATACTGTCCCAACTGCGGCCAAACAATCAATCCGTCCAACGTTTCTCCGTACGCGGCCCCGGTCTTGCTCTATGGCGTAGACTTCGCCTCCTACGACGGATACCGGAGGTCGAAGTCATCTTAGTCCTCAACTATTGTCCGAATTGCGGAACTCCTCTGGCCGTCGGCCAGAACTTTTGCAGGAACTGCGGCATAGATCTTCGACGGCAGGTTCAACCAGCCCAAGCCGACGCACAACAACCAGCAACGGTGGTACGGGGCCTCACAGGGAAAGCAATCGTCTACCTGACTCCGGAAGGGCTGCGCGGGGCCACTCTTAGTTCCAGCGGGGTACTCTTTCTATCCCCGCTACTGCCAATCCCATTGCTTGTCATAGTTTACTTCGTCATCCAAGAAGGTGCGTTTGCTGTTTACGCCGTCATCTGGATTGCCCTGTCCTTCCTCATTTACGACGAACTGAGATGGCAAGGGTTCCGCCGCATGGAGGGGTACCCTCCCTCGGCCCTCCAGCCAAGTAACACATCATGGCTCGTTCCCTGGAGCTCTCTGCGGATGGCAGACTGGAACGGCAGGACCCTCTGGTTCACGAGCATTGAACCTCGGCGCAAGATGTCGGTCACCTTCGATCGCAACGACGCGCCGCGCGTCGAAAGAAGCCTGGCATCATGGGGGGTGCGGTACTCGCCCAAGCCCCCAAGGCTTCCTGAAACCTTCACCCGTTTCTCCACCATAGCGTTAATCTTATTCTTGGTCAGTCAACTCATTCTCATCCTCGCGGCGGTCCTTCCCTTCTTCCCGGGAGAGGCGCAGATGTACAACACAATCTTGGACAACACCCGTTCCCAGGTTGCAGATGCTACATTCATAGAAGCGTTCAAGGCAATCTTCGCCAACAACCTACAGGTCGCCTGGGGTGGCATGCTGCCTTTCCTCGGCCAGCTGTCCTTCGGACTGGCCAGCTACAACACCGGCCGGGTCATCCAAGCGATAGCCATTTCCGACAACGTCCCACCCGCACTGGTGCTCTTCTCGCTGTACCTGCTACCACACAGTTGGGTCGAAGAGTCCGCCTACCCAATAGCCACCGCCGCGGGGTTGCTTGCGGTCACAAAATGGCGTTCGGTTTCGCCCAGCGAGTTCACCCACAGGGTCAACTGGGGTTCATGGAAACTCATCTTCTCGATGGGGGGTGCCGCGGTTATCCTACTTGCAGCTGGTCTCATCGAGACCGCGGGACTTTACCTCGGGATAGGGGAGCTCCTACTATGGATACCGGTCGGCGTCATGATCTTCCTAATGGTAACATGGACCCGTGCCCGGAGACGCAACGCGCTACCGATAGGTAGTGCTTAATTCCTTCTACCAAAACAATGGCCAGGCTTGTCCTTCTCTGCCGACCTCGCCTGGGGGCGTGTCAAGACGCTGGCTCCTTTCCCCACGATACTCGACTCCTATTACCACGATATCCTTTCGCAGTATGAGGCCGCCCAGAGGATTGCGTCTGTCGCAAGATCAAGGGGGCTCGATCCCACCAGTGCCGTCGAGAGCAAGACGGTCTTCGACCTAGCAGACCGAGTGAACCAGATGCTCCGTCTTGACCAGTTCGAGGGACTCGTTGACCGACTCCGGGAACTGCTCCACACAACATCGAAGGAGAGGGCCGCACTTGCGATATCTCAGGAGATAGCCCTAGGCAGATTCGGCGCACTCGAGAGGCACGAGGCCCTGAACTACGGGGTCCGCGCCGGTTTGGCAGTAATGACCGACGGGGTCACCGTGGCCCCACTGGAGGGGATATCCGGGGTAAGAATCAAGCAGAACGACGACAACACAGACTATGCATCCGTCTCATACGCCGGCCCCATGCGGTCCGCAGGAGGGACTGAGGCAGGATTCTCCCTGGTAATAGCCGATCTTACCGCCAAGAAACTCGGCCTGAGCAACTACAGAGCCAGCCGGGAAGAGATTGACCGTTTCGCCGAGGAGCTGAGAATCTATGAGCGCGACGTCGGGAACTTCCAGTATAAGGTCACTGACGATGACATCAGGAGGGCCATATCAAACCTCCCTGTCGAGATTGACGGAATCGAGACCGACCCCATCGAGGTCGTCGTACATAGAAACCTGAAGCGCGTGGCGACGGACAGACTGAGGGGTGGGGCGCTC
>Ga0187780_10002633_pt1 | contig 13468 bp, 12 predicted proteins | sample 1015_Q2_SP10_20__FD_132429 | JGI IMG/M metagenome (GOLD analysis project Ga0187780, IMG submission 132429) | Tropical peat soil microbial communities from peatlands in Department of Meta, Colombia - 1015_Q2_SP10_20_MG | ecosystem: Environmental > Terrestrial > Soil > Wetlands > Peat | place...
ACCGCCCCCAATACGACACCCATTGAACTCAACATATCTCCCACAACGTGAAGAAATGCCGCTCGAAGATTCAAACTACCTGCTCGCGTTGGCCATAGCAGCCTAGCGGTACCCGCGTTCGCAAAAAGACCTAATGTTGCGAATCCGAGAAGAATAGGGGCATGAACTTCTGGCGGATTGAAGAATCTCAAAAACGCCTCATAGAAAATGTATAGCGAGATTCCAATCAGACTCACTCCGTTAACGAGAGCGGCGAGAATCTCGGCTCGATGAAAACCGTAAGTCATCGAAGATGTATGTGCTCGTTCTGCGAATCTGACAGCCAGAAGACCGAGCGCAAGGGTGAGAACGTCAGTGAAGACGTGTCCAGCATCACTCAGAAGCGCGAGGCTATTGCTTAGCGTCCCTCCAACAACTTCCAACAACATGACTGACGCAGAAATTATGATGGCGACGGTCAGTCTTTCTCTCCCGACGCTAAACTGCTGTTCACTCTCTCGGCGAGGTTCGACAGTCTTTCCAGCGCTACTCATCCCTCTGAGCCTTCTATTTTGATCGGACAAGAGTGGTGCTCCGGGCGGGAATTTCAGCGATTGCTCGCATTTGAACCCGCGTCGCTGACTCTCTCCATTATTCGAGAGGCCAACATACTCTCGGCGAAACGTACCTTGACCGGGCTATATTCGGTAGCTCGATTGCTTCTACCGGAGCCGTGCTTGCCCGGAGCATCTGCTTAACGCTGATACACGATATTTTAACCTGTGTAAAAACGTGAGAAGGAAAGTGGAGTTTTACTGGTCTAGTATTCCGGCATTCCTCCGCCTTTCGGCGGCGGGGTCGGAGGGGGTTTCGCTGCTGCGATTACGTCATCGATGCGCAATATCATAGATGCGGCTTCAGCCGCAGATCTGATCGCTTGTTCCTTAACTTTGACAGGTTCAATTACGCCTTGTTTGCTCAGGTCTCTCACTCCGCCTTTGAAGACGTCAACGCCTTGGTCAATTCCGTCTTTCTTCTCGTGTGCGGTTCGGAGTGCTACTAGCGTGTCGATCGGATCGAGTCCGCCGTTTTCGGCTAAGGTTTTCGGAATCATTTCAAGAGTGTCAGCAAATGCTTCGATCGCTAATTGTTCACGGCCGCCCACTTTTGTTGCGTATTGTCTAAGTCTCTTTGCTGCTTCAGCTTCGGCAGCTCCTCCTCCCGTGACGGTTTTGGGTTTTTGCACTACGTCGGCAACAACGGAAAGCGCGTCCTTCAGCGCGCGTTCTGCTTCGTCCACCAAACGTTCGAGCCCGGCACGGATAAGTATGCTAACCGACCTTGGGTCTTTGCACCCTTGGATGAAGACCATCTTGTCATCGCCGATCTTTCTCTCTTCAGCTGAGCCTGCTTTCCCTAGGTCATCAGACTTCAAGTCGTCTAGGTTTGTGATCACTTTGCCGCCCGTTGCTCTAGCTAGCTTCTCCATATCGGATTTCTTTATTCTTCTGACGGCGAGAATTCCTTCCTTGGCCAAGTAGTGCTGGGTTGTGTCGTCGATGCCTTTTTGGCATAAGACGACGTTTGCGCCGGCTTTTTTGATTTTAGCGACCATCTGTTTCATCATCTCATTTTCTTCGTCGAGGAAGGCTTTCATTTGTGTTGGATCATTGATTCGGATTTCAGCTGAGATTTCAGTCTTCTCGATTTCAAGAGCCGCATCGAGCAGAGCTATCTTCACGTTCTTGAGCTGCTTAGGCATGCCTGGGTGCACGACCTCCTTGTCGACAATGATACCTCGCACAAGTTCGGTGTCCATGAGGCTCTTGCCCTCTTTCTTTACGAGTTGGATGTTGTCGACATCGGCATAGTATGAGTCACCCCTCTTCTCAGTGATCTGCTGAACGGCTTCGATAGCAATGTCTGCGAAGTGCTCACGGGCACCGCCCAGCCCCTTGCTATGCATTGCGGTCATAGCGATTTTCTTCATAGTCACTTTATCGTCAACTTTAACGGATGTGGCGATGGATTCGAGTACTTCTATTGCTCTGTCAGCACCTTTCTTGTACCCTGCGACAATTGTCGTCGCATGAACTTCATCATCTAGCATGTCTTGCGCTCGTTTGAGGAGGTTCCCTGCGAGGATTACGGCAGTAGTTGTTCCGTCGCCAACCTCATCGTCTTGTGCTTTTGCAACTTCCACAATCATCTTAGCGGCGGGGTTCTGGACGTCAATTTCATCTAGAACCGTTGCACCGTCGTTAGTTACAGTCACATCTCCTAAGCTGTCCACGAGCAGCTTATCCATGCCCCTTGGGCCCAAGGTGCTCTTGACGACTTCAGAAACTATGATCGCGGCAGCAATGTTGCTACGCTGCGCATCATGACCGCGATTTCGTGTAGATCCTTCTTTCAAAATTAGAACTGGTTGACCACCAAGATAGGACATTTTTGTTACCTCAAGTAATTCTGTGAATCAGCGCTTCTGCGGGTTATAAGTATTTTTCTAAGACTGAGAATGCGCGAGAAGAGTCCCCAGAATGGCGCGGAGAATCTGAATGCTCTAAGCAACTAGCGAACTTATTATACAGGCCAAGCTATGCCTCCACGAAAGTAGTTATCATTACTTCTCGAATTCGCTTTGAGGAAGCGCCTTTGCCCGTAAACATGATGGTGAAGACAACAGGTCTTCGTAATTGCACCCTGATAACCGGTTTCCATGGTGTCGGAGAGACCGGATATATCTCCGTCTCATATCTTGTACATGAACTGAACGCTCATAGGATTGGTTTCGTAGACGTCTCACACCCTCCCCCGTTCGTGGCGACATCGGAGTCCGGTTTGGTAACCCCATTTGAAGTTTATCGGGCAGGCAAATTCGTCCTAGTGAAACTCGAATTTTCACCGCATAGAAGTGAAGAAGCCGAATTTGCCAAATCGGTTGCTCATTGGATCATGAATAACAAATTCCGTGACGCCGTATTGATCGGCGGCTTGGATGGGAGCCTGCAATCTGGCTCGGACGGTGTAAGGATAGTCCCCACCGGCAGTTACCCCATAAAGAAGATGAAGATCAAACATCCGATGCTCGAAGCAGGACTTTTTGTTTATGGCCCGTTAGCTGTAATGCTTGGCGAGTTCGAAAAAAGTAACTTCCCAGCCGTTGCAGTTCTGCCCTACGCCTCCGCAAACCATGCCGATCCGAAAGCGGCTGCAACCGCGATTCGAACCGTCTCAAAAGCCTACGGCCTGAAAGCAGATGTTAAGGATTTGGAATATGACGCGAAAGATATTGAAGAAGAAATTGACAAGAGGTTGCAGCAAACAACCCGCTCGTTACGCGGAATGTATGGCTGACACAAAACTCTCGAGCGGAATTGGAGTACTGGAATTGGCGGATAAGCGATGCAACTACGATTTCTAGGCGCATGTCAGGAGGTGGGCAGATCCGCTGTAGCCGTGAAGACAGCAAACAGCCGAATCCTGATGGATTATGGAGTGATGATTAACCATGAAGTGAGCTTCCCTGTCCACGTTTCCCCCAAAGAGCTTGACGCGGTAGTGCTCACTCACGCGCATCTTGATCACAGCGGACTAGTACCATTATTCTATGTACATTCCAAGCTTCCATTGTTTGGCATCGAACCAACGTTCAAACTAACAAAAGTTCTAGTCCGCGATATGATCAAACTTAGCGGCTACTATCTACCATTCGAATACATCGACCTAGAGAACATGCTAGGCCGCGCTACATCCGTTGAATACCGCACACCATTCAAGATAGCGGATACTGCAGTTACTTTGGTGAACGCGGGCCACATACCGGGGAGCGCTCAAGTAATAGTTGAAGCTGAAGGCAAACGAATTCTTTACACTGGAGACTTCAACCTCGTTCCAACTCACCTTGTTCCCGGAGCCGACAGAAACTACCGAAACCTAGACGCTATCGTAATTGAGAGCACCTATGCCTCCCAGGATCACCCCAACAGAGAAGAATCCGAACGCGGCTTCGTCTTAGCATGCAAGCAAGTTGTTGAAAGTGGAGGCACAGTTCTAGTTCCTGCATTTGGAGTAGGCAGATCACAGGAGATCATCTGCATGCTCAGCGATCACAATTTCTCACATCCACTATTCGTGGACGGCATGGCGCTTGACGCGATTCGAATGCTAGAAGGACACCCTCATGCATTAAGGGACGAAGACAAATTCAAGAAAGCGATGCGACAGGCTCAACAAATTACTAACTGGCATGAAAGGAGACGAGCGGCGCGAACCCCAGGAGTAATAATCTCACCAGCGGGAATGCTAAAGGGCGGAGCATCAGTCTTCTATATGGAGAATCTCGCGCAAAACGAGAAGAACGGAATCTTCCTAGTCAGCTACCAAGTTGAAGGCTCCCCGGGAAGAATCCTGATCGACGAGGGCCGATTCATACTGCACGGAAAAGCAAGAAAAGTCACAGCCCGTGTAGAGAAATTTGATTTTTCATCACACGGAGGCAAGACCCAACTTCAAGAAACATTGAAGGAAGTTGACAAGAGAACTCACGTCTTTGTTGTACATGGGGACGAAGCGAATTGCAAACTCCTCGCTGACTGGGCGACCAATGAATTGGGATTAACAGCAAGTACACCTAAATCAGGTGAAACTTGCGACGTCTGAAATCATCGACCTGGTGCAAGTAGGCTCGACTCTGGATGTCCCGATACGTGAATTTTCCCTGTCTCTGACAAAGAAATTCTCCAACCTCACAATAAACCCTGCTCCCGCTCTACCTGACCCTAGCGAAGGATATGATTCAAGCAGAAACCAGTACCATTCAACGCGACTCTTAGTTCTCCTCGAACACCATCTCGAGGTGACAGGTTCGAATCGAGTCCTCGGCATGACCTCTCTAGATTTGTTCGTGCCAGGAATGAATTTCGTTTTCGGTGAAGCACGATGCCCTGGACAAGCAGGAGTGGTATCCACTTTCAGGCTCCGCCAATTTGCTGAACCGACTGATGAGGACCGACTCGTATCACGTATCAGGAAAGAAGCGGTTCATGAAATCAGTCACATGTTCGGATTACGGCATTGCTCTGACAGAAACTGCGTGATGTATTTTTCCACAACATTAACCGACACGGATATGAAGAGTGAAGACTACTGTTCCTCATGTCATGCACAATTTGAGGCGATGACGATTAAGTAAGGAATTCAAAGCAAAGCCAAGTCAGTTGGCTCCAGAAATCTTAGTCGTAGCCCTAGCAGGCGCGCTTACATACGCTCTGCGAGCGACAAGTGCGGCGATTCAACCTATCACAATCTTTCCTGAAACCGCTAGTGGGGTTACCCTAAACGCAAGCATCTTCGTCGTATTGATGGCCGCCGCGGGAACCGTAATGTACCTTTTCATCAAGCTAGGCAAGAAGAACATTGTCAAGTACCTCATCAACCTGGCGCTGCTCGCGCTGCTAACTTTCTTGTTCATATGGTACGGATCGATTTACGCCAACTATCTCCCTCCAATTCTGGCAGGTATGAATTGGATTCTAGTTAGTGTCGCAGCTACAGCAATCTTAGCGCTTGCGATCTTCAAGTCGAAGGGCCCTTCGCATTTAGCAGGGATCATTCTGATTGGTGGAATGACAGGAACATTCCTTGGAGTTTCGGTTCCTACACTAACCGCTATCGCTCTACTGCTTGCATTAGCTGCATACGACCTATTCGCCGTCTACAAAGGTCCAATTGGAAAAATGGCTCAATCCACTGACATAGAAGATTTCAAGGGTGCAGTCTTTACATATGGAGATTTGACAGTCGGGATGGGAGACATGGTATTCTATTCTATGCTCGCAAGTAACGCGATGATCAACTTCGGCGTTATTCCATTCCTGGCCGGTGGAATAGGGATAATCTTAGGAGCTTACCTAGGATTCAAAATGTTAGAAGGTCGTGACATGTTCCCCGGATTGCCTTTCGCAATCATCCTAGGGCTCATACTGATGTACGCCACTTCACAGATCCTCACGTTGCTATAGCAGATAACCACTGTTTCGTAGGAAACTCTCGTCCATCGCCAGAAAATGGCAAAAAACGCCCAAAACCGCAATTTTGCCCTTGCATACTAGTTTTGCGCTAAAAAATGGTATAATAGCACATCCACCCATCACTAATTTGATAACAATTGTCCAAATGCTTAAGTGCGTACACAGCGGCAACATGTTTTCTGGTAACGAATCTGCTAAAGGAGGCTATTTAGAAAAATGGTCAAGAAATGCCCATCATGTGGCTACAACAACCGCGACGACGCAGCATTCTGCTCCAGTTGTGGAGCAACCCTAGCAGGTACAGCAGCTCCAGCTCTCAAACCAGTTCCCTCAGTACGTGTCGTAACTCCAGTCAGCGCAGGCGGACCCGTTCGGGTTCCATCACCCGGTCAGTGTTTCTATCACCCCAGCTTACCAGCAGTCTACGTATGCAACCGCTGTGGTAGATCGATCTGTAGAGACGACTCGAAAGCCTACATGGACCTAGTACTTTGCCCACAATGCTATCAGGGAGTAGTCCCACCGGCATCCCAACAACCAATGCCACCCGCACCACAACCGCAACCACAACCACAATACGCACCACCGATGCCGCCAGCACCAATGTACGCCCCACCACCATACGCACAGGTAGGATATCCGGTAGCATACGGTCAACCATCACAACCTCGAGCGCTCTGGGGATTCATACTCACACTCGTGGCAGGCATACTCGTAATACTGAACGCAGGCGCTTTACTGAGCTCGTCTTTCTACAATATGTGGGTTAGCGCATTCTTCTGGATCCCTGTCATTGACACATCGCCAACACACGGACTCATCTTCGCAATCGGTGCCATAATCGGACTGATATTGCTGATCGGATCTATACTAATGCTGTTAGGCTACGGAACAATCGGAAGCATCGTCGTCTTCCCCATGGCTGTACTAAGTCTGATAATTGGCGGGGGATTTGTAGCCGGTTTCGTTCTTGGCGTGGTGGGCGGAATACTCGGCATGCTAGGAAGGTAAGCGGGCTAACCCCGTTCCCGTTTTTTGTTCTTTCCCGTTTTTAACGCACGTAACGTAACGACGTCAGTACATCGACGAAAAAATTCTGCATCAAACCCTAACGAAACACTTGGCTCTAAGCCATTTGCGGCCACGTGTTCGATCCCATCTCTCGGACCTTAACGGCGACGAGTGAGAGATCAGCGAGGGGTAAGCTCATAAGAGCAAGAAGGCTCGTTAACATTGTGACACGAATGCTTCGATTAGAAGGATTCGACCCCGAACAATGGAATCATTCCGAATGATGGAATGAAACTCAAATAATGAAAAACGAGTGACAACTTTGTCATATCTAAGTATCCGAAAGCAAGTTAACGATCACATTGTCCAAGCTGCAAATGATTCTAGCAACGAAATAATTGGACTCTTACTAGGGAGGCTGGAGAAGGATACGATCATCATCGAAGATGCAGTTACAGGGGAATTCTCAGGTGAACCAACCAGAGTGCAGCTACTTCCATCAACTCTCGCAAAGATTGCTGACGACATCGTAGCTGGAAGAATCAAAGGCAACATCATTGGTTGGTACCATTCACATCCAACAGGTGGTCTATTCTTCTCAGAAACCGATGTTGAAACTCAGAAAATATTCCAACAGTTTTCACGCGCTACAATAGGGATGGTTGTTGATCGTCAAACCGGGCAAGTAGGATTTTTCAGGGTCGACAGAGAAGGTAACCCATACCGAGTCCCCAACGAAAATGTCAGAACATCCAAGGATGGCGGACCCTTACCCGCACGAAAGCGGCCTGCAAAGCTTCCCTCACTTGCTCCAGTAAACAAACTGCTGACTCAGAAGATTGTGCTCTCTGGTGTACTAGTAGCCCTAGTAGTCGCAATAGCGTTAGTTGGCGTTATCGTCTATCATACGTCAACGTCATCAACACAACCAGCTGCAACAATTAACCACACACCGATCACAACCGCCAATGTCGGTCAACCAATAATCGTCATAGCAAATTCTACCGGCACATTTCAGAAAGTTACGTTATTCTACGAAACCGCTGACAAAACAACCTTCACATCGACAGTAATGGATTCACCCAACACTGGCGAATACCAATACTCTATACCAGGAAACCAAGTGGCCGGCCAAATCACCTATTACATAACCGCATCAAACCCTAACGGCGTCCAAGTATCCACTCCCATATACCACATACAAGTAGCGGACTTTCTACCTGAAGGACCAAACGAAACAATAACCCTCTATCGGAACGCAACGACATCCGTGATTTCTCAAATCATATTGAAACCGATCAACGGGTTCGATCAGCAATTAGCCATTTCAGCAAGTACCCCCCCGGGAATATCTGCGACCCTCCCACCCAATGCCCAAGCGGGCTCATCAATCCAAATCACCCTAACCGCCAGTGCGATTGCATCCAACGGAACGTTTCCAGTGACAATATCGGCCACATATGCACCGCTTCAATCACCGCCAATAACGCGAAAAACTATTGTAGACGTTACCGTGACCGATTTCGCGATTCACATAACACCCAACTCAAAGACCACCTTCGCCGGATTACAAGCCACATATAACATATCATTGGCTGTAGCACCTGGGTTTTCCGCACCAATTCAAATAAAAGTCCTAAACCTACCAGCCGGCACCAAAGCCCAAGTGCTGTCTACAGGCATTCTATACGGCCCCGGAGCAGGCACTGATATGCTGCAAATCTCGACAACTGCAGCCACCCGACCGGGAACATATACACTAACGGTAGACGTTACTGCTACCCTTGACACGGGCGATTACATTGTACATTCACAAACAATCCAACTTACAGTAAGGTAGTTTAAGGTCCCTATACAGAGAAAGGCGTAACTGGGTGGAGGTGAAACATCGCAAATGAAACTGTTCATTCAAGCACCTATTGGCCCTCAGACGGGACTCGCTGAAATCGACGTCATCCCGGACCACACAGTCGCCGAAATAAAAGGGCAGGTATGCCAATCATTTGGTGTTGATCCATCCACGGTCGCACTAATGTATGGCGGCGCAATACTTGACGAGAGCACAACGATAGCACGACTCAACATTCCGGAAAATGCCCAACTAGCTCTGATGCCATACAACATCATCGGCGGGTAAGATCCCGGTTTGGACGTCACGGTACTCTACAAGGAGAAGAATCTGCTCAACCACCAGTTCCCGACAGTAACAGCAATCAACGACCCCCCAACACAATTCGAAGGTCTAATTCGCTGCGAGAAAGGCGAAGTAAAAAAACTAGCCGAACAGTCCGTATGGCCCTTCACAGAATACGCTGACTGGAACCGCTTCCGGCTCGACATCCCAACAGACTACCCATTGCACCCACCAATCGCCACGTGGTTGACTGACATCTCCCACCCCAACATAGTACCGAACATCCAGAATGCCGTTTGCGTTTCAATCCTCGGCGACAAATGGGATCCAAGGCTCAGACTGATCTCCGTAGTCAACGCCCTGCACTACCTACTCACCGACCCAAACCCCCAAAGCGTCTTCGACCATCCCAAAGCACTCAAAGCAGCCAATGTGTGCCGGTCTTACGGATTTCCAAGAACGAAACTCAAAGAGAAAACGCAGACGGATGACACCGTCCGATTCAACGTTGTGCCCATCCCAAGAATTCCATATCCTCAATCAACTCCCGGCGACGTCGTCAAATTCAGGATACCAGGGAGAGACCGCCGAGTGTTCCAGTAATGCGACTGAAGGCGTCGCTCCCCTCATACAAACAAATTGAAGTCAGCATTCCCCCAACAAAGACAGTCGAAGACCTGAAGCGACTCATCTGTGACAAACTAGGAATCGAAAGCACCCTAACGGAACTATTGCTTCAAGGAAAACGTCTCACGAAGAACACGCGCCTCTCGAAAATTAAGCGACTCAACGAAACAGTAATAGTTGACTACCTCTGGGCCAGGCATCTAATTTTATGGGGAACTGAAGGTCAAAATCGAATTAGGTCCAGCAACATCCTTCTAGCCGGCGCGGGAGCGATCGGCAATGAAGTTGCAAAGAATTTAGCAATGCTTGGGGTCGGCAGACTACTTATCGTTGATCGCGACACGGTTGAATTATCGAACGTTAGTCGAATGATCTTCTTCCAGCCTCAAGACATAGGAAAGAACAAAGCGGAAACTCTCGCGAAAAATCTTCAGAAAAACTACCCATACGTGGAGACAGCGGCATACCGAGGGCCTCTCGAAACATTACCACTCAAATACTATTTAGATTCGAATTTCATCATCTGCGGACTGGACAACGTAGTCTCCAGAATGTATCTCACCCAAATCTCACGGAAATACGGCATACCTCTTATTGACGGTGGGATCATAGGGCTAAACGCAAGAATTCACGTCTACATCCCACCCGAAGACCCATGCCCCATCTGCATGTTCCCATCGAGTCAATATTCACAAATTGTTGGGTTACGAAACCCATGCGACGCTCCAGTAGAGCAACAAACAATTCCATCATTCTCAACCTCAATTTCACTCGTATCGGCCATACTTGCCCAGGAGGCCATCAAATTGATTCTTGGACAAAATCAGTATGTCAATGAGAAAAAATGGCCCGAAACGACCGGCCCACCTCTAAGATCGATTTTGTTCATAGACATGAAGAATAATCGCTTCAGCTCTATGGAGTTGAAAAGGAGCAAAACGTGTATCGTATGCGGGAAGGACGGTACAACCAGCAATCCCGCCCTACAAATTCAACTACCCCTGAACACGTTGCGCCAACCGAACTTTGAGAAAACGATTCGAACAGCTGCGAAGCTTCAAAATGGAACACTCCGGGTGTTCACCGAAACAGCGGATGGCGAACTTATGGTTAAGAAAGCCATTCCTCGACTAAAGAAAGGCGACTACCTCAGAGTACTTTGTGAAAAAGACGATGGAGAACACTTGGAAATGGTATGCAAATTAACATAGTTCAAGTCAAATTTGAGCTGATACACAGAGGGTCCTCGCATTGACCCTACCTAAACAAGTCAATTTCTCACCAGTTCAGCCCATTCATAATCACGAATGATCGTCCATAACTGTTAAAGAACCTGGATACCATTGAATTTGCAGGTTTAACTAATGACTTCGTGCTCACGATGCGGCAGAGCGAACTCCGATGAAGCAAGATTCTGTTCGAGTTGCGGAGCAACACTTGCGCAATCACCACCTGTGAAGGTTGAGGTAAAATCACCACTAACAGGCATTTCAGTACCCAAAATCCCAGGATCTGTCGTACCCAACCCTAATTCTCCTATGATGCCGCGACAAATCCAAAGGATAGGCACATGCTTCTACCATGCCGAACTACCCGCTTCGTACGTCTGCTCGAGGTGCGGACGCTCCATTTGCGTTAGCTGCTCAAGACAATACGGAATGCTTTCCTTCTGTCCAGAATGCTACTGGGGGCTAGCGCCGAGAATCAATCAGCCGACCGAACCGTACCCGGCCCCGTATCAGCCGGACGCAGGGCGTATGTTCTTCTAGCTTAAGCGCCCTTCTTTCTTTAATTTCTCCGTAATCTCTTTCAGCTGCTCAACAGGCACTCCTAGCTCTTCAGCAGCTTTACTCATCGAGATTACGCCTTCGTGTTTGGCAATGTATTCGTACACCTTGTCTTCGAGGCTTGGAGCCGTCGGAATTATTGAGACAACCGGTCCGGCTGAGGTCCCGCATCTTTGACAGAAGGTTGCTCCTTCAGGCAGGTTGGCCCCACAATTAGCGCATGCCCTCTTGCCCATAGTAACCCCCCCAGTTTCTAGCCGCCGAGATCGTTTCCTTCTATACGCAACCGCTACGCCAGCACATATGACGACTACAGTGGTTCCCACTCCTCCAACTAGAAGCATGATGGGAAGGTAATCTATGCTCCAGCGCGCTTGCACCACGTACGGTTTGTCAACTACCAAAGACCACGAATCGCCAGTCTTCGTTAGAACTCCAGTTGAAGGATTTACATCCCAACCGTCAAGCACATGTGGAATCGGCCAAGTCTCCGCGCTAGTTACCCCTATCTGAGCCGTTGAACCTCGAGTATACCACCCTGATCCAGAAGTCGCACCATAAGTACTCTCAACATCGATATAGTATTGCGTTGTGTAAGAGAGCACAACCTTATGCGGACCGTCCATGTGGATCGTTACGGACATGTTCGACGTTGGCCGCCCGTTATCGACCCAACCAATGAAATTCAATCGTTCGACTGAGCTGACATTCACGTAGCTTGGCGCGGGCCCGATTTGGACATAGGAATCTGCATCATACCAACCAGCATTCGTTGCATTATAGGAGGAGACCACGCTCGGTGGATCATATTCTATGTCGAGAAGATATTGCGTGACGAAATGCGCTGTCACAACTTTTGGTCGATCCATCATAACAGTACCATTAACTAATTGGCCGACATAGTCGCCACTCCACGAACTGAATTCGAGTCTCGAGTTCCCAGTCGCGCCTACACTTGGTGGCGCGTAGAAATTAGCTGCGGTCCCGCCGTCATACCAGCCGGATCCCGTTAGGCCGGTTACGCTCTGAGGATCTGCCTGGAGGGTTAGAAGAAATTGTGTCTTCCAAGTCGCGTTAGCAGTCTTTGGTCCGTCCATCGTGATAGGATTCGACGTAAGATTGGAGCCAGATGCATCGCCGGACCACCCAGTGAAAAGTAACCGTGTTCCCTGCCCCTCATCGACTTCTCCAGCCTTCAATGCTGGCTCCGCGATCGATCCTGCATTATACCATCCGTCTCCTGAGATTGAACTATACGCTGTCTCAACGGTCAGATAGTACTGAGTAGAGTACGTGAAGGTGTGGTTTCCAGACGCTGCAATAGTCCATGATGGATTACTATCGTAATATCTGGTGCCGTTCGCTCCGCTGCTCGTCGGCACGTAATAGTCAACTGAAACCGTGTGTGTGGCACCAGTGTTTGAGAGAGTAAGATAACGAGTCTGACCTGACGATAGAGTACCATTCGGGGCACCGTCTACATACAATCCTGTACTAAAGCCGCCTGGTAACCCTTGCCCAGTGACCGACACAACATAACTAAGATCTGCGTTCACACGGACCGCCGAGAGAATGAGCATCAGAGAGAGGTATGTCAGCAGCAAGGCTAGTCGTGTATGTCGCAAGCACAGTCGACTCTGTGAGACGAGTGGGAATCGACCCCTTAAGTATTTTAGATATGTGATGTCAGCTAGAATAGCCTACCGTGTAGATCAGGAAGCTCATCAGATGACGTCAACACCTTACGCTAGAGGTCGAAACAGAGAGTACCAAGCTTTACGTAAGCTTCGCGAAGAGGGCTGGTTCTGCACCCGGAGCGCAGCATCCCACGGCCCCGTAGACATCCTCGCAGGAAGAGGAGGCGAGATTCTTATGGTTCAGGTTAAGAGCGGAATAGC
>Ga0187780_10002634_pt1 | contig 13468 bp, 11 predicted proteins | sample 1015_Q2_SP10_20__FD_132429 | JGI IMG/M metagenome (GOLD analysis project Ga0187780, IMG submission 132429) | Tropical peat soil microbial communities from peatlands in Department of Meta, Colombia - 1015_Q2_SP10_20_MG | ecosystem: Environmental > Terrestrial > Soil > Wetlands > Peat | place...
ACTTCGATGACACCATCGCGCATCTCGGCTTCGATACCAACTCCACCGTATTCGCCACGGTTCTCGACCAGTTGCTGGCGATAAGCTTCGGCGTCCAGATAGGTGGAATACGGGTCGAGGCCCTTGAGCACGCCGGCGATGGCGTCTGCCACAAGTTTCTGATCATCGATCGGACGCACGTAGCGCGCTTTGATCTGCTGCAGGATGTTCGCGGCACGCTGCACCGCGTCGCTGTGCACAGCTTCGGACTGCGCCTCGGCTGCCAGCGGCAGGCAGAACAGCAATAATGCAGCGTAGCCAGCGCGTGCTGCTGTGGCCTTCGCCCTCGAGGCGCCTGCGGGCTCACGCGCCCGGCGCTCGACTGGTCGGCAGTTGGCGGGGAGTTGCCGCGCAGGGTCTGCGGCCGTGTCGCTGTTCGGCAGGTCAGCTGCTGCTCGTCCGGTCCAATTCAATTCGAACCTCTCTCCGAAGGCTTCCAGCGGATGCGCGCCTCGAGTCGAGTACGCGCGGTTTCGCCAGCCTGCTGCGCAAGATCCGTGCAAGCGCCGGCCCGCCGATGCTCGTTCATCCGCAGCGGACCGCAGGTATACTCAATGGGGTTTCGTCCTTTCCCACGATTCGCAACCGGCGCCGGACGTTCTGCCATGGGCTCTCAGCGCACCGTATGGATCAGCGCTCTGCTGTCAGCGGCCGCGAGCTGCGCTGCGGCTGACCTCACCGCCGAGCAGGTGCGGGACGTGATCGCATCGGGCGGAACTCGCGCGCACCTCGCACGCAAAGATCTGTCCGATCTCGACCTGAACCGCGTGGATTTCAGGCAGGCCGACCTTGCCGGGGCGAGTCTATTCGGAACCAAGCTGGTGCTCGCCAATCTCTCGGGCGCGAATCTGTCGAATGCCAACCTCAATGGTGCCTGGCTGATGGGTGCCGATTTTACCGGAGCAGACCTGTCCAACGCGATGCTGATGTCGGTCGTCATCCTGGGCGGCGAGATCACGCAGCGCCCCACGTTCACACGAGCGAACCTGTCGGGCGCTCGCATCATTGCCGAGCTCGACGGCGCCAGTCTGGCGGGAGCGAATCTGTCCAGCGCCCACCTGGGGGTGAACATCAGAAATCAGGGGATGGGGCAGATGCGCACCAACCTCAGCGGAGCGGACTTGTCCGGCGCGAATCTGTCGAACGCCGACGCCAACCGTTCGCTGCTGCGCTTCGCGAATCTGCGGGGCGCGAATCTGAGCCGCGCCAACTTCTTCCGCGCCGACCTGTCGGGAGCGGATCTCACGACGGCCGAGCTCACGGGCGCGGACTTCACCGAGGCTGACCTGGCCGGGGCGATCCTGAGAAACGTCACGGGGCTGGACGCCGTGAAGGGGCTCGACCAGGCGATCAACCTGGATCGGGCGATCCATTGAATCCGCCGAGCACGATGAGCGGCTCCGCGCTGATCGACCTGTCGCCCCTGGAAACACGGGTGCTCGGCGTTCTGGTGGAGAAGCAGCTCACCACGCCGGACTACTATCCGCTGACTCTCAACGCCCTGGTCGCCGGGTGCAATCAGAAGTCCAGCCGCAGTCCGGTGATGCAGGTCAGCGAGGCTGAAGTACAGACGGCGCTAGACGCGCTGAAGCGTCGGACGCTGGTGATCGACAGCTATGGCGCTTCGGGACGCGTGATGCGCTATGCCCACAATCTGCCCAAGGTCCTCGACGTCGGCCAGCAGATCACCGCGTTGCTGGCGGTGCTCATGCTGCGCGGGCCGCAAACGCCTGGCGAGCTACGCACGGGCAGCGAGCGAATGTACGGCTTCGCCGACATTTCATCGGTGGAGGCATTCCTCGAGGAGATGGCGACGCGGCCCGCAGGCGCGCTCGTGGCAAAGCTGCCCAGGCAGCCCGGCTCTCGCGAGCATCGCTGGGCTCAACTGCTCGGCGGGCCGCCGCCGGTGCAGCCTGATCAGGCGCCAGCCGAAAAAGAGCCCGCCACACCAAACGAAGTGGTCGCTCTGAAAGCGAACCTCGAGGAGCTGCGCGGCGAGGTAGCGCAGTTGCGCGCTCTGGTCGAGCAGCTCCGCCAGGAGCTGGACCTCAAGCGAACGCAGACGTGAGCAAAGTCTTCGTCCACGATCAGCTGATCCGGTTCGCTCACTGCGATCCAGCGGGCATCGTGTACTTTCCCCGCTTCTTCGATCTCGCGCACAGCACCATGGAGGACTGGTTCGCTTCCGGCCTGCGGCAACCGCTGCCGAATCTGATCCGCGACCGCCGCATCGGCACACCGACCGTCAGCGTGCAGTGCGAATTCGTGAAGCCGCTGAGAATGGGAGACACGCTGCGCTTCGAGATGCGTGTGTTGAAAGCCGGGAACGCTTCGCTGCAGCTCGCTTACACGGGAAAGAAGGACGGCGTCGAGCACTTGAGAATGATCCAGACCATCGCTTTCATGGCGCTCGACGGAGGCAGCGCGACGCCGATCCCGGCGGACCTGCGTCCACGCATCGAGGAGTACCTGGCTAACTGACCGGCGGGAGAGACTGCTGCGCGGCGGTCACTTGACCGCGTAGACGTTCGGCCGGGCCTGCGCTGTGCTGGATGCGAGCATGCGCGCGGCCTCTTCGGCCGGCACCGCCGGGGAGAAGCAGAAACCCTGATAAGCCTGGCAGCCCATGGCGCGCAGGAACTCGACCTGACGCGAGCTCTCCACCCCCTCAGCGACCGTGTCGAAACCCATCTCCTTCGCGAGGCTCACCACGGCGCGAGTGACAGCGGCGTACTTGGCCGATTCCGCTACGCCGTGCACGAATCCGCGGTCAATCTTGAGCGTGGTGATCGGCAGTTCCTTGAGGTGGCCCAGGCTCGAATAGCCGGTGCCGAAATTGGCCACCGCGATGCGCGCGCCGAGCGCGCGCAGGCGCTCCAGCACCTGTCCGGCATTCGGTTCCGACATCAGCTGATTTTCTGTAATCTCGAGCTCGATCAGCTCGCCCGGCACCTTGTAGCGGGACAGGATCTCGCCCAGCTTTTGCGCCACAGTCGTGTCGCGCAGCTGCGCCGCCGAGAAATTCACCGAGACCGGAGCCGCTTCGAGTCCCGCGGCACGCCAGTCGGCGATCTGAGCGCAGGCCGCATCGAGCGTCCAGTGCGCGATGGCTCCGATCAGCGAATTGCTCTCCTCCGCGAACGAGATGAAGTCTCCGGGGAGGAGCAGTCCGCGGCGCGGATGCTGCCAGCGCAGCAGCGCCTCCAGCCCGCGCAGGCGGCCATCGTCCAACCGCACCTGGGGCTGGAAGTGCAGGCGCAGCTCGCCGCGCTCCAGCGCCTGGCGCAGCTCGTATTCGATGTCGAGCTGCTTCTGCATCCGGTCCAGCATGTCCGGCGAGAAAAAACAATACACGTTGTCGCCGCTCGTCTTGGCTCGATGCGCGGCGGTCTCGGCGTTCTGCAGGAGCGCGCGCGGTTCTTTCCCGTCGACGGGGAACACGGCGATGCCGATCGACACACCCACCCGCACTTCACGCTCGGCGAGAGGGAACGGCTGACGCACCTGCGACAGAATCTTCTCGGCCACCGCGGAAATCTGGCCTTCGCCGTTCGTCTCCTCGAGGATGAGCGCGAACTCATCGCCGCGCAGCCGGCACAGCGTGTCGCTCTTGCGCAGGCTTCCGGTGAGGCGGGTCGCGAGCAGCAGCAGCAGGCTGTCGCCGGCGTCGTGACCCAGCGTGTCGTTGACCAGCTTGAAGTTGGACACGTCGATCAGCATGAGGGCACCGGCAGTGCCCGACTCGGCCGACTCAAGCAGCACGCGCTCGATCTGGCGCGAGAAGTACTGCCGGTCGGGGAGCTTGGTGACCGGGTCGTAATGGGTGAGCTCTTCCAGGCGGCGCTGCGCGTGAGTGCGCTCCGCAAGCTCGCGCCGCAGCGTGGCTTCGCGCTCGGAGATGCGATCGAGCAGACCGTTGCAGGCGGCGGCCACTGCGCCCACCTCGTCACGATACTCCACCGTCGCGCGCAACTCATAGCGCTTCTCGGCGAAGATGCGCCGCGTGAGCGCAGTCAGGCGCATGATCGGCCCGAGGATCCCGTGGTGCCAGCGCGAAGTCGCCACATATGCGATGACCAAGGCGATCGCGGCGATCAGCGACGCCTTGATCGCGAACGCCGCGAGGTCGTAGCGAAACTGCGTGAGATCGGTCGCGATGGCGATGACGCCGATCGCGTCGTCGCGCACCATCACAGCCCGGTAGGTTTCCAGATAGTCGTCGTGCAGCAGCTGTCCATCGCTCACTCCCGACCCCAGCGGCGGCGCGCTCACACGCGAATGGGCGTTGATGTAGCCGGCGATTGGCTGGCCGCGCGCGTCGAACAGCTGCGCTGAGAGCACCGCGGGTGCAAAGCGCAAGGATGCGATGACGCGCTCGGCCGCTTCCCTGTCGCCCGCAGCCAGCGCCGGCGCGCTGTGGTAAGCCAGCATATCGGCGCGAGCGGAGGCGTCCGTCAGCAATCTCGCTTGGGCGTCCTGGTAGTGATCCCCGATCACCAGGCCCCACGACAAAAGCACGACGCTCGTCAGCGTCAGGAAGCTGGCTATCAGCAGCTTGACGGCGAGCGGCAGGTTACCGAAAAGACGGTTCATGAGCAGGGGCGCAGTGCGTTTGCGCAACAGGAGACCGGCGAGCCGGAGATGTCTGCTGCGGTCGTCTGACGATCAGCCCCGTCTGCGGCAGCGCAGATCGGCGCAAAAGCACCAACGGTGTGGCGCTCAGAGGTCTCGGGGCCACCGCGGTGACAGCCCGTTTTCCAGCGACGCATCAATGACTTCTCCGTGTGATACGACCGGCCTCTGACAATCCGTTGACCAATCGGAAGCGCTACCTGCGTTCCCCTTCGCAATGCGCATGCCATTGCGCTGGGCGCTCGACCTGTCCGCATCGGGCTGCCGGGCGGCAAGGTGATGCGCAGAGCCACTGATGCTATAGTGCCCCGCAACAAGCACACATAAAGGGAGGAGGCGATGAGCGTTCGACCAATCATCACTGCATTGACCTGCGTTCTGAGTGTCTGCGCGGCGCTCGGACTGGGATTGCCCGGCGCGTACGCTGACGGCGATCTGATGAGCTCGCTCAAGTCCGCCAAGATCGTCGAGCTGAATTTCGTCTGGGACCAAAAATCGCCGCTGCTCAGCATCAATCCGCCATTCGCCGCCGCTCTCGTCAACACCCACAAGCAGACCAATGGCTGGATCCCGGAGCTGTCTTTCGCCGAAGACATGATGTACTTCAGCGGGCAGCACGGTGCGCCGACCATCGATGCGATCGGTCACATCGGCCACAACGGCAAGCTGTTCGGTGGGCTGGTCGCCGCGGATAGCGAGGCGCCGAACGGGCTTCTGGCGCTCGGTATCGAGAATTACCCCAAGGACAAGTTCATCAACCGTGGCGTTCTGCTCGACGTCGCGCGCTTCAAGAACGTCGATACCCTGGCCGCGGGCGAGGAGATCACCGCGGCGGACCTGGAGGGCACGGCACGCGCGCAAGGTGTGCAAGTTCGACCCGGCGATTCCGTGCTGATCCGCACCGGCTACGGGCGCTACTTCGAGACGGACAAGGCGAAATACATGGGACTGCGTCCCGGCCCTGGGGAAGGCGCGGCGAAATGGCTGGCAGAGAAGAAAGTGTTCCTCACCGGAGACGACAACCTGAGCTATGAGGTCTATCCGCAGAAAGGCACCGTCTTCCCGGCCCACCGCATTCTGATCGCCGACAACGGCATCTACATCGTGGAGAACTTCAACCTGGAAGAACTCTCGCAGGTGCTCGCTGCGCGCAAGAACTACGAGTTCGTGCTGGTTTTGAATCCTCTGCGCCTGCGCGGGATGACGGGTTCGCCGTTGAACGCGTTCGCGATCATTCCATAACCCAGTCGTGCCCCCTCACCCCGGCCCCCGGGATCAAGTCCGGGGCAGGCTCTCTCGCACGCAAGGGGAGAGGGCGGAGGCTTGCGGATTCCCCGGCTCGCGGGGGAAGGGCGCAGCATCTGAAGGAGACCGCGTGGACTACCCTCGCCTCGCGGCGGCCGCAATCGCCGCTGCATGCCTGCTTCCCGCGTCGGCCCCGGCGCAGGAAGTTACCCTCAAGATGGTGAGCGCCTTCGCGGAAAATTCGCAGTACGTGAAGCGCCTCGAGGGCTTCATCACCAAATTCAACGCCGACCACAAGGGCGTTGTGCAGATCAACTTCATCGGCGGCCCGAAAGCCATCCCCACCTTCGAAACCGGCAATGCGGTGCGTTCGGGCGTGGTTGAAATGGCTCTCGCCACGGGTGCCTTCTACACCAACATCATGCCGGAGGCAGATGCGCTCAAGCTGGCGCAGATCCCGGTCGCGGAGCAGCGCAGGAATGGCGCCTTCGACTACATCAACCGGCTGTGGAACGAGAAAGCGAACATGGTGTACCTGGCGCGCACGGTGGAGGGCACGCCGTTTCACATCTATCTGAACAAGAAGATCGACAAGCCCGACCTGACCGGTCTCAAGCTGCGCACCACACCGGTCTATCGAGATTTTTTCATGGCGCTCGGCGCGCAGGTGGTGCAGACGGCGCCGGGCGAGCTGTACACGGCGCTCGAGCGCGGTGTGGTGGACGGTTACGGCTGGCCGATCACAGGCATCTTCGATCTCTCCTGGCAGGAGAAGACCAAGTATCGCGTGGACCCGGGCTTCTACAACGCGGAGGTCTCGATCATCGTCAACCTCAACGCCTGGAACAAGCTCTCGGCGGCGCAGCGCGACGCACTGACCAAGTGGGCGCTTTGGATCGAGAGCCAGAACGCCGATTTCTGGAGCAAAGAGGTCGAGCGTGAGACCAAGCGCCAGGCCGACGCGGGAATCCAGGTGATCAAGTTCGACGGCGCGCAGGCGAAGCAGTTCGTCGACAAGGCGTATGAAACCGGCTGGGCGGGAATCATCAAGCAGAGTCCTGAGCACGGCCCGAAGCTGCAGCAGCTGTTGAGCAAGCACTGAGGGCGTCGCATGGTTTCCCCTCACCCCGACCCCCCGGATCAAGTCCGGGGCAGGCTCTCTCGCCCGCAAGGGGAGAGGGAGGAAACTTGGGGCCTCTCCCGCAAGGAGGGAGGGAGTTAGCCGTGCGGCGCGCGTACCACCTTCTCATGCAGGCGAGCGGCGTGGCGGCGGCGCTGGTCATCGGCGTCGTCGTACTTCTGGTCACCGTCGACGTCGTCGGACGCAACATCGGCCTCGGCGGCCTGCCCTGGGCCGTGGAAGTCTCCGAATACAGCCTGCCGCTGGCCACCTTCCTCGCCGCGCCGTGGCTGCTCTACCGAAACGAACACGTCCGGATCGATATTCTTCTCACCACGCTCCCCCGCGGCGCCGCACGTCAGATCGATCGCGCGGCCGACGCCGTCGGGCTCGCCGTGTGCCTCGTCTTCGTCTGGTACGGCATCAAGGTCATCGCCGATTCAGTGCACCTCGGCTCGATGATCATCAAAACACTCGTCATCCCGGAGTGGTGGACTTTCGTGCCGGTGCCGATCTGCTTCGCCCTGCTGAGCGTCGAGTTCGTCCGCCGCATGCTCACCGGCTCGGGCATCGTCTCCGGGCAGATCGGCTCGCAATGAGGCCGCGGTGAGCTGGTACGCGGCCTGCCTGTTGCTGTTCGGCTGTCTCGCGGTTGCATTCGCGACCGGGATGCCGGCCGCGTTCTCGTTCTTCGCGATCAATATCGCGGGGGCGTATCAGTATCTCGGCGGCGATGCGGGCCTGGCCCAGCTCGTGCGCAACGGCGTCAACTCGATCACCAACTTCTCGCTCACGCCCATCCCCTTCTTCATTCTGATGGGCGAAGTGCTGTTCCACACCGGCGTCGCGATGAAGGCGATCGACGCGATCGAGCGTCTCATCCGCCGCGTTCCCGGCCGACTGGCGGTCGTCGCCGTGGTGGCGGGAACGATCTTCTCGGCCATCTCGGGCTCGACCATCGCAACGACCGCGATGCTCGGCAGCCTGATGCTGCCGGAGATGCTGCGCCGCGGGTATCACCCGAGCATGGCGATGGGACCGATCATGGCGATCGGCGGCGTCGACATGCTCATTCCGCCCTCGGCGCTCACGGTACTGCTCGGTAGCCTCGCCGGGATCTCGATCTCGCATCTGCTGGTGGCCGGCATCCTTCCCGGCCTGCTGCTCGCGGCGGGCTTCGTGGCTTACATCATCGTGCGCGCAAAGGCGAGGCCCGAGCTCGCGCCGTCCTTCCAGGAAGCGGAGGACGTGAGGGGGTGGGAGCGGTGGCGACCGCTGGTGGCGTATGTGCTTCCGCTCGCTCTGATCTTCGGCGTCGTGATCGGAGCGATGTCGGCGGGTTGGGCGACGCCGACGGAATCGGCGGCGCTCGGCGCGGTAGCCACGGTCGCGGTTGCCGCGCTGTACCGCTCGTTGAAGCTGTCAAGCCTGATGAAGGCGCTGCTCGGGACCGCGGCGATCTCGAGCGTGATCCTTTTCATCATCGTCGGCGCCACCACGTTTTCGCAGATTCTCGCCTTCTCGGGAGCCACCAGCGGGCTGGTTGCCGCGGTGCGAGACGCCGGCTTCGGTGCGGGCGGGGTGCTGATCGGCATGATGCTGATCCTGCTGCTGCTCGGCTGCTTCATCGACCAGGTGAGCATGATGCTGCTCACGCTGCCGTTCTTCATGCCGCTGGTCGAGCACTACGGCTTCGAGCCGATCTGGTTCGGGGTGCTGTATCTGATCGCGATGCAGCTTGGCCTTCTCACGCCGCCTTTCGGTCTGCTGCTCTTCACCATGAAGAGCGTCGCGCCCGAGCACATCACGATGGGTCAGGTGTATCGCGCGGCTGGCCCCTACGTGGTGTTTGGCCTGCTGATGCTCGTCATCGTCCTGCTGGTGCCGCCGCTCGCCAACTGGCTGCCCCGTTTGCTGCTCGGACACTGATCCGCAAGGCTTGCGTGCGCGCTCCCCTCACCCCAACCCCCTCCCGCAAGGGGAGAGGGGGAGATATGTGGATCCTAGCCGGGCTGCCGGTCCGTCGTGCGCGCAACGCCCTCGACGATGGTCGCGACTTTGCCCGGATCGAACGGCAGAACGGCTTCGCTGCTGAACAGATTTCCCGTCACGACTTCGAAGTACGGGCAAGCCTCGCATCTGCGCACCTCGACGTGGCTCACCCATGCTGGGATGAGCCGATGCTCCCCCGAACACAGATTGCGATAGCGCGGCTTCGCCAGTGCGATCCTCTCCTCGGGATGCCAGGCGAACGGGGGCTCGTGGATAAAGACGCGCTCGGCATGGTGATCGACGTGCCACGCGAGACGCCTGCCGAGATTCTGGTCCTCGCCCGCCTGCCTGCCGCAGAAGATGAGATCGAAGCCGCCCAGACGCTGCACCAGTTCCCGCTCGGCCCCGAACAGCCCGGCATCGCAGCTCGTCCATTGATGCCATGCGTTGGGCGGATGCTCGCGCGGCCTGCCCCGCGCCGCCTCCATCCGTAGAAGCTCATCGGCGCCATGCGCTGAGAAGTCGGCGTAGCGATAGTGGCCCCAGAAGTAAGGCTTCTGCTCGAGCAGCCTGAGGCTCGATTCGACCAGATTCGGCGGAGCGATCTGATCGTCGTCGAAAGTGAGAACGTGACTACAGGTCGAGCTCCAGATCCCGACGTTACGGCGCAGCGCGACATCGCGCTCGCCCACCAGATAATGTTCGCTCGCGAAGCGGATCACGCGGACGGTGAGGCCATAGTTCGGCACGTCATCCCTGTCCAGTTCGTTGCTGACGACACTGACCACGTCGGGACGCACGGTATTGCGGCTCAGGCTATACAGGACATTCGCCACGCACGCCGCAGGGTGCATGGCGGGGATAATGATATCCAGGCCCGTCATCGCACAGAGGCGCTATGCAGACCCTTCACGTTGGGGCCTAAGCTCGCGCCGCCGTCGACGCGTGCGCGTGCGCGCCCGCTCCACTGGGCGGCGTGCGCGCGGCGCAGGCTCGATGCAGCCTGATCCTCGTCTGGCGCGTAGATGCGCCGGCAAAGCTCCCGTGCGAGCACGGTAAGGCGCCGCACGCGCGCGGGGTTGGTGAACAGCGCGCGCCCGAGGCACACGGCGAGCTCTCGGTCGTCGGTCGCCAGCTCCACCCACAGCACGCTCTGCGCGCTCACCCGCGGGGTGCCGACGCAAGGAACGCCGTAGAGGGCTGCGTCCACCAGCATTTGCTCCGGCAAGCTGCCGGACACGTTGAACACGAGCGTCGATTGCGCGAGCTCGTAACCGGCCTCCTCGGGATCGGTCAGAACGACAGCGCGCAAGCGCTCGACGCTCGCCGCCTCCTGCCAGCCGGGCCGGACCGGCATCCACCCGCGCAGCACCGGAAAGATCTTCTGCAGCGCCGCAAACGCGGGAGCGTCGCCGGGGGCCACGCACACATAGCCCGGCCTGCGCGCGAGGCGCTGCCGTGCGAGGTCGCACGCCTGCGGCACCACGGGGACACGCACCTCCATGTCCTGGCGTCTCGCGTCAGTGAAGACGGAGGCGTCCGGGTGGGCCGCTTCGCGCTGCATCGTCCGGTACGCAGAACGCGACACACGTGGGCGACGGCTGCTTAAGCCGAGCAAAAGCCTGTCCCACTGGTCGACGACGGCGTTCCAGCCATAGCCCAGCGCAAACAGCCGCGCCCGCGCCGAGTGCTCGCGCAGCAGCTCTCGATCGCCGTAGTAGCGCGCGAGCTTGTCCGACGCATCCTTGACGTCGATCAGCGCACGGCGAATGCCGAACTCGGTCTCGCCCCACTCGCTCGCCGCGATCGCCTGTCCGTGCCCCTCGATCAGCTCCAGGCTCGCGCTGTAGCCAGCGGCTATAGGCACGGCGCCGGCCGCTGCTGCCTGCAGCGTGGGCAGACCGAATCCTTCGCCGCCGGAGGCGAGCAGGTGCACGTCCGCTGCCTGGTACCAGGCCGCGAGCTCGCTCAACGGCAAGCCGCTGCCCTGCTTCATCGCGAACCGCGGGCTGAACTCCACCTTGTCTTCCAGGCACAGGTGGCGGACGTCGGCCCGCACGTCATAGGAGTAATGCTCCGAGCGCGCGAGCTCGTCGTCAGGATCGGTATGCAGATGCAGCACAGCGTCAGGACGCTGAGCGGCGAATCTGGCGAAAGCGTCGAGCAGACGCGGCAGCAGCTTGCGCGGCTGGTTGCGGCTGTCGGAGAGAACGACGAATCTCCCCTGCAGCCCCAATTTCGCCTTCGCCTGCTCCCGGTCTACCGGCGGCGCGAAGACGTCGAGATCGACCCCGTGCGGGATGTACTCGCACTGAATGCCGCAGCGGTTCGCGATGCGCCGGCCGTAGCGGCTCATCGCGACGGGCAGGTCGACCTCGCGCAGCAGCTCGATCCAGGCCGAAGGCAGCCGCTCGTCCTGCGTATTGCCGTCCACGGGAAAGTAGAGGACCCATGGCGTGTCGGTCAGCTCCAGGTGGCGGCGGACGCGGGCCGCCGTGAAGAACGGCAGCCACCAGATATCCGCCAGCGCGATGACTGCGTCCGGCCGATGGCGAACGAGATACTCGTGGAGCGCGTCGCTTCCCAGCGGGTCGCGCTGCGTCGGATGGACGCTGCAGCCGTTCCACTCGAAGGCGCTGCGCGTCTGCCATCCGAGGATGTCGACGCGGTGGCCGCGGCGAGCGAGCCCTTCACACACAAAGCGGGTGACGTTTCCGAAGCCGGACGGCGTGTCTGGGCTGTCGGACATCCAAAGTAGGTGCATGATCCGCTCTTCGAGCTCGACTGCCTCGCGGACGCGCGCCATGACGCCGCCATAAGCACTCGCCTGCGCAACACGCCGGCGAGGCCGCGAGTGAGCCGCCTCACTCGTTTAGCTTGATGTCATTAAATGCCGAAACTGCGGCGACGGTCAAATCTCACAAAATGAGAGATTTCGACTTTTGCACCAGAGAGAGCTCGAAGTGCGCGCATTCGAGACAACGCGGCGCGTGTGCAGCGCGTGTTTCGTCGGCTGAAGCCGACATGCTGCCCTCGCCCCCCGGGAGGGGTCGGGGTAAGGGCGGTATTCCCCTCTCCCCTCGGGAGAGGGGTTGGGGTGAGGGAGAGGTGTTACGCGATCGGCGCCGGCTGCGGCGCAGATTCGTAGCACCCCAGCACCGACTGGTCGAAGTCGATGATGGAGCCGGTCATCATGCCCGATTGATCCGAAGCGAGGAAAGCGGCCGCTCGCGCGACTTCGTCCACTTTCAGCAGGCGCCCCGTCGGCAGCCTCGCCTCCGCTTGCTCTTTCCAGCCGTCCTGCGCGCCGTGGTACAGGCGCATGATGCGGTCCTCGCCAGGCGTGTCCATCCAGCCGATGCACAGGCCGTTGACGCGGATGCCGTTGCGCATGACGCTGAACGCCACATTCTTCGTGAGCGTGGCGAGTGCGCCCTTCGACGCGCAGTACGCGGTGATGAAGGACTGCCCCCCGTGCGCCGACATGCTGAGGACGTTGACTACGCTGCCGCGGATCGATTCGCGGCGCATGATCTTGAGCGCCTCCTGCATCAGGAAGAACGGCGCGCGGACGTTTACCGCGAACATAGTGTCGAATAGCTGCGGAGAGGTGTCGAAGATCGTGCCGCGGTCGGTGATCGCAGCGGCGTTGACGAGGACATCCACACGCCCGAACGTGCGATCCGCCGCCGCGACGACCTTGGCGCAGTCCTCGGTTGCGCTGAGATCGGCCTTGACGAACTCGGCTTTGCAACCGCGCTTGGCGAGGCGCTCGGCCACCGCGCGGCCTTTGTCGGCATTGCGCCCGCAGATGACGATGCCCTTTGCGCCGCGCTGCGCGAAGTCCATCGCGATGGCTTCACCGAGACCCTGGGTTCCGCCGGTCACGACGGCAATGCGTCCGTCCAGGCGGACGGCGCCGTAGTTTTGATCGCTCATGGATTGTTTCCTCGTAATGAAGTTGTGATTGTACGGCGCCGCGCTCGGTTGCGAAGGGTGAGCAATGTTGTCATGATCCCCCCACCGAAACTCATTCCCCTCACCCTGGCCCTCTCCCGCAAGGGGAGAGGAAAGCAGCAGTGAAAACGCTTCGCATCGGACTCGTCGGCTCGGGCTTCATGGGCAAGGCGCATGCCCTGGCCTACCGCAGCGCGAGCGCGGTATTCCGCCTGCCGGTAAAGCCCGTGCTGGAGCTGGTCGCCGACGTGACCGCCGACGCCGCAGCAGCGGCCGCCCGCGACCTGGGCTTCGCCCGATCAACCAGCGACTGGCGCGCCCTGGTCGCCGACTCTCAGGTGGACGTCGTCAGCGTCACTACGCCGAATATCCTGCACGCACCTATCGCGCTGGCCGCGATCGCGGCGGGAAAGCATGTGCACTGCGAGAAACCGCTGGCTCCCACGGCGGCGCAAGCGCGCGAGATGGCAGATGCAGCGCAGC
>Ga0187780_10002635_pt1 | contig 13466 bp, 16 predicted proteins | sample 1015_Q2_SP10_20__FD_132429 | JGI IMG/M metagenome (GOLD analysis project Ga0187780, IMG submission 132429) | Tropical peat soil microbial communities from peatlands in Department of Meta, Colombia - 1015_Q2_SP10_20_MG | ecosystem: Environmental > Terrestrial > Soil > Wetlands > Peat | place...
AAATGAATGGAGTGTTAATTAAATGAATTCTTTACCGATTTTACCAACAATTAGTATAAGTTTTATCGTCATCAGTGCGATATTTGTTGCCATTGGATGGATACTAATTGCTAAGAAGAAAGTAGAAGCTCACAAAAAAACGATGTTTGTTGGTGGTGTGTTTGCACTTTCATTCTTTATTATTTATGTAACAAGAACGGTATTTATAGGAAATACCTCATTTGGAGGACCAAATTCGTTAAAAATTTACTATCATATCTTTTTGTTCTTCCATATCTTTTTAGCTACGACAGGTGGAATTTTTGGAATTGTATCACTAGCAAGTGGATATAAAAATAAGTTAAAACTTCATCGTAAAATTGGACCGATTACAAGTGTAATTTGGTTCTTAACAGCAATAACTGGAGTAGTTGTTTATTGTCTGCTATATGTTTTTTATAAGGGTGGAGAAACTACTTCAATGATTAAAGCAATATTTGGTTTTTAAGCAAACAAAAAAGCTATCAAATTGATAGCTTTTTTGTTTGCCTCTAAAAGTTAATTATAGAATAATGAATTTACTTACAAGGTCAATTTGCTCTTGAGCTTTCTTTAATAATTCTTTACTGCGCTCAACAACAGAAGTAGGAATTACTTCATCTTCGCCATATTCTACTCCATGAGGATAGTAATGTTTTCCTAGAATAGGTGTTAGTAATTGTACTTTACTACTTGATGAATCAGTTGATCCTTCAACCGAATAAGCCTGGACACGTAAATAGAAAACTTCATCACGTACTTCAAATTTATAATCATACGTAACTCTTTCGTAATCCCACTGACCAGCTAGGACAAAACCTAATTCTTCCATAATTTCTGTCAATAGTGAAGTATTTATTACATGTTGTTCTAAATTGGTATTTTCAAATTTCATTTTAATATCCCCCTTATGGAATTAGAAAATTTCCCTATTAATATAATATTATCAATATTAAGAATGTGCAATGAAAAGCTTTCTAACTTATCAAACTAATTTGATATATTTTTTTAGAAATTTTGGCTACAATGGAGATATAGAATCAAATAGCACTCTTAAATTCTGAAGGGATGGGCTGGATGGATAAATTTTTTAAGCTAATTATTGTAACGATATTCGCAACAGTATTGTTCGCAATATCACCAGTTTTGAAGAATTTGTATAATGATAAAATTATTGGGACAAAAAAAGACCAAAATCATCAATTAGAAAATACTTTCATACAGTACACTTCTGCAAAAAGTATGAAAGGTTCAGTAGCTGAATATCTTGGGAAAAACGAATCTGATGTCATTAAACAATTTGGAACTCCTTCAAGAAAAAAACCATCTGAATATGATTATACTTGGTATATTTATGATAAAGATACAAGTCATTATTTGCAGTTTGGAATTGAAAATGGCAAGGTAGTTACAGTGTTTGTAGCAGGAGATAAAATAAACGTTTCTCCATTTTTGATCGGAGAACACTACGAAGATGTTAGTGATAATGGTAGTGTAAATGACAAAGTCTCTTTTTCGATAAATGATAATCAGTATACCTTTAAACTAAAGCCTACTGATCTGAATGAACGTCCACTTATCCCATGTAAAAATGGATTTGCTCAACTCTATTTTGATCGTTTTACCGGCGTTTTATTAGGGATTCGTTATTTAGATCCTAAAACATTAGTAAAACAAAGACCGTACGAATTAATTTATACCGGTAAATTAATCAATGCGAAAAAGCTTTCTTCATCAGAACAGGCGATAGTTGATCGTGAAGAAGAACGTCAAATCTTAACTCTAACGAATATTTATCGTGCTCGAATGCATGAAAGAACGTTGAAATGGAATAATCAAGCTGCAAAAGTTGCTCTTGGTCATAGTATTGATATGGTTAACAATCATTATTTTGATCATAACTCTCCTAAATATGGAACTTTTGCGGACCGTTTAAAAAAAGATCACGTTGTTTATCAACTAGCAGGTGAAAATATTGCAGCCAATTATGTTGATGGGATTTCATCAGTTTATGGATGGATAAATAGCAAAGGGCATCGAGAAAATTTTTACAATAAGAATTTTACTACACTAGGTGTTGGATCATACAAAAAATATCAAACTCAAAATTTTATAAAATAGGGATACTGTGGATTTCTCCACCTATCTAAATCACTATTCTCAATTTTGAGATGATAGGCATATCCCGTTAAAGGATAGCAAATAGGCTAGCATTAAAGAATAGTTTTGTCTTTAATGCTAGCCTATTTTTTTACGAAATAGACAGACACCAATTTCATTTGAAATCATAGTGATGGAGTAACGTAATTTCTTTATTGATAGGAGTGACAAAAATGAGCAGTGATGGAAAAAGACGTTCTGTAGAGCATTTTAAAGAGTTTGTTAAACGACATCCAAAGCTCAGAGATGAAGTCCGAAATGGAAATAAGACATGGCAACAATATTATGAAGATTGGTACTTATATGGTGAAGACTCTGATATATGGAATCCATATTCAGATAACCGAAATAATCCACAAAAAGACTTGATAAGTGCAAATGACGGGAATGGATATCTAGGTAAAGTAATGTCGCTTGTAAGAAACTTAAATGCAGATCAAATTCAAGGACATTTATCGAATGTTAATTCTACACTTACAAATATACAGCAGTTAATTTCTCAATTTAAATCGCCCTCCTCTACATCACAACGGCCCCAAAATACCACTCAGAATCAACCATTCAACTTTAGAAAAGATTAAAGGAGATGGAGTATGAGAAAAGATGTGCTTGATTTCTTACAAAGCAACGAAGATTATATGAGATTTATTCGAATTCAACCAAAATGGTACCGTACATTAACTAGAAATCCAGAGCTATTAGAGGAATTTCGTCTAGCTTCAATGCAATTTTTTGGAAAAACGATTCCTCAAAGAGTCGATAAATTACAAAATCAAGTTCAGATGGCTTCATTCATGGTAGAAATGTTTCAAGCATTAAAAGAACAGAATGGGCAGCAGGAACAGCAGGATCAGCAAGGAAAAGAAACAGGTGAAAATGAATAAGCGAAAACATACATTCTGTTAATGCTTTTTGCTACAATAGTAATGTTAGTTAGAAAGGAGCAAAAAGCATGACAGAAATTTGTTTAGTAAGACATGGACAAACAGATTGGAATTTTTCTGGAATCATTCAAGGTAGAGAAGATATTCCATTAAATATAGTAGGGAAAGAACAAGCTAGACAAAGCGCTGAGTTTTTAAGTAAAGAAAAATGGGACTTGATTATTTCTAGTCCGTTAAGTAGAGCTTTAGAAACTGCTAAAGCAATTGCAGAATTTACTAAGCTTAATGAAATATTAGAAGATCAGCGTTTTATAGAAAGAAATTTTGGACAAGTAAGTGGTAAAAACGTGTCTGAGTATCGAAATAAATATAATGCAGACGAAATTGAAAACATAGAAACAATGAATGATTTAATGACACGTACTTTTTCAGCATTAGAGGATGTTGCTAAAAACAATGAAGGTAAAAGAATTATAATTGTTGCACACTCACATACGATCAAAAGCATTTTACATGCTATTAATCCTGAAAAAGTAAATTTTGAAACGAAATTAAATAATGCTTGCGCAAGCTATGTGGAATACAAAGATAATGGATGGAGTATAAAAGCTTTTAACGTGTCTGACCATATTACGATTTAATAAAGTAAATGATTAATCCCGCGATAACGGGCAATAAATGGTAAGTTCAACTATTCGTCTTTTCATCTGTTTTATGATATTATTACATCTTGGAGGTGTGAGGAAATGTATGCGACACTTGAAACCTTGCAACTTATGTCAGATGCTGAAGATATTGCCAAGATGATCGTTTCATCTGAATTGGCAGATGAATATAGAAGAACGCATAAAGAATTACAACAAGACCTTAAAGCTCAGGAAGTAATTTCTCGTTTTGTTAAAATGAAAGAAAAATATGAAGAGGTTCAAAGATTCGGAAAATACCATCCTGATTATAAAGAAACTCGTAAACAAATGAGTGAAGTAAAGAGAGAACTTCAACTGAATGATAAAATATCAGCCTTTAGAAAAGCAGAAGACGATATTCAGTTATTACTTGATGAAATTAGTTGGACAATAGCTCAATCTGTTTCTCCTTCAATTAAGGTTCCATCAAGTAATCCATTCTTTGCTACAAGTGGTGGTTGTGGTGGTTGCAGTACTGGAGGTACATGCGGCTGCAGAACAAAGTAATTTTTTATGTTACATGAGCTGAACGGTGTGAGAGTATGTCATCGTTTAGCTTTTTTTGTCTACTTTGTAATCTTTGTTAAATCGAATACAATCTACGCATTGATTTCCACAACAAAACATTTTTGTTTGTGGGACAAGAAATCGATGTCTAAAAATAACCGTATTATTTTCTTTTCGAACGAATTTAATATGATAAGTTACTTTATAGATTGAAATGAGTTGGTTTGCACAATCCTTTAATTGAGATTCATATTGGTTGATTGGTATTGACACGATAGATTCTTTAATATAAATAAAGTAACTGCCGCTTACTTTTTTCTGTTCAACAGAATGAAATAGTTTTTTTAATTTTAAACATTGAAAAAACGACTCCCAAATAGCTTCTAACAATATTTCCACATCCTTTTAGATTTGTATAATCTATCATTGCAATTAAAAAAAAGGATATGATATTCTAAAATTAAGGAAGAAAAAAGGAGAACGTTATGTTTGTTCAAAGACAAGGAATTATTATCTATCTTCAATCGTTAAAACAGTCAAAAATACTTAGAAAGTTTGGCAATATTCATTACGTCTCTAAACGTCTAAAGTATGTGGTCCTCTATTGTAATATGGACGATGTTGAGCGTACGATCGAAAGACTAAAAAAGTTCCATTTTGTAAAAAAAATAGATTTATCTTTAAAGCCTTTTATTAAAACAGAATATGAAAGTAAAAATTCTGAACGTAATAAAGAATACGATTATCAATTAGATTAAAAAACGATTGAATGGTTAGGTAATTTAGCTGGAAACTAGCTTATTTACTTTTAGTACCGTTCAATCGTTTTTTTTTTAGGCTCTTTCTAAAAGATTGTTGCTTTTGATATTTGTAACCTTAAAGACAGAAGTTGATTATAACGGAAGGTGCGAGACTCCTGTGGGAATAGCGGGAAGGCTGAGACCCCGCAGGCTTGCCGAGGAGGCTCAAGCATCGCCCCTCGGAAAGTGAGCAACCTGGAGTTGTAATCAACTAACGCATTCTAAAATAGCATCAAAGTTTCTGAAATCGGACTTTTTATATTTCGTAGGATTACTTTAAAGGAGAAATAAGGTGGTTTAACCTTAATATCCCAATTACATATTGATGAAATAATTCTTTCTCAAAAAATGAAGTAGAATGTCTAACGTTCAAGGTAATAATTTCTTTTTCTAAACTACTTGCTAGATCATTGATCAATTGTTCTCTTTTGGAAATAGAATCTTCTGTTAATTTAATACCTTCTCTACAATAATATATCGGTTGAAACTCTACGATAGAAGTTGGTTTGAAGATAACTGCAAATGAACAGTATGTATCTTTATCCTTTGAAGTTGTGAATTTAAGCAAATGTTCGACTCTGCTTTTTTGAGATGTAGCTAGTTCGATTAACTCATATAAATCAGAATAGCCCTCACCAAGTTCAATCATTCTTTGAATCATATTTTTCCCCTCCAATTAATTCATCAACTATTTTACATGATTCGCAATGTAATGAAAACATTCTTTAAATGACTACTGAAATAAAAAGCTTTTTTGTAAAGGCTCTTTTTTAAGATTATTGCTTTTAGGTTTTGTAATTTAAAGACAGAGGTTGATTGGAACGGAAGGATGCAAAGGCTTCTGTGGGAGATGCGGGAAGGCTGAGACCACACAGGAGTGTATGCGACAGGAGGCTCAGCTCACGCCCCTAGGAAAGCGAGCATCCCTACGTTCCATTCAACTTACACATACTGAAATAGCAACAATATATACGAAAACAGCCTTTCTAAAAGATTATTGTTTTAATAAGAGTTTGTTACAGTTGATTAAAAAGTTGATTGGAGAGTATGAGGGGTTATTCTAAATAAAAAAACCCTGCTTTCGCAGGGCCCTTCTTATAAAAGTGAACTAACACTTAAAAGAAGGCAAAGGGAGAGGAGAAACCGGAGGAAGAACTTATGGGGAAACGTAAGTCTTCTCCGCGGTTGGCAACAACATCAACTAAGATGTTGTTGTTTCTAGTTATTTCCATTCAAATTAGTTTTATACATTTGAAGAGGAATCTTTTCTTTTTTTAGATATGTATTCATATTTTTAAATAAGTTATAATAAAAGAACGATTATACAGCAGAGACTATGTCGATAGAACTTTTTGTGGTAGGATAATGTAGAATTAAAAGGAATTAAGGTGTGAAAATAAATGAGAGTAGTTTCAGGAAATTGTAAAGGATTAAGTTTAAAAGCAGTACCTGGCGTGAGTACAAGACCCACTACTGACAAAGTTAAAGAAGCAATGTTTAACATTATCGGTCCTTATTTTGAAGGTGGATTAGTGCTTGACTTGTTTGGTGGTAGCGGAGGATTAGGAATTGAAGCTTTGAGCAGAGGGATGGACCAGGCAATATTTGTTGATCGAGAAGCAAAGGCTATTAAAACAATTAAAGAAAATTTGGAAACCTGCAAATTAACAGATCATGCTGAAGTTTATCGTAATGATGCAGAGCGAGCAATAAAGGCAATCATTAAACGGGAGCTCCAATTTGATTTAATTTTATTAGATCCACCTTACAAGGATCAAAAAATTATTTCATTATTAAGAATTATTGATGAACACAATTTATTACATAAAAATGGTACAATTCTAATTGAGCATGCTACCGATGTAGAGCTACCAGATGAAATTGGTAATTTTACTCGGAGAAAAGCTGAAACTTATGGAATTTGTGCTGTAACAGTATATCGATTTAATGAAGAGGTCTAGGGGGACAAAATGAAGAAAATAGCTGTATGTCCAGGCAGTTTTGATCCAATTACACTGGGTCATTTGGATATCATAAAACGTGGAGCCAGGGTTTTTGATGAAATACTTGTTGTAGTTTTAAACAATTCATCTAAAAAACCACTTTTTACTGTTGAAGAACGTTGTGAATTGATTCGAGAAGCGACAAAAGATATTCCTAATATTCGTGTAGACTTCTTTAGCGGTTTATTGATGGATTATGCAAAGAAGCAAGAAGCAAGTGCTATTTTACGTGGGTTAAGGGCGGTTTCTGATTTTGAATATGAAATGCAAATTACCGCAATGAACAAAAAATTAGTAGATGAAATTGATACGTTTTTTGTAATGACCAATAATCAATTTTCTTTTTTAAGTTCTTCAATTGTAAAAGAAGTAGCAAGGTATGGCGGAAATGTAAAAGATTTAGTGCCTGAATGTGTAAACAGTGCTTTAAAAAATAAATTTAAGGAACCTCAAGCTTGATTAAGCTTGAGGTTCTTTTTTTTTCTTCAAAATTTTTATTAAAAGGAGAATGATATACACGTAAAGCGAGGTGAGAGTGAATATAGGTCCATAATTTGATAAAGAATTGGAAAGCATGTGTGGAATAGTATCTTCGAGAAAATTAAAAGCTGGAATAGTTGAATGAATATGCTTACTACTTAATTCGTTGAAATTAAGTAATCTCCAGAATATGACAATTAAAATCGGAGACAGAATAGCTTGAATAATTCTCCCGAAAAAATAGGGTTTAAAACGAAGTCCGGCCTCGGAAATGATACTTGCAACTTGGGCATGTATAGAAAAGCCTCCAAATCCAAGTAACACACTTGTGATCATTACTTGTTGAAGAAGACTGCTTTGAGTTACTTCACTTATTAACTGACTACCTAATGTAATCTCAAATAATCCGGAAACAAAAGGTGGAGCTAAGTCTTTGTGAAAAGAAAAAAACGAAAATATTCCTTCTATAAAGTGGCTGAAAAAAGTGATGAATCCAATTTCAAAAAGTAATTTATTTAGAACAGAAAAAGTTATGATGAATCCACCTATCATTAGTAAAGTTTGAATGGAGGTCACTATAGCATCTCCTAGTATTTTGCCGACCGGTCTTTTTTCATTTGTTCTTTTTATATGTAATACACGAAATGCTCTTAGTAGTCTATTTTCTTTATGTTGACCTCTTGTATGCTTGTATCTCATTGTTTCATTTGAATGATAAAAACGCATAATCAGTCCAACAATTGCATTCGAAATATAGTGGCTTAAAGCAAATAATAACCCTAGATGACGATTATTAAAAAAACCGACTGAAACAGCTGCAAATATAAAAAGAGGATTTGAGGAATTTGTGAAAGAAATAAGGCGTTCAGCTTCTACTTTTGTTAACTCACCATCTTTATACAAATTAGTTGAAATTTTAGCCCCTGCTGGGAAACCGGATGCCATCCCCATAGCCCATACGAAACCACCAACACCGGGTACTTTAAATAAGGGCTTCATTAATGGTTCTAATAATACACCAATAAAATTGACTATACCGAAACAAATTAATAAATCACTTAAAATAAAAAATGGCAATAATGACGGGAAAACAATTTCCCACCAAATATTTAGTCCACGCTTAGAACCTTGAAGTGCAACGTGTGGATAACAAATTAATGTAAATGTTATAAAAATAAGTATTAGGCTTATGAAAATAGTTGTTAAGTAATTTTTTTTCAAGAAATAAACCTCCAGTAAGTAATAAGAATAATAAACTACAATGGAATGTCGTAATACCCTTATATTAGAAATATATATAAAATAGAGGGATTTCCGAGTGAAATCAAAACAAAATCTGCACGGAAAAAAACGATGCTTCACAAAATTTGTATCAATTTTATTCTATATAGGTTCGAGTGATAGAATAGTAAGTAAGACCAATTTTTAAATTTTAGTTAGATAAAAACTTGTACTACGTTATATATACGTATTGAATATTCGATTTTAGACCAACGAGTTCAAGTGGAGGGGAACATCTTGGAACCAAAAATTGGTTTAGCCTTAGGATCTGGAGGAGCAAGAGGGTTTGCACACATAGGAGTTATATCGGTGTTAAGAAAAAATAACATTCCAATAGATTTCATTGCTGGTAGTAGTATAGGAGCAATGATTGCAGTTTTGTATGGAGCGGGTTCGAATGTTGAGCGCTTATATCAAATTGGTAAAGTGTTTAAGTCAAAATACTACTTAGATTATGTTGTTCCTAAAATGGGGTTTATTTCTGGGAAACGAATTAAGGAGCTAATAAAAATTTTAACCTTTGGAAGAAAAATTGAGGAACTGGATTTGCCTGTTGCCATTATAGCAACTGATTTGCTCACTGGCCAAAAAATCGTTTTTCGTGAAGGGGATATTGCGACAGCTGTAAGAGGTAGTATTTCGGTACCCGGTATTTTTTTACCAGAAAAATGGAATAATAAACTGCTTGTTGATGGTGGAGTAGTAGACCGTATCCCTGTTTCCGTTGCTAAGGAGATGGGAGCAGACTTAGTTTTTGGAGTAGATGTTTCACCAATAACAGTTAGTAATGAAGTTTCAACTATTTTTGATGTGATCATGCAAAGTATCGAAATTATGCAGCATGAACTTGTACGTAATCGAGAAATTGCTTCCGATATTATGCTAAGACCAAATATTAACCATTATAGTTCGATGAACTTTAATGATTTAGAAAAGGTGATTAAAGCAGGTGAAGAGGAAGCTGAAAAAAACATAGATCAGATCTTTAAGACAATCCATCTATGGAAGGAGAAACAGAATGAAGCAAAGGATTAGAACAGTCAATCTTCTATTGGTCATCGGACTAGTACTATTAGGGTTGTTTGTCATACCATTACCATATTTTGTAACGAAGCCAGGTATGGCTGAACCGTTAGAGTCACATGTTAAGGTAGAAGGTGCAAAGGACCACACCGGAGAATTTATGATGACAACAGTCTCAATGGGGCGCGCTAATATTTATACTTATATAGAAAGTTATCTAAATCCTTTATATCAAATTTATAAAAAAGATGAGGTAATGGGTAAGGGAGAAACTGATGAAGAATACAATTTTAGACAACATCTCTATATGGAGGACAGTAAAAAATCAGCAATAATTACTGCCTATCGATATGCTGGTAAACCATATGAAATTTCAAATAATGGTGTTCTTGTTGTATCTATAGTAAAGGATATGCCAGCAAATGGTGTATTAAAAATTGGAGATTTAATTCAGAAGATCAATGGACAACCCATACATAATGCATTCGATATAAAGAAAATACTTCAAGGTTCAAAGCCGTATTCAACTTTTAAGCTAGATATATTGAGAAATAATAAACAGATTAACCTTAATTTGAAAACAGCTCCATTTAAAAAAGATCCGAACCATTCAGGCTTCGGTGTATCATTATTGACGAATGAAATATTAAAAACGACCCCACCAGTAATAATTGAAACAGAAAAAATAGGCGGACCATCTGCTGGGTTAATGTTTACCCTTGAGATTTACGATCAATTAGCTGATGGCAATTTGGCAAAAGGACGTGAGATTGCAGGAACAGGAACAATCGATGAAAAAGGAAATGTAGGTCCAATAGGTGGGATTTCACAAAAAATAGCAGCAGCTTCTAAAGCTGGTGCAGATATCTTTTTTGCACCTGCAGAAAATGGAGCAAAAAATTCAAATTACAATGAAGCGAAGAAAACTGTCGAAAAATACCATTTTAAAATCAAACTAGTACCTGTTAATTCATTTACAGATGCTGTTCAATACCTACAAAAAATACAAGCTGAAAGAAAAGCGGGATAGACATTATTAGCTCCAATAGACAATGAAGCAGAGGTACAAGCGAAAAGACTGTGGTTCGTCCGTCAAAAGGGAATGGATTTTATCGACTATCAACATTTTTATTTAACTGAGAGAAATAAAAGGCTATCTTGAAAATAAACGAAATTGGATATTTTGATGCCCATGGTGCAAATATAATTTAGAATGGATGTTACTTTTCTCTTTTATAAAAGATTGTTGCTTTTGAGATTTATAATTTATAAAGACAAAAGTTGATTCGGGAGGAATGTGCGAGACTCCTGTGGGAATAGTGGGAAGGCTGAGGCCCCTCAGGAGCGGATGCGACGAGGAGGCTCAGTTCACGCCCCACGGAAAGCGAGCAACCTGGAGTAGTAATCAACTAACGCATTCTAAAATAGCAACAATGTATATGAAAACAACCAAGTAAAAAAAGCTATAATATGACTCAATAAGAATCATATCGTAGCCTTTTATACTTTCAAAAATGAACTTGAAGTTGATTGATAAAGAATAGGGTATTGTGCAAATTCGGTCTTCATTAAATCATTTTGCAAAGTTGGAGAAAGTACACTCGCATATGTATTCGTTGCTTTTATATCTAGCAATAGATCATGCTGATTTTGCTGATTTGCATTGTGATAAATAGGAATTGATAAATTTTTTTTCTTTAGTCTGATATATTCTTTACCTTTTTCTGTCATCCCTAATAATCGAATATATGGTACGTGGCCATCATTTAAATACTCATTCATTAGGTCTTTGCTTGTATTTGTAAGAATATGAGTTAACAACCTTTGAATCCTTGTCCATGTATATCGTTTCGTTTTGACTTCGTTCATTAGTTGTTCGAAAGAAGATGCTTGTTTGATTTTCTGTAAAACTCTCAATTCCAATCCCTCTACGGCTTCGTAAATATTATTTAACTCATAAGGTGAAGCTGTAAGACATTTATATTTTAATAAATGGAAATAAGCTTCCCAAGAATGAAAGAGATTTGTAGTTTGTAAATACTGATTAAGTTCTAAAGAAGTAGAAGATGGAACGTACTGATTATAGATTTCTTGATTATTAGTTGATAACACTTTACGAATGGCAGTTGCACTAGCAATTGAGGTATGATCAATCGTTTCGTCGTGGTAATCAGCTGCAATTCGTTTGATTGTCAATGGTCTCATTGAACTTTTAAAGTAGTCGATTGCTTCGATATATTGTATGCCAAGAATATTATTTGGGCGCGTGATATCGAACTCATCTTGTAATCCTATGACTTGTGAAAGAGCCTTACTATAGGCTGTAGGATAACTCATCCCTTGTGCGATCATTTGCTTTACTTCTTGATCAATTAGAGATTGCTGACGTTTTTTATGATCAAGGAATTTTGTAAACCGATTAATATCCCCGTCCTCACTTCCAAAACACAGTGCAGAGCATTCTAGTGAATGTAGGATGGAAACAGCACCTTTAGCAAAATAGGTTGCATGTTGAGTTGAAAATGCATATGGCAATTCAATCACTAAATCTGCACCAGCTTGTAATGCCATTTTTGTTCGAATATTTTTAGGAACAATTGCTGGTTCTCCTCTTTGAAGAAATTGTCCGCTCATGACTGCAATCACACAATCTGCATTTGCAGCTTTTTTTGATTCATTTAAATGATAAAGATGGCCATTATGTAACGGATTGTATTCAACAACAATTCCAACAGATTTCATGTGTCCCTCCTTATTTATATTTAGGCTCTTTTCTAAAGGATTGTTGCTTTTTAAAATTTTTTTAAAACAAACAGTTGATAAATTAGTTAATTGAAGCGTAATTCAAATTAACTAATTTATATATAGCAACAAAGTATAAAAAAACAGCCTATATTTAAAATAAGCATACCAATTATATTAAGTGTTTATCAATAGCTATTCAAATCTAGAAAATAAAACAAATTATGAGGACAAGAACTATGTTTTCGTTAAATGCTGATAAATAATACACCAAGACGGCGTATGAAAATAGGCTTTTTTCTAAACGCTACCCTGAAAATAAATTAAAAGACAATTATTATAGGATGAATTCTTTATTTTCATGGGCCATGGTACAAATATTATTCTTATCTAAAAGATTTTTGCTTTTGAGTTTTTTTATTTTAAAGACAGAAGTTGATTACAACGGAAGGTGCGAGACTCCTGTGGGAATAGCGGGAAGGCTGAGACCCCGCAGGAGCGATAGCGACGAGGAGGCTTAGCTCACGCCCCACGGAAAGGGAGCAACCTGGAGTTGTAATCAACTAACGCATTCTAAAATAGTAATATGTTTTACATTACTCCTTAAATAAACATTAGCCTAATTTATTTTCAGGGTAGCCCAGAATAAAGGGATGGTTTTCTAGAGAAACTTGCTAATTTCTCTTTTGGATATTATAGTGAAGTATAGGTGTTCTTGCATTTTAGAAATATCAATTCACTACATAAATACTTTGAGTATCAACGATTTTACTGTAAAGAAAAAATATTGACAAATACTTAGAACAACTATATAATTTTCATTGTTGCCTTGAGGTGGTTTTTTATGAAATGGTCGATACACCAATTACAAAAATTAAGAAA
>Ga0187780_10002638_pt1 | contig 13457 bp, 10 predicted proteins | sample 1015_Q2_SP10_20__FD_132429 | JGI IMG/M metagenome (GOLD analysis project Ga0187780, IMG submission 132429) | Tropical peat soil microbial communities from peatlands in Department of Meta, Colombia - 1015_Q2_SP10_20_MG | ecosystem: Environmental > Terrestrial > Soil > Wetlands > Peat | place...
GGATTGACGCCCATGCGTTCGGTGAGCCAGTCGACATCGCGCCCGAAGATCGAGCTCAACACGATGTCGAGCGTCATCCGGCTCATCTCTTCGGTGATGTCGATGATCTCGCCGCGCGCGCCCAGGTCTTCCCACCTGGCGAGGCGCGCATTCACCACCCGGTCGACCAGCGCCGCGTAGGTCTCGATCACCCGGCGCGTGAACAGCGGCTGCATCATCCGCCGCTGCCGCTTCCAGAGCTCGCCTTCGGTGACGATGATGCCGTTGCCGAGCAGCAGCCGGATCCGGTCGAAGCCGAAGCCCTTGGTGTAGTTGCGGTGATTGGTGACCAGCGCGCGGCGGATGTCGCCCGGGTTGTTAATTACCCAGGTGTCCGACTTCCGGCCCGGCGCATAGACGCGGAAGATGTCGCCGTACTCCCGCGTCAGCACCGTCAGGCGCTCGAGCGAATCCGGCGTCGAGGCGACGTCGAAGGACTCGGTGACCAGCGGCGGCAGGGCCGCGGTGCGTGGCGCGCTATGCTCTTGAGTGACGGTCATTGGCCGGCTATGGCAGCCCGGAAAAACCTGCTCAGTTTACATTACGCAGAGGTGCCGACCCAGCCTTGGGCGGCGCTCGAGCGCGCCTGGTTGCACCGCCTGCCCCGAGCGCGGCGGGAGCGGATTTTGCGGCTAAAAGAGCCGGTGGACCGCAACGCGAGCTTGCTGGGCTATGCGCTCCTTGAGCGCGCATTTGCGGCGCAAGGTTTCGAACCGGACTGGCGCCGGCTCGCGGCGCCCGAGCGCGGCAAACCCTCATTGACCGGCGCGCCGGATTTCAGCATCGCACACGCCGGCGGCCGCGTCGCCTGCGCCGTGATCGCGCGCGGGCGGGTAGGACTTGATCTCGAAGCGCGCGCCGCGGTGCGTCTATCTTCGCTGCGCCTCGCGCTCAACGCGCGCGAGCAGGCCGCGCTCGCCGCCGACCGGTTGACTGCCGCCGATGCCTTCGTGATGAAGGAAGCCGCCATCAAGGCGGCCGGCGCCACGATTGCCGCGATCTCGCGCGTGCGCCTGCGCGGGCGGCGCGCCCAACTCGGCTCTCAGAGCTTCCACCTCATTCCGGTCAACCTGGGCGCGCGCTTCGCGACCTGGATCGCGACCGATCAGCGCCCGCCACGGCCGCGAGTCCGTGCGCACGATGCGGAGCAACTGCTCGCCTGATGCCGTTGCCGGCAATCCGGTGGACGCTAGAATGCGCGCACTCAAGGACACCGAGCGACCGTGGCGCCCGCCGACGATCCGACCCCGCGCCAGCGCGCGACCGAGCTCTGGACGCCTTCCAGCCGCCGGCTGACTCCGACCCGGCGCTTTCTCTATGCCTGCGCGGTGCCGGTCGCGCTCGCCATGGTGCGCCTGTGGTGGGCGAGTTGCGGGCGACTGCGGGTCATCGGTCAGGAGCACCTGGCCCAGGCGGTCGCCGACGGCCCGTTCATTCCCGTGTACTGGCACGACTCGCAACTGTTCTGCGCGCGCTACCTGCTGAGCCAGCGCGGACTCGGTCTCAAGCTCGGCTTCCTGATCAGCCCGTCGGTCGACGGCGAGCTGCCGGCGATGATCGCGAGCCGTGCCGGCTTCACGGTCGTGCGCGGATCGTCCTCGCACACCGGTGCGCAGACGCTGCGCAACTATCATCAGGCGATGCGCGAGGGCGTCTCGACCGCGGTGCAGCCGGACGGGCCCCGGGGACCGCGCCACGAGTTCAAGCTGGGCGCAGTACTGCTGGCGCAGATGCTGTCCAAGCCACTGTTACCGCTGGCCACCGCGGCGCGACCCGTCTGGCGCTTTCCGACCTGGGATCGATTTCAGCTGCCGTATCCGTTCGCGCGCGTGGCGGTCGCGGTGGGCGCACCGCGCCGCGTGCCGCGCGGGCTCGATGCGGCCGCGCTCGAGCAGTGGCAGCGCGACATGGAGCGGGAGCTTGCGGCGCTCGAGCTTGCCGCCGAGGCTGCCCTTAAAGGTTGAAGCGGCCGGCGACCACCGGCTCGCCATCGCAGTGCTGCTCGGGATCGACGCAGTCGGCGGGCTCGACCTGGACCGTCGAGTGGCCGATGCCGTATTCGCTCATGAGCACGTGCTTGACCGCCTGCAACGCCTGACCGGGATCGGCGCCCGCAGCCAGGCGCACGTGCAGCGTCAGCAACACGTCCCGGGCATCGAGCGACCACGCGTGCACGTGGTGCACGTCGACGACTGCCGGAACCGTAGCCACTAGCCGCGCCTGCAGCGCGGGCACGTCGAGGCCCTGCGGCACGCCTTCCTGAAGCACGTGCGCGGAGTCGACCAACAACCGCCAGGCGCCGCGCGCGATCAGCGCGGCCACCACCAGCGAGAGCCAGGCATCAGCCGGGAGCCAGCCGGTGAACAGCACGATGGTGGCGGCCAGCACCGCGGCCAGCGATCCGGCCAGGTCCGACAGTACGTGCAGGTAAGCAGCGCGCGCGTTCAGGTCCTGGGCGTGGCTGCCGTGCAGGATGTAGGCGGCGAGCAGATTGACCGCCACACCGCAGGCGCCTACCAGGAGCGCGAGCCGGGCGTTAATGGGTGTGGGCCCGAACAGCCGATGCACGGCCTCGATCACGACCGCGGCGACAATCCCCAGCAGCAGGAGCGAATTGACGAACGCGACCAGCACCTGGGTGCGGCCGTAGCCGAACGAACGGCGCTGGCTCCTCGGCCGGCTGGCCAGATGCTGCGCGAACCACGCGAGTCCCAGGGACAGGGCATCGACCAGCATGTGCCCGGCATCGGCGGTGAGCGCGAGCGAGTGCGACAGGAGGCCGCCCGCGGCCTCGACCACCATGAAGCCGGCGATCAGCCAGAACGCGAGCGCGAAGCGATTGCGGCCCGAGTATTTGTGAACGTGACCGTGGCCGTGATCGTGGTCGTGACCGTGGTGCGCGTGAGCGCCGTGGGCGTGCGGGGCGACCGATGACGGCATGCCGCGAGCTTAGGGATGAGCCATGAGGCTGGCAACGCGGCCAGGCACCATAATCATTATGCCTATGGTCCTGCTAATACAATTGCTTAGCTTGCATTCCTTTAAATCCATGACAGAATCATCCGTAACTTCGCGGTTGGCGGGGCCGTCAGAACTGTGGCTCAGTTCCGGTTGGGGGAAGGCAGGGACTGCGACACTGCCCGAGGCGCAGGCCGACGGGCAAGGACGGCAATGCCGATCGCGGGCAGCGAGCGGGATATAGCCTATACGGCCTCGGACATTCTCGCCCCGGGCCAATGGCCGCCGGCGTCCAGCCGATCCGCGGTCGGCTTGGACGTTTCCTGCACCAAAATCGCCATCGAGTTTCAGACCCTCGAGCCGGCCACGGCCGAGTCGGTCATCCGCCGCAACCTGGACCTGCTGCGCGAGGCGACCGCGACCGACGTCGCGTTCCTCGTCATGTACGACTCGGCGCTGACCGTCTGTCAGCAGGTCGAGGTCGCCAAGGGCCTGTTCACCCAGTGTTCGCCCGAGGCGCTGCGCGGCGAGCGGCTCGAGCGCTACCCGGCGCTGCGCGACCGCCTGACCCACGCCCGGCTGCTCGAGATCCGCGACACCCAGAGTCCGCGGCGCGAGATCACCGCCGAGGCGGCGCGCTTTGCGGCACTTGGCATGCGCGCACTGCTGCTCGTGGGATTCGCGGCGCGCGGCCGCCCCAAGGGATTCCTGGCACTGGCGACCGCCGGCCCGTGCTCGTCCTGGGACGTCAACCTGCACCTGTGCCTGAAGCTGGTGGGCGCGAGCCTGGGTATCGGCCTGGACCGGCTCGCGCTCGAGCATGAGCTCGGCTCGCTGCTCGAGCGCAACGAACTCGCCCTCACCTGCGCCAACGACGGCATCTGGGACTACGACGCGGAGAGCAACCGCACCTGGTTCTCGCCGCGCTGGAAGCAGATGCTGGGCTACGCCGACGACGAACTCAGCAGCGGTGTCGACTGGCACAAGCTGGTGCACCCGGACGATCTGCCGCGCGTCTCCCAGCTGATCCGCGAGCACGTCGCCGGCCGCTCGAGCCTGTTCGAGAGCGTGCACCGCATGCGCCACCGCGACGGCGAATGGCGCTGGGTGGTGAGTCGCGCCAAGGCCTACGTGGAAAGCGGCGGGCGGCTGCGCCGGCTGGTCGGCGTCGAGCACGATGTCACCGAGCGCAAGCTGTACGAGGAAGCGCTGTTCCGCGAGAAGGAAAGCGCCCAGATCACGCTGCGCTCGATCGGCGATGGCGTCATCACCACCGACGAGCAGTCGCGCGTCGAGTATCTGAACCCGGTCGCGGAAGAGCTCACGGGATGGCGCGTGGAGGACGCGATGGGCCGGCCGGTCGACGAGATCTTCCGCGCCTTCCACGAGGAAACCTGCGAGCCGCTCGAGAATCCGCTCAGCATGGCGATCCGCCGCGCGCGCTCGATCAAGTCGGTGCGGCCGATGCTGCTGATCCGCCGCGACGGCAACGAACTTTACGTCGAGAGCACCTCCTCGCCGATCCGCGATGGTTCGCAGACCGTGACCGGCGGGGTGCTGGTGTTCCATGACGTGAGCGAGGCGCGCGAGCTCAACCGCCGGCTCTCGTACCACGCCAGCCACGACGTGCTCACCGGCCTGGTCAATCGCCGCGAGTTCGAGCATCGCCTGGAGCGCGCGCTCAAGAGCGCGGCTGCCCGCGAAACCTCCTACGCCCTCTGCTACCTGGACCTTGACCAGTTCAAGATCATCAACGACACCTGCGGCCACAGCGCGGGCGATGCGCTCTTGGGTCAGGTGGGCGCGCTGCTCAAGTCCAAGGTGCGCTGGCGCGACACCTTGAGCCGGATCGGCGGCGACGAGTTCGGCGTGCTGCTCGAGAGCTGCTCGCTGGACGAGGCGCTGCGCACCGCCGAGACGCTGCGCGAGGCGATCCGCAACTTCAGGTTCCAGTGGGAAGACCGCACGTTCCGCTTGGGCGCCAGCATCGGCGTGGTGCCGATCACCGCCGAGAACGCCGACGTGGCCGCGATCCTGTCGGCCGCCGACAGCGCCTGCCAGGCGGCCAAGGAGCAGGGGCGCAACCGGGTGCACTCGTTCGAGGAGAACGACATCGACCTGATGCGCCGCCGCCGCGAGATGCAGTGGGCGGCGCGCATCAACACCGCACTCGAGGAAGGCCGTTTCGATCTCTACCGCCAGTCGATCCTGCCGCTGCAGGCGCAGGAGACCGGGCTGCACTACGAGATCCTGCTGCGCATGCGCGATGAAACCGGCAAGGTGATCTCGCCCGACAACTTCATCGCCGCGGCCGAGCGCTACGGACTGACCCCATCGATCGACCGCTGGGTGATCGAGAACACGTTCCGCTGGCTGGTGTCGGAGGCCGACGAGCGCGAAAAGCTCGGCCTGTGCTCCATCAACCTGTCCGGGCAGAGCCTCGGCGACGACAAGTTCCTGCCGTTCGTCATCGAGCAGTTCCACCGCAGCGGGCTCGATGCCAGCAAGATCTGTTTCGAGATCACGGAAACCGCGGCCATCCAGAGCTTCAGCCAGGCTAACCGCTTCATCCAGGCGCTCAAGGAGCTCGGCTGCAAGTTCGCGCTCGACGACTTCGGCACCGGACTGTCCTCGTTCGGCTACCTGAAGCACTTCCCGGTCGACTTCCTCAAGATCGACGGCAGCTTCGTCAAAGAGATTCTGCGCGATCCGATCGACCGCGAGATGGTGCGCTCGATCAACGAGATCGGGCACCTGACCGCCAAGCGCACGATCGCGGAATTTGCCGAGAACGAGGACATCATCCGCATGCTGAAGGGCCTGGGCGTCGACTACGCGCAGGGCTATGGCGTCGCCATGCCGCAGAAGATTCAGCGCAATGCGGCCGATCGCGCCCGCGAGGGCCAGTCACCGGTCCTGTGACGGACGACGAGCCGCGCAGGCTCGCTCACAGCAACGTGCAGCGCATCGAGAGATCGATGGCGCGCACGTTTTTGGTGAGACCACCTACCGAGATGAAGTCGACGCCGGTCTCGGCGATGCCACGCACGTGGTCGATGCCGATGCCACCCGAGGCCTCGAGCTTCACGGGCCGGCCGCGCGCCCGGTTGCGCGATACCGCCTCGGCGAGCGTCGCCAGCGGCAGGTCATCGAGCAACACCAGGTCGGCCGCCGCCGCGAACGCTTCCTCGAGCTCGGTGAGCGACTCGACCTCCACCTCAACCGGTACCTGCGGCCACTGCGCGCGCGCCGCCGCGACTGCCGCCGCGATCGAGCCGGCCGCGGCGATATGGTTTTCCTTGATCAGGATGCCGTCGTAGAGCCCGAGCCTGTGGTTGCTGCCGCCACCGCAGCGCACCGCGTACTTCTGCGCGAGCCGCAGTCCCGGCAGCGTCTTGCGGGTATCGAGGATTCGGCAGCCGGTGCCGGCGACGGCCGCGACGAAACGCCGCGTTTCGGTCGCGGTTCCCGACAGACATTGCAGCAGGTTGAGCGCCGTGCGTTCCGCGCTCAGCAACGAGCGCGCTGGGCCCTGGGCTTCGAGCACGGTCGACCCGGGCTCGAGCTCATCGCCGTCGGCCACGGACCAGGCCAGCCGGACCGAGGCATCGAGTTCGTGAAACACGCGCTCGGCATAGATTCGCCCGGCGAGCACGCAGGACTCGCGGGTGACGACCCGCGCGAGGCAACGCGCGGCCTGCGGCACCAGCCCGGCGGTTAAGTCTCCGCGGCCCAGGTCCTCGGCGAGCGCCGCCTTGACCACCCGCGTGACATCGTCGGGCGGCGGCGGGGCGATCGGCATGGGGCAGGGTGGGCGCCGGCCGCGGCGCGCGCCGCGGCCGGAACTCGGCTCTAGAACGGCAGACCGTGCGACTGCCCGCCCATGCAGAGCAGCATGGGCACCGAGAGAATGAAGTTCACGCGCGAGGCGGTTCCGGCCACCTTGCGGGCCGCGGCTTTGACCTCGTCGCTGGCCGGCACGATGCCCAGGATCTTCTTCTGGTTCGGCCAGATGAACACCCAGACATTGAACAGCATGATGGTACCGAGCCAGGCACCGACGCCAATCGTGCGAAACCCCGGCTGCAGCGTGAATGCCTTCACGAAGGTCATGTTGTCGCCCCATCCGGTGCTCAGGTAATAGGCGCCGGTCACCCAGGTGGCGACCGCGGACCAGCGGAACCAGAGCAGCGCACGCGGCGCGATGTATTTGGAGATTCCGGCGCCACCGGGGCCGCCCTTGTCGGCCGCGGCTGCCGCCAGGCCCGGCGTCTGCACGACGTTGAAGTAATACAGGAGTCCGATCCACATCACGCCGGACAGGATGTGCAGCCAGCGATCGACCAGCGGCAGGTGGAATCCGGCGGAACTCCCGGCCCACATCGTCAGCCAGATGCTGACCAGTACGGCGACGACGAATGCGGTCGTGATTGCGCCTTTCACAGTATTCAGGGGATGCATGGTTCTTCTCCTTGTGCTGGCCGCTGTCCGCGGCAGCGCCTGAGCGCTGCGGGAGCAACGACCGAATTTGGAGAATAGGCGCCGCCAGCTGATAATTTCAACCAGTAACCCTTGTAACTGGCCGCCCCGGATGCCACTTTGGCCACTTCGGCCGCACTGACCGCGCCCGCGTCTCCCTGCATCCAGGTCTGTACGCTGGACGCGGGCGGCTGCTGCACCGGCTGCTTCCGCACCGGCGCGGAGATCGCTGCCTGGACGTCACTGAACGCGGCAGAACAGTGGGCAGTGGTGACCGCGGCGGCTACGCGCCGCGCGCGCTATCGGGCGGCGCTGACCGTATCAGCCAGAGGATCCCATCATGAGTGACTCGGACGTCGTTGCGCGCATCAAAGGCCACCTGGCCGCCCCGGTGGTTCTGTTCATGAAAGGCACCCCCGATTTCCCGCAGTGCGGGTTCTCGGCGCAGACCGTCGCGGCGCTGCGCGCCTGTCACGCGTCATTCAAGCACGTCAATATCTTTGAGGATCCCGAGCTGCGCGAGGCGCTCAAGAGCTATTCCAACTGGCCGACGTTTCCGCAGCTGTACGTGAACGGCGAGCTGGTGGGCGGCTGCGACATCGCGCTGCAGATGTACCGCAGCGGCGAGCTCAAGACACTGCTGGCGCAGGCGGGGGCGGTCGCCGCCTGATTCAGGGTTCCTCGGGCGAATCGATCGGCGTCGGCTCGTTGAGGGGATTCGAGGGCCCCGTGTCCACGGCCCCAAGCGCCGCGAGCCGTTCCGCCGCTGCCTGATAAAGCGGCTGGAACTGGTTGCAGATCATGCAAAAGAGATCCGCGCTGCACTCGGCGTCGTAGGCCGCCGAGTGCGCGCGATCGCGCTCCCAGGACAGACCCGACGCGAGTATCGCGCGCGACAGGACCGTCTGTCCGTAGGCGACACCGGCCAGGGTCGCGGTGTCGAATGAGCTGAACGGGTGGAACGGGTTGCGCTTGATGCCGGTGCGCGCGACCGCCGCGTTCAGAAAACCCAAGTCGAACGCCGCGTTGTGGCCGACCAGCACCGCGCGTGTGCAGCCGGTGTCGCGGACCGCGGCGCGCACCTCGGTGAAAATCCGACCCAGCGCGTCTTTCTCCGGCAGTGCCGGGCGCAGCGGATGATGCGGATCGATGCCGGTGACGGCGAGTGAGGCCGGATCGAGCCGCGATCCGGGAAACGGCTGGACGTGATAGCGCGTGGTCGCGAGTCTGACCAGCGCACCGTCAGCGTCGATGCCGATCAGCACCGCGGCGATTTCCAGCAGCGCATCGGTCGCGGAATTGAAGCCGCCGGTCTCGCAGTCGACCGCCACCGGCAGAAAGCCGCGGAATCGTTCCCGAATCGGTGGCGGTGCCGCACTCACCGGCCGCCCCCGGATTTCGGCACCAGCCGCCAGTCGACGCGCTCGCCGGCGCGCAGGCCGACCAGCTCGCCGCTGCCAAACGCAAACCGCTCCGGGACCTGCCACGAGGCGCGCTCGAGCGTCACGGTGCCCTGGTTGCGTGGCAGGCCGTAGAAGTCGGCGCCGAAGTGGCTCGCGAATGCCTCGAGCCCGTCGAGGCGCCCGGCGGCATCAAAGACCTCGGCGTACAGCTCAAGCGCGGCATGGGCGCTATAGATTCCGGCGCAGCCGCAGGCCGTCTCCTTGGCCGAGCGCGCATGCGGAGCGCTGTCGGTGCCGAGGAAGAAGCGCGGCTCGCCGCCGGTTGCGGCCTCGACCAGCGCCAGGCGATGCTCCTCGCGCTTCAGCACCGGAAGACAGTAGAGGTGTGGGCGGATGCCGCCGTCGAACAGCGCCCCCCGGTTGAGCAGCAGGTGCTGCGGGGTGAGCGTTGCGGCCAGGCGCGGATGAGCGCGCACGAAATCGAGGGCCTCGCGGGTCGTGGCGTGCTCGATGACCACGCGTAGCGCCGGGAAGCTCCGTACCACGCTCGTGAGCACGCGCTCGAGAAACACGCGCTCGCGGTCGAACGGGTCGACATCGGGCGCGACCCACTCGCCATGCACCAGCAGCGGTAGGTCCAGCTCCTCCATGCGCGCCAGCACTGCGGCGGCCCGGCCCAGTTCGGTGACGCCGGCATCGGCGTTGGTCGTTGCCCCGGCCGGGTAGTACTTGACCGCGTGCACCGCGCCGCTGGCCCGCGCGCGGTCGATCTCCGCCGGATCGGTGCGGTCGGTGAGGTAGAGCGTCATGAGCGGCTCGAAGTCCGAGCCCGCCGGCAGTGCGGCGCGGATCCGGTCGCGATAGGCAATGGCGAGCGCGGTGGTGGTCACCGGCGGGCGCAGGTTGGGCATGATGATCGCGCGGGCGAAGCGCTCGGCACTGTGACCGACCACGGCGGCGAGTTCCGGCCCGTCGCGCAGGTGCAGGTGAAAATCGTCGGGACGAGTGATGGTGAGTGTCACGGAGCGTGGCGCACGCCTCGGCAGGCGCGCCACGGCGTGGCTTGCCTTGACCGAGTTTTGGCAAATCCGGATCATAACGGGTTAACACGGCCGCGGGAGCAGCGCGCGAGCCGCTGCGCGATCGCCGGGCGCCAGCGGCGGCCGCCGGCCGATACCGGTCACTGGCGCAGCGCTGCGTAGATCCCCATGAACGATGCCCCGAGAACCGAAGACGTCGATCCGCTCGAGACTCAGGAGTGGCTCGAATCTATGGATTCGGTGCTGCAGGCGTACGGGCCGCGGCGCGCGCACTTTCTGCTCGAGCAGCTGATCGACCGGACGCGCCGCGCTGGCGTCTACCTGCCGTTCAAGCCCAATACCGCCTACCTGAACACCATCGGGCCGGGGCAGGAGAAGCCGTATCCGGGCGACCGCGCGCTTGAGAAGCGCCTCGAGGCGTACATCCGCTGGAACGCGCTCGCCATGGTGGTGGCTGCCAACCGCCAGAGCTCCGAGTACGGCGGGCACCTGGCGAGCTACGCCTCCTCGGCCACGCTCTATGAAGTCGGGTTCCACCACTTCTGGCGCGCCCCGTCCGAGCGCCACCCGGGCGACATGGTGTTCATCCAGGGCCACTCGAGTCCGGGCATCTACGCGCGCGCCTACCTCGAAGGCCGATTGAGCGAGCAGCAGCTGCACAACTTCCGCAAGGAAGTCGGCGGCAACGGCCTGTCCTCCTATCCGCACCCTTGGCTGATGCCGAGTTTCTGGCAGTTCCCGACCGTGTCCATGGGTCTGGGCGCCATGATGGCGATCTTCCAGGCCCGGTTTACCCGTTATCTCGAACACCGCGGGCTGGTGCCGCCGTCAGACCGCAAGGTCTGGGCGTTTCTCGGCGATGGCGAGATGGACGAGCCGGAGTCGATGGGCGAGCTCACGCTGCCGGTGCGCGAGCAGCTCGACAACCTGGTGTTCGTGGTCAACTGCAATCTGCAGCGCCTGGACGGCCCGGTGCGCGGCAACGGCAAGATCATCCAGGAACTCGAAGCCGCGTTTCTCGGCGCGGGCTGGAACGTCATCAAGGTCATCTGGGGCTCGCGCTGGGATCCGCTGCTCGCGCGCGACCACACCGGCTTGCTGCGCCGGCGCATGGAGGAGGCGGTCGACGGGGAATATCAGAACTTCAAGGCCAAGGGCGGCGCGTACACGCGTGAGCATTTCTTCGGCAAGTACCCGGAGCTCAAGGCGCTGGTCGCCAACATGTCCGACGAGGAGATCTTCAAGCTCAATCGCGGCGGTCACGACGCGCACAAGGTCTGGAACGCGTACGCGGCCGCCATGGCGCACAAGGGCCAGCCGACGCTGATCCTCGCCAAGACCGTCAAAGGCTTCGGCCTCGGCAAGGCGGGCGAGGGCTTCAACGTCGCACACCAGCAGAAGAAGCTCGACGACGACGCGCTCAAGGTGTTCCGCGACCGTTTCAACATTCCGATCTCAGACGCCGAGATCGTGCAGCTGCCGTTCCGCAAACCGGGAGAGGACAGCCCGGAGATCCGCTACCTGCAAGAGCGGCGCCGTACGCTGGGCGGCTACCTGCCGGTGCGGTCGGCCGCGGCGGCGGCGCTGCCGGTGCCGGCACTCGACACTTTTGCCCCGCTGCTTGAGTCGACCGGAGACCGCGAGATATCGACGACCATGGCGCTGGTGCGGTTGCTGGGCATCCTGCTCAAGGACAAGGGCCTGGGTAAGCACATCGTGCCGATCATTCCCGATGAGGCCCGCACCTTCGGCATGGAAGGCCTGTTCCGCCAGATTGGCATCTACTCGTCGGTCGGCCAGCTCTACACGCCACAGGATGCCGACCAGCTGCTCTACTACCGCGAAGACAAGAAGGGGCAGATCCTCGAGGAGGGCATCGACGAAGCCGGGTCGACCTGCTCCTGGCTTGCGGCCGCCACCGCCTATGCCAACCACCATATCGCGATGGTGCCGTTCTACATTTACTACTCGATGTTCGGATTTCAGCGCGTCGGCGATTTCATGTGGGCCGCGGGTGACATGCGTGCGCGCGGCTTCCTGGTCGGCGGTACCTCGGGACGCACGACGCTCGCGGGCGAAGGCCTGCAGCACCAGGACGGGCACAGCCAGCTGGTCATGACCGCGATCCCGAACTGCGTCGCCTACGATCCCTGCTTCGCCTACGAGCTTGCGGTGATCATCCATAGCGGGCTGAAGCGCATGTACGCCGATCAGGAGAACGTCTACTTCTACCTGACGGTGATGAACGAGAACTACCGCCACCCGGCGCTGCCGTCCGGCGTCGAGGCCGGGATCGTGCGTGGCATGTACCTGTACTCGATCGGCGGTCGCGGCAAGGTGCGCGTCACCATGCTGGGCTCGGGCACGATCCTGCGCGAGGTGATCGAGGCGGCTGCGATTCTCGAGTCGGAATTCGGCATTCCGGGCGACGTCTACAGCGTCACCAGCTTCTCCGAGCTCAGGCGCGAAGCGCTCGATGTCGAGCGCTGGAACGTGCTGCACCCCGGCGAGGACGCGCGCGCGTCCTACGTGCAGACGATCCTGCGCGACCGCGAGGGACCGTTCGTGGCCGCGACCGACTACGTCAAGGCCGTGCCCGACCAGATCCGCCAGTGGGTGCCCGGCCGGTATCTCGTGCTCGGCACCGACGGTTTCGGCCGCTCGGATTCCCGCGCCGAGCTGCGGCGCCATTTCGAGGTTGACCGGCATTACATCGCGGTCACCGCGCTCAAGGCGCTCGCCGACGAGGGCAAGGTCGACGTCGCCACCGTCGCGCTTGCCATGAAGAAGTTCGGCATCGATCCTGCCAAACCCAACCCGATCGGGGCGTAACGATGGCAGGGCGCACCCGGGTATCGGTGCCTGACTTAGGCGACTTCAAGGACGTGGCGGTCATCGAGGTTCAGGCGCAGGTCGGCGACAGCGTCGCGGTCGATCAGCCCTTGATCACGCTCGAGAGCGAGAAGGCGACGATGGACGTCCCATCGACTGTCGCCGGACGCATCGCCGCGGTGCTGGTCAAGAAGGGCGACCGCATCTCGACCGGTGGCGCGGTCGCGGACATCGACAGCAACGGCGCGGCGGCTGCCCCGATTGCACCGGCCGCTGCGACGCCGCCCGCAGAGAAACCGGGCACGCCATCGCCCGCGGCGACGAGCAGCGCATCGTCCGCGCCAGCGTCGCCGGCCACCGACGCGGCACCAGTCGAGGTCAAGATTCCGGATCTAGGCGATTTTCACGACGTCGAAGTCATCGAAGTTGCGGCCAAAGTGGGCGACGTGGTCGCGTTCGACGCGCCGCTCATCACGCTCGAGTCCGAAAAGGCGACCATGGACGTGCCGGCACCGGTGGCCGGACGCCTGCAGGCGCTGAAGGTCGCCAAAGGCGCCCGCGTCAATACCGGCGATGCGATTGCCGTCATCGTTCCAGCGGGCCGCGCACCGGCGACCGCGCCGCAGGAAGCATCCGATGCCACCGTCCGACACCCGGCACTGAGTGCCCAGGCGCTGCGCGCCGCAGTGGCCGAGCGCGCGCCGCC
>Ga0187780_10002639_pt1 | contig 13456 bp, 10 predicted proteins | sample 1015_Q2_SP10_20__FD_132429 | JGI IMG/M metagenome (GOLD analysis project Ga0187780, IMG submission 132429) | Tropical peat soil microbial communities from peatlands in Department of Meta, Colombia - 1015_Q2_SP10_20_MG | ecosystem: Environmental > Terrestrial > Soil > Wetlands > Peat | place...
ACATCGTACCCGGTTGCCAAACCGATGCGTCCTGTAGGAGAATCAAACGCCGGTAATGCCAAGTTACCATGATTTGCCCAAAGTTTGTCGAAGTGTGTTAGATGTATCTTGCGATATTTACCATAGACTCCTTCGGGGTCAATGAGTAAGATTGTGTTGTAATACGTGTTGGGGGGGTTGCTCTTGTCGCTTTTTGTCAAACCTTGTGATCCCTCCTCTTGTGTGACCTTCTCCGCGACCCCCAATACAATGCTTATCTGGTACTCGTTTGCCAGCACAATTAGTTCATCAATTTCTGGTCCTGGAATTTCAATAGCTCCACCTTGAATACGGGCTACAATATCAGAAGTCGATACATGTGTACCTAACGGACCTGGCAACATCAGTTCTGGAAGGACCAGGATATCTGGACGTGCGGGCGCATGATCATTCAGTAGTGTCTTGAGCGTATCTCGCAATAGTGTAATTGGGCTGGCCCGATCAGAGCTTACACCTTCTGGCTCAGTATCATGTCCTCCGAGAAATGCTTGCAAATCAACTTGCATGATGCCAACACAAGAAAGTTGTCCAGGAGGAAGCTCTCTCATTCCATAAAGGCCGTGATAACGCAGCGGCTCCCATAGGTACGAATTATGGACTAATGTAATATACTCTGTTGGCAGACGATCAGCTAACCTGTCACCAATGGTCTCTCCGTAATTGCTGCCCCAACTCTTGTTGCGACTACGGTTTAAATCCACTTCGCCGTAGACAATACCATCACCACTGTCGAGGTAGTCCTGAATAGAACCGTCCGGATCAATAACGCAACTTCCGCCACTAAACTGTACGCCGCGTTCGATGCCATAGCGGTCAGCAGCGATAAAATACACCCCATTTTCGAACGCACGTGCCATCCACCAGCTACTAGGGCATTTTTCTTCCAACCAATTTGTCGGGAAGAGTAGTACATCTGCTTTGCGTAATGCTGGGATACGAGCGGCCTCGAAGAATGAAGCGTCCTGACAAATGAGACCTGCGAGTCTGCCCAGGGGAGTTTCCCAGACTGGCATATCGAGATCCCCATCGCGTGCCCAACGCGGGTCAGAGATGTAGGAGTGTATTTTACGATATGTCCCGATCAAGCCGCGCGGGCCGATCAATGCCAGAGAGTTGTAGTAAACATCTGTAGTGGGGTCAACTTCAGCGAGGCTAACGGTGATGTAACAGTCATATTGGAGTGCAAGTTGCTGAAAACGGCTGGTAGTTGGGCCGGGAATAGGTTCAACATAAGGGGCGATTTCTGAACGAGACTCCCAACAATAGCCGGTTGTTGCCATTTCCGGTAAGACAATCAAACGCGCATTGTGCTGCGCAGCCTCCTCCACGAGATGGAGAAGGTCGGTAATGTTTTTCTCTTTTTCGCCAAGTGAGGGCTCATATTGAATTGCAGCAACCCGATAGCTAGTATATGTAAATTCAGGTGCATTCATGGTAATTCCCCTCAGTATCCTGTTTATTGAAGCTGGATCATTTTGAGGACGAATTAACCATACCATTTGACTTAATAAGCGTCAATAGCCAAATTTACGCTTTTCGCTTTCAGGGCATAGCTACTTTACCCATTCATTTGGCACACATTGTATTGAAGCGTTGCAAGGATACACTCCCGGCACAGAGTTATTCTTCTTTTCGCATCAGCGCGTGAAATGCTCTTGCCGATGCTTCGTCCATATGATAACTCTCGTTGTCAGCAGGGAATGCCCCGGACTCGACCTCGGCAAAGAAACGTTCAAGAGCCTCGGTAGCTATATCGCCCAGGTGGGTATATTGCCGGACAAACTTCGGAAGTCGACCATGGTGCAGGCCTAACACATCGTGGTATACCAACACTTGACCATCACAATATGGCCCCGCGCCGATACCGATGGTGGGTACGGGTACTTCCTCGGTGACAATCTGGGCTACGATATCGGGTACGCCCTCCAGTACAATAGCGAAGACACCAGCTGCTGCTAAAGCCCGTGCATCTTCGACTAATTCTCTGGCCGCCTCGACCTTCCTCCCCTGTACCCTGTACCCGCCCATAGCATGTATTGATTGTGGAGTCAGCCCAAGATGTCCCATAACTGGTATCTCGGCGGCGAGAAGCGCTTCAACCATAGGTAATCGCTTCCGTCCACCCTCTAATTTCACCGCTTCAGCCCGCCCATCACGCATTAAACGTCCCGCATTGCGGACCGTTTCTTCTACTGAAATATGGAAACTCAGCCAGGGTAAATCACCCAGCACCATGGCAGATGGTTTAGCGCGAGCTACGGCAGCAGTATGGTGCACCATGATATCTACCGTAGCAGGTAGAGTATCTTCGAAACCCAATACCACATGAGCAAGAGTATCGCCTACCAGAATAATATCTGCCCCTGCATTATCAGCAATCCGTGCTGAGGGGGTATCATAGGCTGTGACCACCTTGAGTTTCGGACCGCCTTTGCGGGCGAGAATCGCAGGTACAGTGACTTTGTCCCGCATAAAATCGTTCCTTTCGCCTTGTTCGCAAACTATACATTGGCAAGGACGCCAATGTCCCAAGTGCCATCTGCATGTAATAGAAAATTATCGATCAAACGGGCTGGACCAACCTTTGCTGCAATGAGCAGTAACGCCGGAGCACGGAGAATTTCTAATTGAGCAAAACTATCTGGATCTCGAACCTCTGCATAGTCAAGTTGGACGAGTGGCTCAGATTCAACAGTATCGACCATAGCTCTGACCACCAGAGATGCGTCAGCATGTGAGTGAGCTTTGAATTGTAAACGGCCAGCTTGTAATGCCCTGTAAAGTACGGTTGCAGCACTGCGTTCTTGCTGGTTAAGGTAAGCATTCCTACTGCTCATCGCGAGTCCATCAGCTTCACGCATCGTGGATAGAATATGTAACTTGACTGGGAGATTGAAGTCGGAGACCAAATGTGAGATGATTGCTGCCTGTTGCGCATCTTTTTGACCGAAATATGCCTGGTGTGGTCGCATTATCTGAAATAGTTTTAACACCACAGTTGCTACACCACGAAAATGCCCTGGGCGAGTTGCCCCTTCAGCCTCGCTGACAAGAGGTCCTGTCGGATCAACATATGTCAGGAAATCGGGAGGGTAAATCTCGAGAGGAGTTGGCACGAACACAATATCCACGCCGAGATTCTCAAGCACATTCAAGTCATGTGCCAGGTCGCGTGGATAGTTAGCCAGGTCCTCGTGGGGACCGAATTGAGTCGGATTAACGAAGATACTCGCGGTAAGTAATTCGTTTTGTTCTCGTGCCTGGCGAACAAGCGAAAGGTGGCCCTCGTGAAGATAGCCCATAGTTGGAACAAATCCAACTAAGAGAGAGCCGGCGCGACTGGAGCGCTCAGCCACCATCTCCTGGATTGTGGTGATTACTCGCATCCTATTTCTGCTCCTGTATCGACCTGATCTGGTAGGGTGACAGGGGTTGCAAGGCGCCCTTTTCATACTTTCCAAAGTATACCATCGGTGTATCCAGTCTGCAATTGAAATAATAGCGCCAGATATCTACAGACAACCCTGCTTTAAGAAAGTATTGTTATGCCCTCCGGACCTCCAATAATAGCCTTTTCTGCCATATGCAGGAATAAACCTGTCTCTACGACACCAACAATACTGTGGATGCGAGTGTCCAACCCTGCTGGATCATCTATACCATGCGCAAAGAAGCAGTCTAAAATGATATTGCAATTCTCAGTGAAAAACACATTGTTCCCTGAACGACGCAGTTGCACAGTCGCGCCAAGTTCTTCTAAGCGTTTTGTAACTGGTGTTGTTGCAAAAGGTACTGCTTCTACAGGTAACGGAAAATGTTGCCCCAGGAGTGCAACTTGCTTCGTGGCATCTGCAACAACAATGAAGCGGCGCGAGGAAGAGGCAACAATTTTCTCACGTAGGAGTGCACCACCACCACCTTTAATCAGGCGCAATTGTTCATCGATTTCATCAGCGCCATCTATATCAAGATCAAGCACCGGATGTGTATCCAGGTCAGTGAGAGGAATGCTGAGCTTGCGGGCAAGTTCTTCGCTTGCGTGTGAGGTAGCAACAGCGCCTTTAATTCTCAATCCCTCTTGCATACGGCGACCCAGTGCATAAATCATTTGTATAGCAGTTGAACCACTACCAAGGCCGATTAGCATTCCATTCTCTATGTAGGTTACCGCCTTCTCTCCGGCCAGGAGCTTCCACCTATCTTGCTGATCTTTGTCTTCCATAACTTATCTCCTCTATCAAATCAGGGAAATATGAATGCATGTGTCAAATCCTGTTATGCTTCCATGAAGCTACTCTATTTTATCGCAAAGACAGATGCCTTTGTTTTGTACTTGTCATCCGAAGTCCATCGTGATAAACTCTCCTGGTAACAAAAAAACCAGTACCCTGTATAATTTGGTGGTAGCAATGATGTCTAAACAATGGCATATTCTGATAGTTCTCGATGACGAATATCTCAACCGAAACGTTGTAAATTCGCTTCAAATCGATGGTTATTTTGTGAAAGGGGCGGCCAGCGCAACAGAAGCGGTGCATCTACTTTGGGCCGAAGAGTATGATATTGTCGTAAGTGATCAAAAAATGCCCGATTCAGATGGCTTTGAGCTACTTCAATGGATGCGAACATACCGTCCGAGCACACGGATGATAATGATAGGCATGCCTGGTTCTTCTATTACACGCACGCAGGCGCTTGAAAATGGCGTTGTCAGTTATCTTGAAAAACCGCTTGATCTGCACACATTGAAAGAGGAATTGCGACGACTTTTACAGCAAACAGGATTTTCTGCCAATCTAGATTCGTTCGATTTGTTAGACGTCATTCAAATCGTGAATATGAGCCACAAAACAATAGCTATGGTAGTGAATACGGGGCTGGAAGAACAGGGACTATTAGGATTACAGGAAGGGGAGTTGGTTTGGGCGGAATATGGTATTTTGCGTGGAGAAGAGGCCTTTTTCGCTCTCGCAGCGCACAAAAACGGGACGATTACTCACCAACCCTGGACTGCTCAAGTCAAACCAAATGTCACACAGCCGCTTTCGCGTCTCATTTTCCAGGCCCTTCAGTACCGTTCAAAGTACGCAGAATTCCGACAACTCACAGGAGAACAAGCTGTGCCATCTCCAGCAGCCTTGTCTCAAGCAAATCAATCACAGGATGATGAAGATACTCCCTTTTTGTTTGTAGAGCCGGTTCTTACGGATAGCTTGCAGCAAGTAGCTTCGAGTAGCTCTCACGAAACACCCATACCCGTGCCAGTGGTGTCAAACGAATCAATCGAATGGTGGCAGGAATCGCCTTCGCAAGAAAAATTGCATAAAATAAGCATAGTTCGTCCTGAAACTAGCAGTGCTACTCTTTCAGTTCAGTCATCAACACATAGCGAACACCCGGTTATCAATGAAACACATGCTGCCAAATCCAGTATCGTTCCATCGAAAGTGTATAAGACACCGGCAAGTCAACGTACCGATCTTCCATCCTGGTTGATGGACCAACCAACCCAATTCGATATGCCCGCATTGCGTCCTTCGTCGCTTCAGCATTCAAACAAAGTTCCTGCAGCACCCATTGGTAAAGCAATATCACCAGAGAGGCAATCAAAAACTTCTACTGAGAGAATCGATGAGCAATCAAAAATGGGACAAAACTCTCATAAGACTGCATATCGTCGAAACTCACTAGAATGGCAGTTAGGAGAAAAACCTGACGTTAGTCAACTACATAGTTTAGCTCCAGTAAGAAAGACGGATGATTTCTCTCTTCCTCCTTCGCAACGCAATGATGCAGTTCTCACTATGGCTCTGCAAACTCTAAGTTCTTCAATGCCAGGCTTCATTGCTACCGCAATAGTCAATGCTGATGGACAGCCTATTACCCAGATGGCTGTAGATGATCTTGATATTTCTCAGGTATGTGAATACCTTAGCAAGAGTATGCAAGGCGTACTTCGGGCGCTGGAAGTGGGTGCCTTTGGTCATTATGAAGATACAATCATAACAAGTCTTACGCATATGATCCTGTTTCGACTTGTAGGCAGCAGTAGAGATATATTTCAAGTTTTGATCGTGACTCGTGATGCCAACCCTGTTGAATGCCTGGAATTAATGGCAAATATTGATCCTGTTCTTGAAGCTACTTTATCAAGTGCGGAAAACTTTTGACTATTTACTCCATTGCCATAATTACTGGCGCTAGAAGCAAAATATGAGCGAGACAGAAAAAAGTCGCACTGAAGAGGAAAAGAGAAATAACCGTTTTTCTTTCATTGTCGGTATCTTTATTGGTCTGGCAATAATTATCCTCTTTGTACTACTGTTCCATTAGTTTTTTTAGCTGCGCAATATCCAGTTCTTTTGTACCAGATTGAGCATCTGAGGGTTCGTGCTCTGCTGTAGTCATCTCCGGGCGTTTCCTGGCTGGAGTAGTATTTTGCGGCTGAGATGGAATAAGAGGAGATTGATGCGGATTTCCGTCATGCAATAGTGGAGTCTCCATCACAGGACGCTTCTTTGCTTTGAGTGCGTTCAATTGTTGTTCAAGTAGTTGCTCTTGTGAAAGTTGTTCAAGCTGAACATCCAGATCATGCTGGTGTATGTCTGCCATTGCTTGAGCGCGAGCCTCGGAATCCATTACTGAGTCATAGGCTCGTCCAGCTTGTCTAGAATCTTTTATCTCATCAGTTTTTTTAAGAGCGTCGAAGACACGTTGTTGTAGTAATGCATTACGTTTGCGAGTAGCGAGCAATTCAATGGTGGTCTCAACTTCGGAAATCTTCGCCTCGAGTTGTTGAAGCACCCCTTTCATTGTGGAAACCAACTGTTCTTGTTCTTGCTGTTGTTGCTTGTAACGCTGGGCCTGCCTGATGATCTCGTTATAGCGACTAAGCGCGCTGCGTGCCGCTGCATCATTGTTTTGCTGAATAGCAAGCTCAGCCTTTTTGTGCCAGACATCTGCTTCAGCCCTCTTCTCTTTAGCGCGACTTTGCAACTTACGACTTTCTGAAATGGCAGTGGCAACTTGCGTCTTCACTTGCATCAATTGATTGCGCATGTCAATCTGAAGTTGCCGCATCACCTTCTCCGGGTCGTCAGCCTTCTCTGCCATGGTATTGAGATTAACCCGTAGTAGGGTAAGTACACGCTCCAACAAATTCATCAACTTTTTCCTATATAAAATACTCCCATACCCTCTGCATAGAAATGGGAAGATTGCTTCGCTCAGAATTGTTATAGCATAAATTTCTCTGATTTTGGCTCAAAGGGCGTGCTCTTGCCAAGGAAACATAGAACATAAGAGCGAGGCGGGACAAGCACTGCCCTTGATCTCACCTCGCCATTCTCAATCAAGTACCAGACCTTGTCCTCACCTCTCAGCCTCACCTCTGAATGCTATTTTTCGTTAGACGTTATGTCGACGGTATCGGTAGAGCCTGCGCCATTAGCACTGGCGTTGTTAGCACCAACAGGTTGTTCATCCTGGCTAGCTAAAGCGGGCACCCGATTCATCAAATCGCCAATGCGTGTTCCGCTGAGTAGCTCAAAGAGAGCCGGGACCTGTGCCACCATGTTCACAATGTCCCCGGTGAGTCGACTGGCGCCAAGCCCGTTATTTCCACTACTGCTTCCCGTCGAGACGATAGTAACTTTGTCCACCTTGCTCAGTGGCTCAGCTATGGCGCGGACGATTTCAGGCATACCTGTCAGTAATTTATCCAGAACTGCCGCCTGGTTGTATTCGTGGAATGCAGCTGCTTTGACTTTCATAGCATCAGCTTCTGCTTCACCTTTGGCGCGAATTACCTCTGCTTCAGCCAGACCTCTAGCACGAATTACTTCTGCTTCAGCCAGACCCCGTGCGCGGTTTGCTTCGGCATCACCGACGCCGCGTGCCCTGACCGCATCCGCTTGACCCTGGGCTTCAAGAATCAGTCGCTGGCGTTCGGCCTCCGCGACTGTCTCAATGCGCCGGCGTTCAGCTTCGGCAGCTTTCTGGATTGTTGCTTGCAGTTCCAGTTCGCGCCGCTGAATTTCAGCCTGCTGCACTTTGATTTGCGCATTTTTCTCCACTTCAGTCACTTTGACTGATTCGGCGACAACCTGTTGCTGCATCTGGTTGGCCTGTATATCATAAGCCTTATCGGCCGTGGCTTGCTTGGTTTTTACTTCGGCATCAAAGGCCGCTTTTTTCAAAGAAAGATTACGTTGAGATTCTGCTTGCAATGCGAGCGATTCTGTTTCAGCCTTGACACGCTCTTGATCGGCGGCAGATTTGGCGACGGCAGCTTCACGAGAGGCGTTGGCTTGTTGAATTTGCGTATCCCTCTGCGCAAGGGCGGCAGCGATGTCAGCCTGTTTCCTGATCTGGGCAATCTGCGGCCGGCCCATATTCGTGATATACTCGTTCTGATCGCGCACATCTTTAATTGTGAAGGAGATAACTTCCAAACCCATCTTCTCCATATCTGGAGTGACGGTTTTAAGCATCTTTGCGCCAACGTTCTCCGGGTCTTTTACGAGTTCTTCAACTGTAAGCTGACCAACGATACCGCGCAGGTGACCTTCCATTACCAGGCGGATCAAACTTTCGCGCTCCTGCTGGCTTTTACTCAGAAACTGCTCTGCAGCGGTTTTCACGCTCTCTTCATCTGAACGGACTTTGATCTGCGTAACAGCTTCGACATTGACGGCTACACCCTGAGAAGTGTAGAGGTCCTGTGCAGGCGCAACATCGAAAGACATCAGTTCGAGCGAGAATTCTTGTGCACGTTGATACAGAGGAACGACGAACTGTGAACCGCCAGTAATGACTTTGGTGCCCCCTGGAACAGCCCCATAGACAATCAATGCCTGGTTGGGTCCAACCTTACGTAACAATCGCCCCCAGGCCTGAATAAGAATGAATAGAACCACAACTCCAACGACGACGCCGATAATTAGAAGAATAAGAGGATCCATACACGTTACTCCTTTTGCAAATCTTTTCTCATGACTAATTGTGAGTCTTCTGTGTTTGACGAATCGAGCAAAGTACGCAATTTTTCAAGTTCATCGGAATATGATGCTTCGGTTGCTGCCCCGTCTTCATGAATGAAATGTTCCCAGGTGTCAACTTCCGCGACACCGTGCAGGTAATTGACAACCACCACCTCCTGGTCGCGCTCAAGGCGGCGTCCATCGATGCTGCGCGCGGGTATGCTTTTACGCATTCCTCCAGGAGATATATAGATGATTTCACCAAGGCTGTTCTCCTGGATAGTAATGCTGACTTTTCCCAGTAGGCCGGTGCGATCTGAAACATCTTGCACTGAAGATTCCTCGCTACCACCGAATAGACGACTGAGCAGGATCAGTAGCAGCCCAGCAATAGCGATTCCCCCAAAACCCGCCAGGATCAGCGTCAGTGCTGCCATAGCATGTACGGTAGTATGGAAGAAGTAGCCAAAAAAGCCAAATCCAAGCAAGAAAAGCATAACGGAAGTCGGATTGATGAACGAAAGGGAAGTCTGGGTCCGTCCATGGGTGCTCGCGTGAGCATGGGAAGTGCCGCTTGAACCTGCTGTATGACCCGAAGTATGAGCGGGTCCATGATTGGTAGCATGCATCCCAGTTGAATGCACAACACCACTATGATGTGAAACCTGATGGGTCATGCCATGACCGAGATTTCCCAAAAGAGCTGTTACAATGAAGAACACTAAACCAGTCAGAAAGCAGGCGATGAACAAGAGAGAAAGTGGATCAGTTGCTATCATGAGCTCTGCTCCTCCTTTGACTATGAAAACACTTTGCGCGTGAACGAAAGGTATGTCTATTTACAATAGACGCTGGGCAAGCAAAAATTTACAATCTCAAGCATTTTGAACAGCTTTAATCATCTGAACAATGCTTTCAAGTTTATCCACTGGCAAATCTAGCAATTCATGAAAAAGTGCAATATAGTGACGAGGGTTTTCGACATTTGCAAGACGTGAAAAAAACATTTGGATAAGCGCTTCAGATCGCCATTCTTCAGCGCTGGCAAGTAACCACGTTTCTAAACGATCAGCATCATAACCCATATCAGTAAGCAAATCGGTACTATAGTCAGGCAAGTCACTTACGAGATAGCCAGGTTGCACTTTAAAAAAACGTGAGAGTAGATCGCGGCTCGAAGCGGTCAGATGAACTCGTTTGCCATTTTCCAATTGCGATAGATATGCCTGAGTGATACTTTCATTCAATTCCTCTTGCATGGCCTTAACAACTTCTGTTTGAGTCATAGGCCTGTTAAGCCCACGTAATTCCCCTTCAACTTCACGTAGATGTTTAATTTTTTCAGAGAGATTCATGTCTACCTCGCATAACTATCTGCTATAATCAATATAACTGTTTGCTATCTGTTTGTCAAGTGTAAAAATATGGTTAGCATCGCCAAAGCGAAAATGCTGATGTATAATGCAAACAAATGAGATATAATACGTACTCAACAATCTAAGTTTTACACCAAGAGAAGCTTAAAACCACGTCTAGACTGGTAAACTGAAGAATCGTTTGCGCTCGCCAGGTAGCAACTCCTGGTTGAGTACGTAGTTAGGAAATTTCAGCGTTGAAGGATATCCCCAATAGCCTTTCGGTGGTCTTGCCTGCTCATAACGAAGAGGAGGCAGTTGCAACCACTGTAAGTGAAGTTCTCGAGACCTTGCCGGCATGGATGTTAGACTTTGAAGTCATTGTAGTTGACGATGGAAGTCGCGACCGTACTGGTGTGATCCTGGATACTATGAGTGCAACTCATGCTTGCTTGAAGATCATTCATCACCCGGTAAACCAGGGTTATGGTGCAGCCCTGCTAAGTGGCTTTGAGGCAGCCTCAAGAGACCTGACGTTTTTCATGGATTCTGATGGACAATTTGATATTCATGACCTTGCGCGGTTCTTGCCCTTGATTGAAGAATACGATGCGGTACTGGGATACCGGGTAGATCGCCAGGATACATGGATGCGTAAGGTCAATGCCTGGGGATGGAAGAAATTAGTTGGCCTGGTTTTTGGTATTCATGTACGTGATGTGGATTGTGCTTTCAAACTCTATCCGACGTGCTTTTTCCGTGAATATAAACTTGAGACCCGTGGCGCCATGATTAATACTGAGATACTGTACAAGTTTACCAGAGCAGGCAATACTTACACCCAGGTAGGAGTTCGCCATTTGCCACGGCATGGAGGCAGGGCTACAGGCGCAAATCTAAAGGTTATTCTGCGAGCTTTTCGAGAACTATTCGTGTATGCTGTCAAGTGGCATCGTGAAGAGAAGCAGCTTGAAAAAATAGCCAGGCGTAAAAAGCCTGACTTACAACAAACGAATCAATTAGAAGAACAAGTTGAAGCATACATAAGGCCTGAAAAGACTCCCAAAGTATAACTTCAAAATCTCAGCCTATAGCAGGAATCATCTGTATAATACCCTCAGCATTTTCTTCAATCATGCCTCGCTCGAAGAGTTGGGGATGATGCTCTACATGCAACCAGGGTTTGATAAAATCCGCGTAATGTTTGCTGCCAGGTTGACCTGACTGTCCAGGTGCATGTCCGGAGAGAGATGCTTTGAGATCGGCCAGATTGACGATCTGGCGATATGATGGCACCGTAACTACAGTTTCTGGTTGATTTGGCAGAGAAGCTCCCATATTGACAGTGTCAATATCACCACCTATAGGATAGGGGCCACGATTGAAAATTTTATCAAGTGGTTTAATGGCACCGAGTGGATGGGTGTAGGTCATCTTATGGATCTTACCGTACTTCCAACGCGAAATATCACTGCCAAGTTTCTCTCGCAGTTCCTCAATCGCTGCTGTGAAAGCTCTACTAAGCGCTTCATCCCAGGAGCTCGGGCCATTAGGCACTGCTGAATCGGCAAACCAGCGATCGTGGCGCTCATTTAACAAACGGATCAATAATGGTTTACTGCGGCTTGAGTAGCCGTTCTGTAGGGCCAGAATTGTTGAGCCTACTCCTAGATAACTGTGCATCAATGTTTCCTCGTCGCCGAGCATCGCGTTGAAAACAATGCGTTCAAGTTTAAACAGAACCAGACTATAGATGGCTGCACCGGCACTATCTGGCGCGAGAATGGAATTCCAGTTTCGCAACACAGTCAGTGCCTCAGTTTCAAGCTCAGAATCCCCTTTCAGTTTCAGGAAATGTGGCACAATTTCGGTTGCAGGTAATGAGAATTGATCAGCCTGAATCGTTGCCATATCAGAGAGTGCCAGCTTACCCTTGCTTGTCAGTAAATCGCGTATGCGTTGTGCGCGATAGCCGTTCATCCATTCATGGGTAATATAATAAGGATAGGTGTCGTCAACGACGCGATTGTTAGCGGTGGCGATAAAATGTTGTTCTGGGTTGAACGTGTGTGGCAACTCATCGAACGGAATATAGCCAGTCCATTCATACTCACCGGTCCAGCCAGGAGAAGGGAGTAGAGCGTGGCCCCTGGAGCGTACAGGAATGGCTCCAGCCATAACATAGCCGATATTGCCCCGAACATCTGCATAGACGAAATTCTGTGGAGGTTGGTCCCAATCACGCAGAGCATCACGGAACTCTTCCCAGTTTGTGGCAAGATTTAATTTCGGCACGGCTGAAATAATATTGTGCTCTTCCAACCCTGTCCAGCGGAGTGCCAACGGTAAATCGACGGCTTCGCTACCAGCATTTCTATTCTTGCCGGTCTTATCGTCTTGCAAAGGATGATGCATACTGGTCAAGATTGGCCCGTGACGTGTAATTCTCACTTCCTCGATCACTGGAGATCCAGACCCTCTTACTTTGATCTCTTCCCGTACGACCTGAGCATCTTCCCACTTACCCAAATATTCATATTGGTAGGGATTGTTGGGGTTGAATTTTTCGAGGTACAGATCTTCAACATCTGAAATGGCATTGGTGACCCCCCACGAAATGTACTGGTTGTGTCCGATGACAATACCAGGAGTACCAGGAAAGCTAACCCCGATCACATCGATGTCCCCGGCTACCAGGTGGGACTCGTACCAGATTGATGGGGCGGCCTGACCCAGGTGGGGATCGTTGCAGAGGATAGGCATACCGGTAGTGGTCATTGTTCCATCAACTACCCAGTTATTGCTTGCGCCCATCGAACCAAAACCACTCAATTGCTTCAATTGCTCATATTGTTCCAGAATACCCAGGTTAATGCCCTGGTATTCAACTCCGGGTGGGATAATCAGTGGATGGTTGGGATCATAACCAGCTTCGAGTTTTGCTGCTCGTTCGGTGCCCAGTTTGGCAACAATACGAGCACGTATGATTTCGGTTTCCCAGTTTCCGCCCAGGTTCCACCCCATCACCTTGGACCACTGTATACTGTCCTCGATGCGCCAGGGTTCTGGTTTGAAACGCAG
>Ga0187780_10002640_pt1 | contig 13456 bp, 10 predicted proteins | sample 1015_Q2_SP10_20__FD_132429 | JGI IMG/M metagenome (GOLD analysis project Ga0187780, IMG submission 132429) | Tropical peat soil microbial communities from peatlands in Department of Meta, Colombia - 1015_Q2_SP10_20_MG | ecosystem: Environmental > Terrestrial > Soil > Wetlands > Peat | place...
CGGGCCCGGCCCGGCGGAGCGCACGCGACGCGCACCCGCTGGATCCGCCGCTCGGTGTTGACGAACGTCCCGTCCTTCTCGGCGAACGAGGCGCCCGGGAGCACCACGTCGGCGAACCGCGCCGTCTCGGTGAGGAACAGGTCCTGGACCGCGAGGAACGCCAGCCCGAGGAACCACTCCTCCGCGTGGGCGACGTTGGGGTCGGAGATGACGGGGTTCTCACCGAAGATGTACATCCCCGCGACCGGCGAGCCCGCGCCCACGATCTCGGTGACCTTGAGGCCGGGCTTGAGGGACAGCGCCTCGTCGGCGACGCCCCAGGCGGCGGCGAAGCGGTGGCGGACCGCGGGGTCGTTGACCGGCTGGTAGTCGGTGTACGACATCGGGATCCCGCCGACGTCGGACGCGCCCTGCACGTTGTTCTGGCCGCGGATCGGGATCATCGCGGCGCCCCAGCGCCCGATCATCCCGGTGGCCAGGATCAGGTTGAGCAGCGCGGTGACGATGTCCGTCCCGGTCGAATGCTGGGTGAGCCCCATCGCCCACAGCGTCGAGGTCCGCGGCCCCCGGGCGTAGATCTCGGCCGCGCGCGCGATGTCGGCCGCCGGGACGCCGGTGATGGCCTCGGCGCGCTCCAGCGTGTAGGGCTGGACCGCCGCCGCGACCGCGTCGAAGCCGTGGGTGCGCGCGGCGACGAAGGCGCGGTCGTGGAGCCCCTGCGCCACGATGTGGTGCAGCATCGCGTTGAACAGCACCACGTCGGTGCCGGGCAGCAGCTGGAGGTGGATGTCGGCCCGGCGCGCCAGCTCGATGCCGCGGGGCTCGGCGACGATCAGCCTGGCACCGCGGCGCTGCGCCCGCTTGAGGGCGGCGCCGAACACGGGATGCGCCTCGGTGACGTTGGCGCCGGCGACGAAGATGACGTCGGCCTCGTGCTCCACCTCGCGCATCGAGCCCGAGGCGGCGGAGGTGCTCAGGGCCCGCTGCATGGCCGCGACCGACGAGGAGTGGCACAGCCGGGTGCAGTGGTCGACGTTGTTGGTGCCGAAGCGGCCGCGGAAGATCCGCTGCAGCACGTAGTTCTCCTCGTTGGTGCACTTGGCCGAGCAGAACGCGGCCAGCGCCTCGGGCCCCCGCTCGCGGTGGAGCCGCACCAGCTCCTGCGCCGCCAGCTCCAGCGCCTCGTCCCAGGTCGCCTCGCGGAACGGCTCGTACCAGTCATCCGGGGTCGCCACCCGGTCGCGCACGTCGTCGGGGCCGCGCGGCGCGTGGGCGAGCTCGGCGAGAGACTTGCCGACGGCGCGCGCCGGCGGCCTGGCCTTGGCCCGGGCGCCCTCGGCCTCGATGGTGAGCCAGGGGCCGCGGCGCCGCTCGCCCGACGGCGCGCCCTCCCACACCCAGCGGCCGCCGCGCTTCGTCCAGCCCTTGCGGATCAGCGGCTTGGTGAGGCGGTCGCGGTGCTGGGGGAAGTCGTAGCCGAAGCGGCCCTTCACGCAGGTGGATCCGAGGTTCGGCGTGTTCTCCTCGATCCACGGGCTCGTGACCCGGACCACCTGCTCGTCGGCCACCTGGAGGTCCACCTGGCATCCGACGCCACAGTACGGACACACCGTGCGGACCACCCGGTCCGGCTCGGCGATCCGCCGGGCGGCGAACTTCTCGATCGGCAGCACCTCGTGGATCGCGCCGGTCGGGCACACGCGGACGCACTCGCCGCACCAGGTGCAGGCCGCGTGGTCGGGGTCGCCGTCGCCCCCGACGACGATCTCGGCGTGCTCGCCGCGCTGCGCCACGTCCAGCACGCCCACCACCTGGATGTCGGCGCACGCCCGGACGCAGCGCGTGCACAGGATGCAGGTGCTCATGTCGTGCCGGATCATCGGGTCGCCGGGGCGCTCGTCGCCGCGGCGGAGGCCGAGGACGTGCTCGCGCTGCGGCGCCGGACGCACGCCGTAGCGGCGGACCAGCCGCTCGAACTCGTTCGGAGTCCCGCCGTTGGTGAGCCGGCGGTCGGTGGGGTAGCGCTGGAGCAGGAGCCCGAGGACACTGCGGCGGTTGGCGACGGCGGCGGGCGTCTCGGTGCCGACGACCATGCCGTCCTGCGCGGCGGTGGCGCACGCCGCGGCGAGCTTGGGCGCGCCTGCGACGCTCACGAGACAGATCCGGCACGAGCCGACGACCGGCAGCTTGGGATACCAGCACAGCGTGGGGATCTCGACGCCGACGGAGCGCGCGGCCTCGAGAATCGTCGTGCCTTCGGCCACGTGGACCGGCCGTCCATCCACCGTCAGCGTGATCATCGGCGCGCGGGAAGGGTCACGGTCATTGTACACCTCGCCGGCCCGACGTGCCAAATCGACGCTCCGACCTATTGCGCGTCGCAGCGACTCTTATATATTGGCGCTCAAGACTTTGCGCACCGCGCGGAGACGCCTAGTTGGATTCAGGCCGAGAACCTCTCGACAGGGAAATGTCGGTCGCCTGTGCGACGCCGCCCGCGGTGTCGCTTCGCGGCCCGCGCCGCATCTCCTCCGACTTTCGCTCCTCCACCACCTACAGCGCTGATCATGGTGTCTGACCGACGGCCACTTCGGGCCGCCGGAACGTTTCACCATTTCGAGGAGGCTGTATGGCGATGAAGAAGAAGAAGGCCGCCAAGAAGACGGCGAAGAAGTCCAAGAAGAAGAAGTAAGCTTGGCGGAGATGCACAGGGGCCGGCGATTTTGCCGGCCCCGCGCATTTCCGTATATTGCGCCGCCGTGATCCTGCACGACGAGCAGCGCAATCGCGACCTGGCCGTGGACGTCCCTTCCGCGCGCCTCGGCCGCGACCCGACCCTGGAGCTCACGTTCGATCCCGACGACGACGTCGTCAGCGCGGTCCACGCCCGGGTGTGGCGGGACCCGGACGGCTCGTGGTGGCTCGAGGACCTCGGCAGCACCAACGGCACCTGGCTGAACGGACGCCGGATCGCCGCGGCCGAGCCGCTCCGCTCGGGCGACCGGTTCACGCTCGGGCAGCGGGGGCCCGCGCTGCGGGCGAGCGTGCCGGGCGAGCCCCCGCACACCCGGGTCGAGCGCGCCGCCGACGCGGCGCAGCCGGTGCTCAAGCTGCGGCGCGTCGCGGGCGGCGAGGACCTCGTGGGCCTGGGCGCCGAGATCCTGGTCGGCCGCTCCGCCACCTGCACGATCCCGCTGCGGACGGTGGCCGACACCGTGGTCTCCAAGCGGCACGCGACGGTCGCCTTCGACGAGTCGGGCGCGGCGACCATCACCGACCTCCGCAGCCGGAACGGCACCTTCGTCAACGGGCAGCAGGTCCGCGGCCCCGCGATGCTCAAGCTCGGCGACCGGATCATGCTCGGCTGGCACGGCCCGTTGTTCGAGGTGCGGGTGCTCGGCACGGCCTCGCTCCCGGAGGGACAGGGCGCCGAGTACCGGCCGCAGCTCCAGCCGGCGAAGACGCTCGGCGGCATCGTGCAGGCGGCCCGCGGCGAGGCGGGCACGGCGCACAGCGGGCGCGCGGCCGTGTTCACCCGCTCGCTCGTGCGGCAGCTGGCCCGCGAGTCGTCGGCCGCCTTCAAGGCGGCGGCCGTCGCCGTCGTGGCGGCGCTGGTGCTCGCGGTGGCGCTGGTGTACCGGACGGGCGCGCACGAGCGGGCGGCGGCGGAGGCGCGGCTCGCCGACGCGGAGCGCGCGTTCGCCGCCCAGCTGCGGGCGGCGAGCGAATCGCAGCTGCGCGCCGACTCGGTCATCACGCGGCTCCGCAAGGACCTCCGCGCCGCGCGGACCTCGAGCGTGGCGCGTGCCGTCGTCGACAGCCTGGAGGTCGAGCTCAAGGGCGCGGAGCTGCGGGCCGGCGGCGCGCTCGGCCCCACCACCGTGGAGGACTTCTCGCGCGTCTCGGAGGAGAACCAGGCCGCGGTGGGCATGGTGATCGCCCGCTACGACTTCGACTCCGTCATGGGCAGCGGCTTCGTGATCACGCGCTCGGGCTACCTGCTGACCAACGGCCACGTGGTACGGGACTCGACCCGGGGCCGGCCGCGCGCGGTCGAGGTGGTGATGGCCGACACACGGACGCCGCTGTCTGCCGACGTCGTCGCCACCAGCGACGTGCCGGACCAGGACATCGCCGTCGTGAAGATCCGGGGGTTCCACGGCGCGGTGGTCCGGTCCATCGACTGGGCGGGCCGCGGCGTGCGCCAGGGCGCGGCCGCGGCGCTCATCGGCTTCCCGCGGGGCACGCAGCTCGCCTTCGACCCCAACGGCTTCGTCCGCACCACGATGTTCGCGGGCGTGATCGCCAAGGCCACCAGCGAGTGGATCCAGTTCGCGGGCTCGACCGACGCCGGCTCGTCCGGCAGTCCCGTGTTCGACGCGGCGGGCGCCGTCATCGGGATCCACTACGGCGCCTTCGCCGCGCCGGGGGGCGAGAGCGGCTCCCTGCCGCTCGGCTTCGCCATCCCGATCGCCCGGGCGAGACGGTGGCTGCCGCCGGACGCGAAAGCGGAGCTGGGGCTCTGACGCACCGGGGTCTCGGCCCGCCGTCTGCAGCACCGAGGCAAGGAAAAGGGCCCGGCACCCGCCGGGCCCTCGGCATGTCGATTGACGCAGGGGCGCTACCGGCGCTCCCGCCACTCCTCCTCGTCGTTCGCCTCTTCCTCGTCGGCCCAGAACCACATCAGGATGCGTGGCGCGCGACGCGAGTCCGCGCCGTCCCTGATCACGATGCCCACCGGCTCCGTTGCCGCCAAGACCGCTGTCGCCATACGACGCTCGCCTCGAGAAGGAAGGCCACCGCGGCCCGGACGCGAACACGGCCGCTCATCTCCTCTCCAAAGCATCCATCGTGCCGCACGGGCGAGTTTCGTAACTTGATGCAGGTCAATATGATATGTAGATACGTGGACGCAGCCACATCAAATCGCGTGTCAGTTTGACACGGCGCCGCTTGTTTCACTGTGACTCGGCGATTCCCCCGGATGCGAAGCGAGGAAGCCGACGTTGCGCGGGCGGCGCGCGCTCGGGGCGGGCGGCTGCGCGCGCTCGATCGTCCAGTCGGCGTAGAGCGAGCGCAGCGCGTCGCTCGAGACCGGCGGGGCCTTCGCACCGGCGCCGACGGCGGGCATCACGGCGTGATGGCCGCCCGGCACCGTGACGGCCTTGAGGCGCCGGATGAGCTCGGCGCGGTCGCCGGCCGTGAGTGCGGCGAGCGCCGCGGTCTCGATCACGCACCCGTCGATGGCTCCGTCCGGGGTCCAGGACTCGAGGGGCGCGACCAGGCACTCGATGCGGCTGCCGAGCTGCTCGGCCATGGCCCGGTTCTCGAGCCCCTCGATGCCGGCGAGGTCGGGGTCCCCCACCTGGACGGTCGCCCCGCGGGCGGCGAGGAACAGGGCACAGGCGCCGTCGGCCGCGCCGACGACCACGACGCGCTCGCGCTCGCCGATGCGCGCGGCCAGCGCGACCACGGGGTCGTGCGGGGCGAGTCCCCAGTGCGAAGGCTCCACCTGCGCGGCGCGCAGGGCCACGTGGCGCTCGCGCCAGCGGCGGTACGAGGGCAGCCTGAGGCGGCGGCGGATGATCGCGTCCACCTGTTCCTGGAGGAGCACCTCGGTGAGCTGGTACTGCTCGCCGCGGGTCAGCTCCTGCACCGCCTCGTCGCCGATGCCCAGGATCGAGGCGCGCGGCAGCCCGTCCTTGTACTCCTCGATGCGCTGCTCGATGAACTCCTCGTACTCCGAGCGGAGGCTGCGCGGCGCGCGGGCGGGTCGATCCACGGCGCTCAGGACGGCTCGATGTGCACGACGACGCGGTCGATCTTCAGGTCGTCCTTGAGCTGGCGCTCGACGGCGTCGGCGATCTCGTGCGCCTCGTCGACCGACAGGCGGCCGGAGACCCGGATGGTGAGCTCGGCCAGGGCGACGCCCGCGGCGAGGCGCGAGCGGATGTCGTGGGCGGACCGCACGCCGTCGACGCCCTCGGCGGAGCGGCGCACCGCCTCGGGCTCGTGGGCCGCCTGGTCGACGAGGACCGGCACGCCGCGGGCCAGGATCTGGTAGGCGACGCGCCCGATCATCAGCACGACCGCCAGCGCGACGATCGGGTCGACGTGGCGGATGCCGGCGCGCGACAGCACGCTGCCGGCGATCACGCCGGTCGTGATCATCACGTCCACCCGCGTGTGGGCCGCGTCGGCGAGCAGCAGGTCGCTCGCGAACTCGCGCGCCTTGCGGCCCTCGAGCCACGCGACCCACAGGTTCACGACCAGCGTGCCGGCCAGGAGCCCCAGCTCGAGGCCGGACAGCGCGGGCGGTGGCGCCTGCGAGAGGAGCCGGGCCAGGGCGCTCTTCAGCAGCTCGAACGACGCGACCGCGAGGAAGATGACGATGCCCAGCGCGCCGAGCACCTCGAACTTGCCGTGGCCGTAAGGGTGGTTGGCGTCCGCCTCGGCGCCCGCGTACCGCATCAGCACCACGAACACGACGTTGTTGAAGGCGTCGACCGAGGAGTGGATCGCGTCGCTGATGACGGAGAGGGAGCCGGCCCGGATGCCGATCCCGAGCTTGACCGCCACGACCACCAGGTTGGCGGCGAGAAGGCCGAGAAACACCCGCTGGATGGAAGCCGTGCGGTCGCGCCGGGGAGCGCCGGCCACTGCCATGCGGGCAAGCTGAGGAGCGGTTTCCCGGCTGTCAACTCCCTTGTTCGCGTTTGCACCGCTCCGTAGGTTGGGTTTCACGGAGGCGGCCGCGCGATGCATCTGGATCTCCACGTTCATTCGACCTGCTCCGACGGGGCGCTCGCACCGGCCGCGGTGGCCGGCGCGGCGCAGCGGGCGGGACTCGGGCTGATCGCGCTCGCCGATCACGACACGGACGCCGGGGTCGAGCCGGCGCGGGCCGCGGTGGCGGGGTCCCGCACGTCGGTCCTGGCGGCGATCGAGATCACCTGCCTGCGGGGCGGGCGCGAGCTGCACCTCCTGGGCTACGGATTCCGCTCCGGCGATCCGGGCATCGCCGCCCTGTCGGCGCGGGCGGCGCAGGCGCGGCGCGAGCGGCTGGCCGCGCTGGTCGAGCGGCTGGGCGCGCTCGGCGTGCGGATCGCGGTCGCCGACGTCACTACCGAGCCCGAGTGCGCGTCTGTCGGCCGCCTGCACCTGGCGCGCGCCCTGGTACGCCGGGGCCAGGCGGGGTCGATCAACGACGCCTTCGCGCGCTTCATCGGCGACGGCGCGCCGGCCTGGGTGCCGAGCCGAGGCCCCGACGTCGGCGACGCCATCGCCGCGGTCGCAGCCGCCGGCGGGTGCCCGGTGTGGGCCCATCCGGCGCCGGAGGATGCGGAGCACTTCCCGGCGCTCGCCGAGCGCGGGCTCGCCGGGGTGGAGGCCCTCAGGCCGGCGCTGGATCCGCACGCCTCGGTGCAGCTCGAGCAGGCGGCCCGCGCCGCGGGCCTGGTGGTGACGGGCGGCTCCGACTGGCACGGCACCGCGCGGCCGGCGCTGGGCAGCTGGTACGTCACGGAGAACCACGTGGGCGCGTTCCTCGAGCGCCTCGGCATCGCGATCCCATAGAAAGGACGGAGCCGTGCGCGTATTCCCCTGGCTCGTGGCCGTCGCCGTGACCGCCGTTCCCGCCGCGCTCGCGGCGCAGTCCGGCGCGTACCGGACGCTGCAGAACGGCAGGGAGCTCACCGTCGAGGTCTATCGCTGGACCGGCGACACCCTCGACGCGACTGCGGACGTGCCGCTCGCCGGCCACCGCGTCGTCGCCCGCACCGTGTACGACGCCGCGTTCGAGCCGCTCTCCTACGACCTGCGCGTCTACTCGCTGGCCACCGGAGCCCAGCAGCAGGCGGTGCAGGTGACCTTCGGCGACTCGGCGCGCTTCACGGTGAACGGGCGCGCGGCGCCCCTGGTCCGGGCGCTGCCGGCGCCGCGCGCGGTGATGCAGAACCTGCTGTGGAGCCACATCGCGGCGATGGCCCGCCGGCTGCCGCCGTCGGGCGACGCGTCGCTCGTGCTCCACACGCTGCTGGTGGACAACGGCTCGGTGCTCGACCTGACGCTGGCGCGGCAGGCGGGGCGCGTGACCGCGTCGCTGGCGGGCACCGTGGTGGTGCTGGCGCCGACCGGGGACGGCGGCCTCGACTCGGCCTCGGTGCCTTCGCAGGGGCTGCGGATCGAGCGGGTCCCGGCGGACAGCGTGTCGGCGTCGCGGCCGCTCGCGGTGCGCGCTCCGACCCCGCTGCCGCCCGACGTGCGCGAGGAGCCCTACGGATTCACCGACGGCGCGCAGCAGCTGTCGGGCACCCTCGCACGCCCGGCCGCGGTGGCGGGCCCGGTGCCGGTCGTGATCATCCTCGCGGGATCCGGCCCCACCGACCGCGACGGCAACTCGCGGCTCGGCCTCACCACCGACCTCTACAAGAAGCTCGCGTGGGACCTGGCCGAGCAGGGGATCGCGACGCTCCGCTACGACAAGCGTGGCATCGGCGCTTCGCCGCTGGCGGGTACCTGGGACTCGGTCACCTTCGACGACTTCGCCAGGGACGCGATCGCGGCGGCGCGCGGCCTGGCCTCCGACCGGCGCTTCTCCAGAGTGGTGATGCTGGGGCACAGCGAGGGCGCCTCCCTCGCCACGCGCGCGGCGAACCTCGGTGCGCCCGTGGCCGGCGTCGTGATGCTGGCCGGCATGGGCCGTCCGCTCACGACCGTGCTGCGTGAGCAGGTGGGGCCGCAGCTGGACTCCGCCCAGAACGCGGTCTTCGAGCGCACGATGGCCGCCTACCTCGCCTCGGGGCCCATGCCGGACGTCCCCGCCGATCTGCGCGCCCTGTTCAACCCCTCGGCCCGGAAGTTCCTCCAGACCGAAAGCGCGACCGATCCCGCGGAGGAAGCGCGCCGCGTGAGGGTCCCGCTGCTGGTGATCCAGGGCGGCATGGACATCCAGGTGAGCGTGGCCGACGCCGAGGCCCTGCGGGCGGCCCACCGCGGCGCGGAGGTGCACATTCTCCCCGACGCCAACCACCTGTTCGTGCACGTCGCGACGCGGGAGCGGGCGGCGCAGCTCGTGACCTACAACGACCCGAGCTTGCCCCTGGTGCCGGAGCTGGTGCCGCTCGTGACGGCGTTCGTGCAGAAGGTGGCGCCCTAGCCTAGTCCGCGGCGCACAGCAGGGCGGCCTTGAGGTAGCCGGTCTCGGGGATGGTGACGATTTCCGGATGGTCGGCCGCTGCGCCGCGGATCTCCACGAGTTGCAGGCGGCGGCCGCTGTCGCCGGCGGCGTCGGCCAGCATGGCAAAGAAATCGCCGCGGTGCACGTGGTGCGAGCACGAGGCGGTGAACAGCAGCCCGCCGGGCGCCAGGAGCTGCATCGCCCGGAGGTTCACCTCCTTGTAGCCGGCCAGCGCGCGCGGAAGCGAGCGCCGGTCGCGGGCGAAGGCGGGCGGATCGAGCACCACCACGTCGAACCGTTCGCCCGCCGCCGCCGTCGCCTTCAGCCAGTCGAACGCGTTCGCCTCGACGGTGCGCACCGACGCGAAGCCGTTGAGCGAGGCGTTGCGGGCGATCCGCTCCACGGCGTCGGCCGAGATCTCGACGGCCACCACCTCCCGCGCTCCGCCCGCCGCCAGCTGCAGCGCGAAGTTCCCGTGATAGGCGAAGGCGTCCAGACAGCGGCCGCGCGCCAGCGAGCCGAGGAGCCGCCGGTTCTCGCGCTGGTCGAGGAACGCTCCCGTCTTCTGGCCGGTGAACGGCGCCGCGAGGTAGCGGACGCCCGGCGCCTCGCTGACCTCGATCTCCTGCGGCACGTCCCCGAAGGCGAGCGTGACCTCCCGCGGCAGCCGCTCGCGCTCCCGGACCGCGGCGTCGTTCCGCAGCACCAGGCCCTTGGGGTCGAGCGTCGCGCGGATGGCGTCGACGACGTCGTCGCGGACGGCTTCGAGGCCGGCCGAGAGGAGCTGCGCCACGGCGCAGTCGCCGTAACGGTCCACGATGAGCGACGGAAGCCCGTCGCCCTCCGCATGCACCACCCGGAACGCGCCGTCCGCGATGCCGCGGCGGCGGTCGAGCGCCGCGGCGACCATCGCGGTCCACCAGGAGCCGCGCACCGGCGTACCCTCGGGCGCCAGCCAGCGCGCGCGGATCTCCGAGGCGGGCGAGAACAGGGCGGTGCCCAGACCCTTCCCGCGCTCGTCCACCAGCCGCGCGAGCCCGGGCTCGTCGGCATCGGCTTCACGTACGTCGGAGCGGAAGATCCAGGGGTGACCGGCCCTGAGCCGCCCCACGCCGCGAGGGGCGACGACCAGGGTGGCGCGTGCGGTCATCGGCCGAGCGCCGCCCGGAGGTCGCGGGCGGCGAGCGCCGGATCGGCGGCGTCGAGCACGGCCCGGATCACCGCGACGCCGGCCGCACCCGCCGCGACGAGGCCGGGCGCCAGCGCGGCGGTGACGCCGCCGATCGCCACGGCCGGCACGCCGGGCGCGGCGGCGTGGATCCGGCGGAAGCCGTCCACGCCGATGGCGGCGCCGGCGTCGCCCTTGCTGGCCGTCTCCGCGATCGGGCCGATGCCGAGGTAGTGGGCGCCGGCGGCCGCCGCGCGCGCCGCCTCACCCGGGGTCCCGGCGGAGCCGCCGAGCCAGAAGCCGGCCGGCACCATCGCGCGCGCCGCGTCGATCGGGAAATCGTCCTGGCCCAGGTGGCATCCGGCGGCGCCGACGGCGAGCGCGACGTCGAGGCGGTCGTTCACGACCACGGGAAGCCGCGTCGCCGCCGTCACCCGGCGGACCAGGTCCGCGAGGGCGCGGGCCGTCGCCTCCTTCGCCCGCACCTGGAGCATGGTCGCGCCGCCGTCGGCGGCGTGCGCTCCGATCGCGGCGAGGTCGCGGCCGCGCCCCACGCCGGCGTCCAGGATCACGATGAGCCGCAGCGCCTCGCCCAGGAGCGGCGGCGCGGTCATCGCGGCGGGACGGGCGAGGGCGTGCGGGGCGGCGCGCTGTCCAGCCTGGCGGGGCCGGCGGAGAGCGGCGGCGAGGGCAGGTGGCGCAGCTGCTGGGCGGCGCGCACGGCGGCGATGCTGTCGCGCCGCGCCACCCGGACGCTTTCCGCCCTGGCGGCGATGACGGCGGCACGCAGCCGGCGCGCGACGCGCACCGAGTCGGCGTGCTGGGCGGCGGTCTCGCTGAACATGTGGCTGCCGTCGGGCCGGGCCACGAAGAACAGGAACTTGTGCCTGGCCGGCGAGAGGACGGCGAGGATGGCGGCCCGGCCCGGCGAATCGATCGGGCCGGGCGGCAGTCCCGTGTGGAGGTACGTGTTGTACGCAGACCTGACCTGCAGGTCCCGCAGCATGACCCGGTTCACGTGGCGGCCGAGCGCGTAGATGACGGTCGGGTCGGCCTCGAGCTTCATCGGGTGCTTGCGCGTGAGGCGGTTGTAGTACACGCCGGCGATGAGCTGGCGCTCGGCGTGACGCTGGGCCTCGGCCTCGACGATGCTCGCGAGCGTGATCACCTGGTGCCGGGTGAGTCCCAGCTGCCGGGCGCGCGCGTCCCAGGAGGTGTCCCACTGCGCCTGGAACTCCTGCACCATCTGGGCGACCAGCTGCTCGGCCGACGCGCCGAACACCACCCGGTAGGTCTCGGGGAAGAGGTAGCCCTCGAGGCTGTGGTCGTCGGCAGGGATGCCGAGCGAGGCGCGCAGCGTCGAGTCGCGCGCGGCGGCCAGGAAGGCGGCGGTGTCCATGCCGAGCCGCTGCCCCGCCGCCTCGGCCATCTCCCGGATGGTGTAGCCCTCGGGCACCGTGAACATGTCGTCGTCGGTGCGGCCGTTGAGCATCGCCGAGAGGATCGTGCGGGTGCGCTCGCCGACCGGGAAGTCGTAGCGCCCCGGCCGCAGGTGGCGGTCGAGGCCGCGGTAGTCGCCGACGAACAAGCCGAGCAGGCGGGCCTCGAGCAGGAACCGCTCGCCGGAGGAGATGATCCGGTGCGCGGCGAGCGACTCGGCCACCGTCTTGAGCGAGGCGCGCTTGGGAACGATGAGCCGCTCGTGCGGCGCGTCGGGCCTGGGCCCGCACGCCGCGAGCAGCAGGCACAGGGCGAGCGGCGCTGGCGCGCCGGCGCGGCGGCCGCGGCGCGCGGCCCCGCGGCGGGGGGGCACCGCGCTCACGCGTCCGCCGCCGGCGTCCGCTCGCGCGGCTGCGCGTCCAGCCAGTGCTGGAGGATGGCCACCGCCGCCATCTGGTCGATGCGGTCGCGCGAGTCCCGGTCCCTGACGCCCGCGGTGCGCGCCGAGCGCAGCGCGGCCGCGGTGGAGAGCCGCTCGTCCCAGTACGTCACGGGCACGGCGGAGCGGCGCCGCACGGCCTCGCCCAGCTCGCGGGCCTCGCGCGCCGCGTCGCCCTCGGCGCCGTCGGGGTCGAGCGGCAGGCCGACCACCACCAGCGTGACCCGGTGGCGCGCGATCAGCTCGACGATGTCGGCGACGGGAGCGCGGTGGTTGGCGCGACGGGTCAGGGTGACGAGGGGTTGGGCGATCAGCCGGGTCGGATCGGAGAGGGCGAGGCCGAAGCGTTTGCTGCCCCAGTCCACCGCCAGCACGCGCCCCCCCCCGCCGCCGGCGTCGCCGTCGTCCGCCTGCGGCCGTCCGGGCGGCACCCGCTACCCCTGGGCCATCGTCGCGAAGAACTCCTTGTTGTTCTTGGTGCGCTTCATGCGCTCGATGAGGAACTCGATCGCCTCGACCGGCGGCATGTCGGCCAGGAACTTCCGCAGCAGGTACATGCGATTCAGCTCGTCGGGCGGCAGCAGCAGCTCTTCCTTCCGGGTGGCGCTCTTCTGCACGTCGATCGCCGGCCAGATGCGCCGCTCGCTGATCTTGCGGTCCAGCACCAGCTCCATGTTGCCGGTGCCCTTGAACTCCTCGAAGATCACCTCGTCCATCCGGCTGCCGGTCTCGATCAGGGCGGTGCCGACGATGGTCAGGGAGCCGCCGCCCTCGATGTTGCGCGCGGCGCCGAAGAACCGCTTGGGCTTGTGCAGCGCGTTGGCGTCCACGCCGCCGGAGAGGATCTTGCCCGAGTGCGGGACCACCACGTTGTGGGCCCGCGCCAGCCGCGTGATCGAGTCGAGCAGGATCACCACGTCCTTGCCGGACTCCACCAGCCGCTTGGCCTTCTCCAGCACCATGTCCGCCACCTGCACGTGCCGGTCGGCCGGCTCGTCGAAGGTCGAGGAGATCACCTCGGCCTTCACGTTCTCCTCCATGTCCGTCACTTCCTCGGGCCGCTCGTCGATCAGCAGCACGATCAGGACGCATTCGGGATGGTTCTCGGTGATGGAGTTGGCGAGCTTCTGCAGCAGGATCGTCTTGCCGGCCTTGGGCGGCGAGCTGATCAGCGCCCGCTGGCCCTTGCCGATCGGCGCCAGCATGTCGATCACCCGCATCGACAGGTCGC
>Ga0187780_10002643_pt1 | contig 13446 bp, 13 predicted proteins | sample 1015_Q2_SP10_20__FD_132429 | JGI IMG/M metagenome (GOLD analysis project Ga0187780, IMG submission 132429) | Tropical peat soil microbial communities from peatlands in Department of Meta, Colombia - 1015_Q2_SP10_20_MG | ecosystem: Environmental > Terrestrial > Soil > Wetlands > Peat | place...
GTCATGGCTCATCTCCTCCCGCAGCCGGTCGGTGATCCGGGCGGCCAGTTCCGCGACCGGTGCCGAGTCGATCCGCCGGGGATGGGCGATGGGGACGGCGAATTCATCGACCACCCGGCCCGGGCGGCTGCTCAGCACCACCACCCGGTCACCGAGCCGGACCGCCTCCCGCACGTTGTGGGTGACGAAGACGATGGTCAGCTGCCGCCCGGAGCAGACGCGGTCCAGCTCATCGTGCAGCAGGTCCCGTGTCATCGCGTCCAGGGCGCCGAACGGCTCATCCATCAGCAGCACGTCGGCGTCCTGGGCGAGCGCGCGGGCGAGCGCCACCCGCTGCCGCATGCCGCCGGACAGCTCGTGCGGCCGCTTGCCGCCGAACCCGCCCAGGTTCACCGTCGCCAGCAGCTCCGCGGCCCGCTGCCGCCGTTCCGCCCTTCCCGCGCCGCGGGCGCGCAGGGCGAGCTCCACGTTGCCCGCGGCGGTGAGCCAGGGGAACAGCGCGGGCTCCTGGAACATGATCGCCACCCGCCCGGACACCGACACCTCTCCGGAGGTGGGCTGCTCGAGGCCGGCCACCAGGGACAGCAAGGTGGACTTGCCGCAGCCCGACGCGCCGATCAGGCAGGTGAAGTCCCCTGGCTGGACTTCAAGCGAGATCTGGTCCAGGGCCCGGACGGCCGAGCTGCCGCGCCCGAACACCTTGGACACTCCCGCCAGCCGGACGTGCCCGCCGACCGCCGGCCGCTGGCCGGTGACCGTCACCGAACTTACCTGCCTGGCCACGGAGCTACCCGACCTGCGAGTCGCCGGCCGCGGTCAGCGCCTGGTTCAGCGGTCCGAGATCGAAGATGCCGCTCAGGTCGACCGGCTTGAGCAAGCCGAGCGATACGGCTTGCGATGCGTCGCTCATCAGCGACGACCCGTCGGGGTTATTGGTGAAGGTGATCTCCTTGAACGACGCCGCGACGATGCTCGCCTTGAGCGGCTTGCCGGTATACGCGGCCAGCTCCGCGTTGGCGTCCGCCTGCGCAGCGGCCGGGTTGGACTTGATGAAGTCGTTCGCCTGGATCTGCGCCTTGACCAGGTCCGCGACGATCGCGGGGTGGGCAGAAAGGAAGCTCTGGGTCACGACCAGCAGCGTGGTGACGCCAGGCTCGCTGACCAGCACCGTGCCTCCGTCCTTGACCATCTCGATGTCGTACGGCGCGGGCTCCGAGCCGCCGACGATCTGCCCGGACTTGAACTCGAGGACGGCGGCCGAGTTGGGGGTGGTCGGCTTGATGGAGGCGTCCCCGCCGCCGGTCGTGGTGGTCGTCAGCCCGTTCTGCTTCAGCCAGTAGCGCAGTGCGACGTCCTGCGTGTTGCCGATCGACGGCGTGGCCAGGGTCTTGCCGCGGAGCTGAGCGGCCGAGGTGATTCCCTTCGCGACGACGATCGAGGCACCTCCGGTCGCGGCGCCGGAGACGATCTTGATGGCGGTGCCGCCGGACTTCTGCCAGGCGTTGATCGCCGGGTTCGGACCGACATAGGCGGCGTCAAGCTGGCCGGCCAGCAGAGCTGTTGTCTCCTCGGTCCCGGTGCTGAACGCGGTCGCATGCAGCGTTCCGGCCGAGCCGAGGGCCTTGGCGAAGAAACCTTCCTTCAGCCCGACCAGAGCGGGCGCGTGCGTGATGTTCGTGAGGAAGCCCAGCGAGACCGTTACCGACGGGGCGGCTGAGGTTCCGGTGCTGCCGCTGGAGCTGGCCGGGCTCGACGACGAAGATGAGCAGCCGGCCAGCAGCAGAGCGGCGCCTATCATCGCGGCGGCCATGACACGTCGCATCGCACACTCCTAAATACCTAAATTTCTATCGCTTATATCGGGAACCGGTCCCGATTCACTATACAGAGAGCCGGCAAGATAGGAAATCGGCAACGCGGCAGACGCGGGCCCGGACCGGCCACCACCGGGTGCGTTCTGGGGCCGGGCGCGCCCGCCCCCGCCTCGTCTCCGGGGACCACCGCCGCCCTGCGCACGGCGCCGTAGTGAGGCCCCCCGCAGGCTGGATCAGGCCGGCGTCAGCTGCCCTGGTCGCTTGAGTCCTGCAGCGTGACACCCGCCACTGAGGGGAACTTGGCCAGGCACTGTTCCAGCACCGCCACGTCTGCATCGCTCGCGTGGTTGATCTGGTAGATCACCTGCTCGAGCGCATAGGGAGAGTTGAGGTTGGCCGGCAGCGGTTGCGGGGTCACGGCCGGCGTCTTGGCGCAGGCCGCACGCACGGCCAGCCGTTGGGCCAGCGTGGTGCCATCCCGGAAGGTGACGACGGCCTGCCGCTGGCCGAGCGCGGCGTCGAACTGGGTGCAGCCAGCCAGCGCCGCCACCGCCGCGACCGCCGCGCCCGCGGCCAGCAGCCGGCCCGGTCGACCCCGGCACCCCCGAGACCGCCAAGGCGGGCAGGGCGGCTGGGGTTCCCAAGGCCTGCCGCCCACTACATCGGGTAGTACCCGCACGATGCCAGCCTACGGGCAGCGCGTGGCTAGTACGGTAGGCGATAATGCCCTCCGCTCGTCACATTCTCATCGTCAACTCTCGCCGCGTGCACCAGCCCGTGTTCGTGATCGGCGCGCCGCACTCGGGAGCGGACCTGATCGGCCGCGCGCTGAAGGCGTCTCCGGGCTTTCACGTCACCCTCGGGCAGCCCAGCGTGCTCCGCGTCGTCTACGCCTTCGCCAGGCGGCCGTCCATGCATCGGGGCCGGACGCAGGCCGCTGCCGCCGTGATCAGGGACGCCTTCGCGCAGGGCTGGCAGGTCTCCTCGCACAGCTGCCTGGAGTGCACGCGCGAATGCCGGGCCGCCGCCGGGCTCCACGCTGATGCCGCGGGGCCCTGCGTGGAACTCCGGGGAGTGGAGCGGTTCGGCGATGCGAGCCCGGACCTTATCTACTGCGCGGAGGCGGCTACCCACGCGTTTCCTGATGCGCGGATGATCCAGGTCATCCGGGACGGCCGGGACGCGGTGGCCAGCATGCTCGCCGACCCGGTGGTCATGTCCTGGTTCCGGCCGAGCTTCGTGAACGTGGACACGGAGTTCCCGAACCCGTTCTTCGGCATCGAGTCCGAGGACGACCGCGAGATCTGGCCCCGGCTGTCACCCGCGGGCCGCTGCGCGCTGCGCTGGCGCTGGTCGGTCCGCCTCGCTGCGAGGCTGCATCACAGCCTGCCGGCCGGCCAGCTGAAGACGATCCGGTACGAGCACCTGATGAGCAAGCCGGATGACGCCCTGGCCGAGCTCTCCAGGTTCACCGGCACTACCGTGTCAGCGGCCGAGATCCGCGACGAGGCGCGTACCACCCGGCACCGGGGACGCTCACGAAGATCGCCGGGGCGGCCGGGATCACCGGCCACCGAAGACGCCGGCGAGATAGACAAGCTCGCCGGCGAGGAGCTCCGCCGCCTCGGCTACGCCCTCTAGGCGCTGAGGGCCGCATGCCGCGGAGCACCGTCACCCCGCCGCCGCGGAAGCGCCGCCCTGGCGGGGCGCCGGGTGAGGAGACGCTGGCAGCCCGGGCGGCCGATCGGCAGTTCCTGCTAGGCCGCCTGGCCGGCGAACTGGGTATGGTACAAGTCGGCGTACAGGCCGCCGGCGGCGAGGAGTTCGGTGTGCGTGCCGCGCTCGGTAATCCGGCCCTGGTCGACGACCAGGATCTGGTCGGCTTCCCTGATGGTGGACAACCGGTGCGCTATCACCAGCGACGTCCGGCCCGCGAGCGCCGTCTTCAGTGCCCGCTGCACGGCCGCTTCCGACTCGGAGTCCAGGTGAGCCGTCGCCTCGTCGAGCACCACGATGGACGGGGCCTTCAGCAGCAGCCTGGCCACGGCGACCCGCTGCTTCTCGCCCCCGGACAGCCGGTAGCCCCGGTCGCCGACCACGGTGTCCAGGCCATCGGGCAGGCCCGAGATCAGGTCCCAGATCTGGGCCGCCTCGCACGCCTCGATGAGCTCCAGTTCGGTGGCCGAGGGCCGCGCGTAGGTGAGGTTGGCCCGGATCGTGTCGTGGAACAAGTGCGCGTCCTGGGTGACGACGCCCACCACGTCATGCAGCGACTCGAGCGTCACGTCCCTGACGTCGTACCCGCCGATGCGCACGGTGCCGTCATCCGGGTCATACAGCCGCGCCGCCAGGGCGGTGATCGTGGTCTTGCCCGCGCCTGACGGGCCGACCAGCGCGGTCAGCTGGCCGGACGGCGCGCGGAAGCTCACCTGGTGAAGAACCCCGGCCCCGGAGTTCGGGCGCTCGGGCGCGGGCAGCGCGATCGACTCCAGCGACGCGAGCGACACCTCGGACGCCGTCGGATAGCGGAACGACACGTCGTCGAACTCGATCTCGGGCGCGACGCCAGTGCCCGCGGGGCCGGGGACCCGGGCCGGCAGCACCACCGCGTCCGGACGCTCCGCGATCAGCGGCTTCAGGTCGAGCACCTCGAAGACCCGGTCGAAGCTGACCAGCGCGGTCATCACGTTAATCTGCACGTTAGAGAGCCCCGTGATCGGGCCGTAGAGCCTGGCCAGCAGAGCAGAGAGAGTCACCAGGTAGCCGAGCTGCAGCGCGCCGCGGACGACCAGGGTACCGCCGAGCCCGTAGACCACCGCGGTGGCCAGCGCGGCCAGCAGCGACAGCGCGATGAAGAACACCTGGCCGTACATCGCCTGGGAGACACCGATGTCGCGGACCCGCCCGGCCCGCTCGGCGAACACCTCCGATTCCTCGCGGGGGCGGCCGAACAGCTTGACCAGCATCGCGCCCGCCACGTTGAACCGCTCGGTCATCGTCGACCCCATGGCCGCGTCAAGCTGCATCGACTCGCGGGTGAGCCGCTGGAGCCTGCGGCCGACCCTCTTGGCCGGCAGCAGGAAGAGCGGGATCAGCACCAGCGCGATGAGGCTGATCTGCCAGGACACGTAGAACATCGTGACGAGGATCGCGCCCACGGTGAGGATGTTGGAGATCACCGAGGACATCGTGGACGTGATCGCCTGCTGTGCGCCGATCACGTCGCTGTTCAGGCGGGAGACAAGCGACCCGGTCTGCGCCCTGGTGAAGAACGCGATGGGCTGCTGCTGCACGTGGCTGAATACCTGGGTACGCAGGTCGTAAATGAGCCCTTCACCGATCCGCGCGGAAAACCACCGGATGGTGACCCCGAGGAAGGCGTCGAACAGGGCGACCGCCGCGACCGCTCCCGCGAGCGCGAGGACGATCGCCTCGTCGCGGGGCAGGATGCCCTTGTCGATGATCTTCCCGAGCAGCAGCGGGTTGACGACGGTGATGAGCGCGTCGATGATCGTGGCGACCAGGAAGAAGGTCAGCCACAGCTTGTAGGGCTTGGCGTAGCCGACGATCCGGCGCACGGTACCAGGCTTCAGCTTCTGATGCGTGACCGAGGGGTCCTGCCTCATGGACCCCCACATACCGAAGTGCGCCCGCCCGTACATGACCAGGGAAACCTCCCGAGGGTGGCGATTCGTTCCCGTGCCGGGCAGGAAAGCTATCAGCTAGCAGCGAACTCCCCAAGCCGATATCCAGGCGGCCGTCCGGGCGGGGTCCCGGCATGACTGGCACGGATTTCCATGGGGCCGGGCCGGCGCCACCTGGGCGCGGTCCTTAGTGCTTCACCCTCGCCTTGCTGCGGGTGGCGCCGCCACGCCCGCGCAACGTCACTCCGGTCTCGGTGAGGATCCGGTGGACGAAGCCGTAGGACCTTCCCGTCGAGGTCGCCAGGGAGCGGATGCTCTCGCCGGAGTCATATCTCCGGCCGAGTTGCGTCGCTAGCTTGCTGCGATCCGCGCCGGTCACCCGCGTGCCTTTCTTGAGGGTCTCGGCCACATGTACCTCCTGTTAGCTGAAGCCACCAGTGCGTTACACATCCCTCCGCAATGATCAGGCATGACCGCGAGATTGACCACCCGGATGACGGTAAATGATCACCGATTTTTACCGCGTGATACCAGAACCGTGGCTTTTCTGGCCGCACAAAGCAAATGAACGTGCTTACGCAAGTGCAACAAGATCTGCGAAATCCTCGCTCCATGCGTCTTCCACGCCATCCGGCAGGATGATAACCCGTTCCGGCGAAAGTGCCTCAACCGCACCTTCATCATGAGTCACAAGTACTATCGCGCCGCGGAAGGCTCTCAGCGCGCCGAGGACCTCTTCCCGGCTGGCAGGATCGAGGTTGTTGGTCGGCTCGTCGAGCAGCAGCACGTTAGCGCCGGACACGACGAGAAGGGCCAGCGCTAGCCTCGTCTTCTCGCCGCCGGAAAGCACGCCCGCCGGCTTTTCCACCTCATCGCCGGAGAACAGGAATGATCCGAGAACTCTGCGCTGCTGCGATTCGGTAAGATCCGGCGCGGCGGTCTTCATGTGCTGAAGGACGGTTCGATCAGTTTCCAGCGTTTCATGCTCTTGGGCGTAATATCCGAGGCTGAGACCGTGTCCCGGCGTGACTTTTCCCGTATCCGGAGTTTCCAGCCCGGCCAGCAACCGGAGCAGGGTCGTCTTTCCCGCGCCGTTGAGTCCGAGCACCACGACCCGGCTCCCCCGGTCGACGGCGATATCCACGCCGGAGAACACCTCCGTCGATCCGTACGACTTGGACAGGCCGGTGGCGGCCAGCGGGGTACGGCCGCAGGTCGGGGGCACCAGGAAGCGGAGCTTGGCGACCCGGTCCGCGGTGCGCTCCGCCTCGACCCCCGCCAGCAGCCGCTCCGCCCGGCGCTGCATGTTCTTGGCCGCCCTGGCCTTCGTCGCCTTGGCCCGCATCTTGTCGGCCTGCGCCATCAGGGCGCTCGCCTGCCGGCCCGCGTTGACCCGCTCCCGCCTGCGGCGCCGCTCGTCGGTCTCGCGCTGCTGCAGGTAGGCCCGCCAGCCCAGGTGGTAAATGTCCAGGCGGGCGAGCCGCGCGTCGAGGTAGAACACCTTGTTCACCACGTCGGCGAGCAGGCCCACGTCGTGGCTGATCACGACCAGACCGCCGCGGTAGCCCTTGAGGTGATCACGGAGCCAGGCCACCGAGTCGGCGTCCAGGTGGTTGGTCGGCTCATCGAGCAGCATCGTCTCGGAGTCACCGAACAAGATCCGGGCCAGCTCGACGCGGCGCCGCTGGCCGCCGGACAGGGTGTGCAGCGGCTGATGCAGGACCCGGTCAGGCAATCCCAGGCTCGCGGTGATCGAGGCGGCCTGCGCTTCGGCCGCGTACCCGCCGAGCACCGCGAGCCGCTCCTCCAGGCTGCCGTACCTGCGGATGGCGTCGGCCGCGACGCCCGAATCGGGGTCGGCCATCTGCGCTTCCGCCGCTCGCAGGTCGGCCCGGAGCCGGTCGAGCCCGCGGGCGGACAGCACCCGGTCGATGGCCATCATGTCCAGGTCCCCGGTGCGCGGATCCTGCGGCAGGTACCCGACCGTCCCTGACCGGCGGACCGAGCCCGCAGCCGGCTGCGCCTGGCCGGCCAGCACCTTGGCCAGGGTGGTCTTGCCCGCCCCGTTCCGGCCCACCAGGCCGATCCGATCCCCGGCGGCTACCTGGAACGACGCGCTCTCAAGCAGCAGGCGCGCGCCGGCCTGCAGTTCGACCTCGGATGCGACGATCATGATTGGCTGCTCCTGCAGAACGGACCGAAAATGGACAGACTCCTCCCCCGGGGCGTGTCCTTAGTCCGTTATCGGCAGCACGCCGTCCAGTCTAACGGCTCGGCACGGACCAGTCCATCAGGTTCTGGCCCGCCCGGTCCCGGCTCGGTCAGGCGGATGCGGATGGCCAGGAAGGCGCGCGGAGTGTCCTTGAGCACGGCCAGCCGAGGGTCGGGCACGGTGAGGAAGCGGTCGGTGGCGCGGTCCAGGTAGGGCGCCAGCCGCGGGTCGCCGCGAAGGCCGGCGATGGATCTCTTGTCCCCGCCGACCACCACGGCGTCCAGCCCGTCCGGGCCGAAACGACCGAACACCCCGGCCGCGGCGTCGGCCGCGGCCCGCAGCGCCGTCGCGGCCTGGTTCTCCCTGCGCCGGGCGAAGCGGTGCTGGGACCTCCCGCCCGCCGCGCTCCGGCCGTGCACCAGCCTGCTGCCCGTCTTCGAGCTCACCAGGCCGGGCGGCGAGCCCGCGAAGACGCCGACCGCGTAGCCGCCCAGCCGCACCAGCAGGACGCCCACCGTGCGGTCCGCCCCGGCGTGGGCGACGATCAGCCCCGCCGCGGCCACCGGATCGGAGGTGTCCGGGAAGAGCGGCAGGGGCGGGAAGGGCGGATGGCATTCCGCCGTCGCCTGGTCCTCGGCCGTGAACGTCACCGCCGCGCCGTCCTCATCGCGGGACACGGGCGAACCGCCCCTGGCGCCGCCGTGCCGGCCGGTGAACGTGATGACCCAGGACACCAAGCGGTCCGGCGCGACATCCACCCAGCGGCCGCCGCCTGCGGCAGGATTCCTCATTGGATCTCCGCGCACGCGGAGCGGTTGTACGCCCGGGACCTAGATGTTGAAGCCGAGGGCGCGCAGCTGCTCACGCCCGTCCTCGGTGATGTTCTCCGGGCCCCACGGCGGCATCCACACCCAGTTGATGCGGAAGTCCGCCACCACGCCGTCGAGCGCCTCCCGGGCCTGGTCCTCGATGACGTCGGTGAGCGGGCACGCGGCGCTGGTCAGCGTCATGTCGATGGTCGCCACCCGGTCCGCGTCGATGTCGACCCCGTAGACCAGGCCGAGGTCTACCACGTTGATCCCGAGTTCCGGGTCGACCACATCCCGCAGCGCCTCGAGCACGTCTTCGAGTTCGGCCGGGATCACGTCCTCCGCCGGGGAGTTCCCGGTCGTCGCGTTCTCCGTCATCGTCCCTCCTCCAGGGCCCGCGCGGTCGCGTCCTTCCATGCCATCCAGCCAAGCAGCGCGCACTTGATCCTGGCCGGGTACCTGGACACGCCCGCGAACGCCACCGCATCCTCCAGCACGTCCTGGTCGGGTGATCCAGCGCCCTTGGACTGCATGAGCTCGAGGAACGCCTGGCTGATGGTCATGGCCTCGGCCACCGGCTTGCCGATGACCAGATCGCTCATCACCGACGCGCTGGCCTGGCTGATCGAGCAGCCGAGCGCGTCATACGACAGGTCCTCCACCACGGGCTCGCCATCAACGTCCTTGAGAGTGACCCGCAGCGTCACCTCGTCTCCGCAGACGGGGTTGACGTGGTGCACCTCGGCGTCGAAGGGCTCCCGCAGTCCCTTGTGGTGGGGGTTGCGGTAGTGATCCAGGATGATCTCCTGGTACATCGATTCGAGCTGCATCACATCACCTCCCAACAGCAAAATCCCGCACCGTCATCCCAGGGCAGGGCGGCCGGGACGGGCCGGATGATCTCATTGCCGGGCGCCGAAGAAGCGCTGGGCGTAGCGGATCCCTTCCGCCAGGGCGTCGACCTCGGCGTGAGTGGTGTACACGTAGAAGGTCGCCCGCGTGCTGGCCTGCACGCCCAGGGCCCGGTGCAGCGGCCAGGCGCAGTGGTGGCCGGTGCGCACCGCGATGCCGAGCTCGTCGAGGACCTGGCCCACGTCGTGCGGGTGGACGCCTTCGACCTCGAACGCGACCGCCCCGCCGCGGTCCTTGGTGGTGTCGGGTCCGAGGATGCGCACGCCGTTGATCTCGCGCAGCGCGTCGAGCGCGTGCGCGGTCAGCGATTCCTCGTGCGCCGCGACGCGGCTCATGCCGAGCCCGCTGAGGTAGTCCACGGCGGCGGCCAGGCCGGCCGCCTCGGCGACGGCGGGCACGCCGGGCTCGAACCGCTGCGGCGGCGGCAGGAACGTGCTGCCTTCCATCTGCACCATCTCGATCATCGAGCCGCCGGTGAGGAACGGCGGCATCGCCTCGAGCAGCTCGGACCGGCCGAACAGCACTCCGATCCCGTACGGGCCGAGCATCTTGTGCCCGGAGAAGGCCAGGAAGTCCGCGCCGAGCGCGGCCGCGTCGACCGGCTGGTGCGGCACCGACTGCGCGGCGTCGGCGAGCACCAGCGCGCCCTTCTCGTGCGCCGCCGCGGCGATCTCGGCGACGGGCGGGATCGTGCCGGTGACGTTCGACTGATGGGTCACCGCGACGATCTTGGTGCGCCCGGTGATCATGCGGTCGAGGTGGTCCAGGTCAAGCCGCCCGTCGGGGGTGACCGAGAACCAGCGCAAGGCGGCGCCGGTCCGCTCGCAGAGCTGCTGCCAGGGCACGAGGTTGGCGTGATGCTCCATCTCGGTGACCAGGATCTCGTCGCCGGGCAGCACGCAGAACCGGTCCGGCCCGCCGACGGCAGTGGCGTTGCTCATCGCGTAGGCGACCAGGTTGATCGCCTCGGTGGCGTTCTTGGTGAACACGACCTCGCCGGCCCGGGCGCCGATGAACGCGGCGACCTTGGCCCGGGCGCCCTCGTAGACGTCGGTGGCTTCCTCGCCGAGCAGGTGGGTGCCGCGGTGCGCGGCGCCGTTGTGCAGCTCGTAGAAGGAGCGCTCGGCGTCCAGCACCGCGGCGGGCTTCTGCGAGGTCGCGCCGGAGTCCAGGTAGGTCAGCGGGTTGCCGTTGCGTACCGTCCTGGCCAGCGCGGGGAAGTCGGCGCGGATCGTCTCGACGTCGAGGTGCTCGGGAAAGGCGCTCATGCGGGCACCTCCGTGAACCGCTCGTAGCCCTCGTTCTCCAGCGTATCGGCCAGCTCGGGGCCGCCTTCCTCGACGATCCGCCCGGCCACGAACACGTGCACGTAGTCCGGCCTCACGTACCGCAGGATCCGGGTGTAGTGGGTGATCAGCAGCATCCCGTGGCCGGGCTGCTCGCGGAACCGGTTGATGCCCTCAGCCACGACCTTGAGCGCGTCGATGTCCAGGCCCGAGTCGGTCTCGTCCAGGATGGCGATCTTCGGGTTGAGCAGCTCGAGCTGCAGGATCTCGTGCCGCTTCTTCTCCCCGCCGGAGAACCCCTCGTTCAGGTTCCGCTCGGCGAAGGCCGGGTCGATGGACAGCGCGGCCATCGCGGCGCGCAGCTCGCGCACGAAGTCGCGGAGCTTGGGCGCCTCGCCGCGGACCGCGGTGACGGCGGTCCGCAGGAAGTTCGAGACCGACACGCCGGGGACCTCGACCGGGTACTGCATGGCCAGGAACAGGCCGGCCCGGGCCCGGTTGTCCACCGTCATGGCCAGCACGTCCTCGCCGTCCAGCGTGACGCTGCCCTTGGTGACCAGGTACTTCGGGTGCCCGGCGATCGCGTAGGCCAGAGTGGACTTGCCCGAGCCGTTCGGGCCCATGAGCGCGTGCGTCTCCCCCTCGGCGACGATCAGGTCCACGCCGCGCAGGATCTCCCGGTGCACGCCGGGGCTCTCTTCCACGCTGACGTGCAGGTCGCGGATGTCGAGGGTGGCCACTTATGACACTCCTTTTGTTCAATAGTTCGGGTTATTCAGATTCCTCTGGCGGCGACCGCTCGCACGGGCCCGAAAGGCCCATGCTCGCTAGCCGCTTTCTGAATAACCCTCCTTATCCACGGCGACGTAGACGTCGCCGCCTTCGATCTTGACGGGATAGACGGGTACGGGCTCGGTGGCCGGCAGCCCGGTGGGCTGGCCGGTGCGCAGGTCGAAGCACGACCCGTGCAGCCAGCATTCGACGGTGTGGTCGTAGATCTCGCCCTCGGACAGCGGCACCTCGGCGTGCGAGCACACGTCCCGCAGCGCGTAGACCCTGCCTTCGGCGCGTGCCACCGCCACGGGCTCGCCCGCCACCTCGACGCCGATGACGCCCTCGACCGGAAGGTCCGAGAGCGCGCAGGCGCGCTCGAAATCGCTCATCTCAGCGACCTCGTCAGCTCCGCCTCGACGGCCTCGGTGATCCTGGCCCGCAGCTCAGGCACCTCGATGGCGTCGATCAGCTGGCCGAAGAACCCGCGGATGACGAGCCTGCGCGCCTCGGCGTGGGGGATGCCGCGGGCCATCAGGTAGAACAGGTGATGGTCCTCGAGCCTGCCGCTGGCGCTGGCGTGCCCGGCGCCGACGATCTCCCCGGTGAGGATCTCCAGGTTCGGCACCGAGTCCACCCGGGTGCCGTCGGTCAGCACCAGGTTCCTGTTGTACTCGTAGGTGTCCGTGCCGACGGCCTCCGGCCTGATCAGCACGTCGCCGATCCAGACCGCGTGCGCGCCGGCGCCCTGCAGCGCGCCCTTGTAGGTGACGCGGCTGCGGCAGTTCGGCACGTCGTGGTCGACGAACAGCCGGTGCTCGAGATGCTGGCCCGCGTCGGCGAAGTACAGCCCGGTCAGCTCGGCGTCGCCGCCCGGGCCGTCGTAGCGGACCGAGGGAGACAGCCGGACCACCGACCCGCCCAGCGTGACCGCCGCGTGCCTGAGCCGGGCGTCCCGGCCGAGGGTGGCGTAGTGGTACGACAGGTGGACCGCGTCATCGGCCCAGTCCTGCACGCTGACCACCGACAGCATGGCGCCGTCGCCGGCCACGAGCTCGACGTTATCCGCGTAGGTGGCGCTGCCGCGGTGGTCGATCACCACCACGGCCCGCGCGTACGGCTCGGCCTGCACCAGCAGGTGGCCGTACCCCGCCCCGGTCCCGGAACCGGCGCCGGTCACGGTGACGACGGTCGGCCGGGACGCGTCCGCCTCCGCCGGCACCGTGATGACGGTCGCCTCGTCGAACAGCGCGAACGCCTGCGCGCTCACCCGGTCGGCCGGTATGAAGGTCCGCCCGACGTGAGCCACGGCCCGTTCGGCTGAAAAGACCTTGACCTCGGGGGCCGGGTCCACTTCCACGGTCACCTGCGCGGCGGGCGCCGGCGCGGGATCAGCGTGCAGCCCGCGCAGGCGGCGCAGCGGGGTGAACCGCCACTCCTCCTCCCGGCCCTCGGGCACGGCGAAGTCGGCCGGGTCGTAGGACCGCCGCTCGTGCAGCCTGGTCACGGGAGCCGATTCGATCGCTCCCTGCAGTCCAGCCGACATCAGCCGACCGCCCCCTCCATCTGGAGCTCGATCAGCCGGTTCAGCTCGAGCGCGTACTCCATCGGCAGCTCGCGGGCGATCGGCTCGACGAACCCGCGGACGATGGTGGCCATCGCCTCGTCCTCGGTCATGCCGCGGCTCATCAGGTAGAACAGCTGATCCTCGGAGATCTTGGAGACGGTGGCCTCGTGGCCCATCTCCACGTCGTCCTCGCGGACGTCCACGTACGGGTAGGTGTCGCTGCGGCTCACCGTGTCCACCAGCAGCGCGTCGCACTTGACCGTGGACTTGGAGTGCTCGGCGCCTTCGGCCACGTTGACCAGGCCGCGGTAGGAGGTCCGGCCGCCGGACCTGGCCACCGACTTGGACACGATGGTGGAGGAGGTGTTCGGCGCGCAGTGCACCATCTTCGCACCCGCGTCCTGGTGCTGGCCCTGGCCCGCGAAGGCCAC
>Ga0187780_10002645_pt1 | contig 13444 bp, 10 predicted proteins | sample 1015_Q2_SP10_20__FD_132429 | JGI IMG/M metagenome (GOLD analysis project Ga0187780, IMG submission 132429) | Tropical peat soil microbial communities from peatlands in Department of Meta, Colombia - 1015_Q2_SP10_20_MG | ecosystem: Environmental > Terrestrial > Soil > Wetlands > Peat | place...
GAGGTAGTGGACGAATGGGGCCAGCCCCTGGGTCTCGAGGCGTTCGAGGGCGTGGTGGAGGTGGAGGAGCACGAGTTGATGGTATAGCGGACCGAACCGGCGGACCATCGGCCCGGGGCGGGCGAAGATCTCGGCCCGCAACGCGATCAGGTCCTTCACCGATAGCGACTTGATCGGCTTCTTGCGGAGGTAGCCCATCTTCTGCAGCTTCCGTGCAGTCGCGTGGGCGGCCGTCTCCAGAAGCTCCCGAATGTGCTGGGATTCCGGCGGGAGGTCGACCCAGCGGTATTCGACCTCGATCGGCTGCACGTACTCCCGAACGCCGTCGTCCTCGCGCGTCCGGGCCTCGATGCGCTGGAACCCAAGATTCGCCACGACCTCCTCGATGCGTTCGTCCTTCCCTCCCGGTGAGGCGGTCAGGCCGAGGACTCTGGCTCCCGCGGGGCGTTCGGTCCGGTACCGGGCCGCCAGCGGTACGTAGGCGTACTTGCCGACCGCATGGTGCGCCTCGTCGAAAATCACCAGCTCCGCCTCGGCGAGCGTGTACCGGCCCGCCGCGAGGTCGTTGACGACGATCTCCGGGGTCGCGAACACCACGTCGGCGGTCTCCCACGCTCCCTCCCGGATCGGCCGGCGTACCGTGCCCGTGAAGCGGGCCGACCGAAGTGGAGTGAGCCACCGTGCGAACGCGTCCGCGTGTTGCTGGACGAGCGGTCGGGTCGGCGCTAGAAAGACGACCTTCCCGTCCGACCGACGGAGGATTTCGGCGGCGATCAGTGCGGCAATGACGGTCTTCCCGAGCCCGGTCGGCAGGACGACCAAAAGGTCCTCGGAAAGACCGACGCGGGCCATGTCGAGCTGGAACGGCAGCGCGCGTACCTCCCCGGGTCTCACCAGCGGATGGACGATGTGTCCCTCGGCGACTTCCCAGATACCGGGCAGCGCGGGGGGATGCGCCCGCCCTGCCGGTGCCTCGACCGCGATGGGCCCGGCCTCGCCCGAGAAGTCGTCGAGGCGTCGCTGCGAGCTCACGGCACCCGTTCCCGCCCGCCGTAGCGAACGTCGCGCCTTAGACGCTTTGCCCGTCCCCGAGCGCGGGTCAGAGGAATCGGACGCCGCTCGGAAGGTCGCCGACGTACCGCTGGAACCCCGCCGGCCAGCCGGACGCGTCGAGCCCCTTCTGGGCGAGGAACGCGGTCAGCCACCGTTCGAGCCCGATGCCGGTGCACCCGGACCAGAGTTCGCCCTTCTGGGCCTTGATCGAGAACGCCTTCGTGTACTTGTCGCCGACAATCGACAGGTTCTGGAACTCGAGCCACTCGGACTGTTCCCGCGTCCCGCGGTACGGGAGGTACGCCTCAAAGTCGATCGTTCCCTTCACTCGGGTCTGAGCGTCCTCCACCCCGACCTTGCCGCTCTGCTGCATGTAGAACGGGGTCACCCAGGCGGTCCTCCACTCGAGTTCCAGCACCTCGTCGAACACGTGCCGGTACCGCTCGAGCAGTCGCTCTCTCAGGGCGATCAGATCGTCCGGTGCCCCGAGGTACACGGGCTCGATCCGGTGAAACTCGTCAACGCGCTCGAGTCCATGGCGACCCCCGCTCTCGTAACGGTTCGACACGGCGGCCCGGTCGAAGATCTTGAACGGAAGGCTCTCGGAAGAGAGCGTCCGGCCGGAGAGCCACCAGTAGACCGTCGGGCACTGCGCGTAGCAGGAGACGGCGGAGGGCCGGGAGACCATCCGGGCGAGCTCCTCCTCTGGGACCTGACGGGTGATCTTGACGAGGTCGGTGAATCGCTCCCACGCCGCCGGGTCGCGGGTCTTCGGCTCCGTCACGTAGTAGAGCTCCCCGGGGAGACCCTCGAGATGGCCGGTCTTGAGCAGGATGTCGAACGAATCGTGGTGGGGCTGAACCACCTCCTGGAACCCGAGCGGCCGCAGCACCTCCTCGAGCGCGATGCGCTCCATCGTCCGGAGGAGGTGGGCGGGGATCGGTCCGAGGAACCACTTGCCCTTGGTCGGCCCCGACCGGACCCAGTGGCGCTTCAACATCTCCTCGGTCGGGTCGGCTCGGAAGGAGTGCTCGCGGGGGGCGCTCGCGGAAAGCAGGGACCAGTACTGCTCCTTGCCCTCGTACGCCTGACGGCGAGCCTTTTCCTGGACCAGCACGACCGTGCGGTCCATCCAGTTGTCGCGCAGCCCCTCCTCGCCGAGTCCGGTCAGGGAGAGGGTAGCGACCGTCCCTTCGACCGTAAGGTGGTGCGGTATCGGGAGCGTAATCTGAGCCTTCGGGGCCGCGTCGAGGGGGAACTCCGTCCGGTAACGTGTCGCGACAAACGTCCTGACCCCGACCCGAGCGGTCCGTCCGAACTCGTCCCCGAGCCGACGCACGAAGGCGAGCAGCGCCTGGTGGGGCCGGGGTCCGGTCGACTCGAGCACGAGGTGAAGAGTCTCCCCTTCAAGCTTCCATTCGGCGAGCCGCCCCTCGCCCCTTTTGCCAATGGTGTGGGCGATCGCGTCGGCCGCGAGACGCGGGATGACCTCGTCGACCGGTACGGACGGGGGGAGGCTTCCGCTGAGGGTCAGCTCGGCCTCGAGGCGGTGCTCCATCGGCCTGAGGACCCGAGGGCGGGTTATAACTCTCGACGGACACCGCCCCTGGTGGGGTTCGAGGTGGCCCGGTCTCGCCGCCGGCCCGTGAGGCACGCTTTTAGCCGTCCCGTTCTCCTTCGAGCCCGCTGAGGGTCCATGCCGGCCAAGGTCGAGGAATTCGGTCACTTCATCGGCGGAAAGTGGGTCGTTCCCCCGCGTGCGAAGCGGTTCGAGACGGTGAACCCGTCGACCCGGGAGCCGGTCGGCTCATTCGTGCTCGGGACCACGGACGACGTGAACGCCGCGGTTGCGGCCGCCGCGAAGGCGTTTCCCGCCTGGCGGGACACCCCCGCTCCGGTCCGAGGGGAGATCCTCCTCGGGGTGGCCCGTCGAATGAAGGAGGCCAAACCTTCCCTTGGCCGGACGGTCACTCGAGAGATGGGGAAGGTGATCAGCGAGGGTCTCGGGGACGTGCAGGAATCGATCGACTTCATCGAGTACATGGCCGGCGAGGGGCGCCGCCTGGCGGGCGAAACGATCCCGTCGGAGCTCCGGTCGAAGTTCTGCATGACGGTCCGGCAACCAAAGGGGGTCGTCGCCTGCATCACGCCGTGGAACTTCCCGACCGCCATCCCGAACTGGAAGATCGCCGCGGCGCTCATCACCGGTAACACGATCGTCTTCAAGCCGGCGACGGCCACGGCGCGCTGCGGGGCGGAGGTCGTCCGGCTGTACGAGGATGCGGGTCTCCCGCCCGGCGTCCTCAACTTCGTCACCGGCTCGGGCAGCGTCGTCGGGAACGCGCTTGTCGCGGACCCGAGGGTCCGGACGGTCTCGTTCACGGGAGGGGTAGAGGCCGGACGGGACGTCTACGTGCGCGGGGCCCAGGGCCTCAAGATGGTCCACCTCGAGCTCGGAGGGAAGAACCCGGTGATCCTGATGGACGACGCCGACCTTCCGCTCGCGCTCGATGGGGTGCTGTTCGGGGCGTTCGGCACGGCCGGTCAGCGGTGCACCGCGACGAGCCGTCTCATCCTTCACGCGAAGGTGTACGACCAGTTCCTCGAGATGCTCACCGACCGCCTCGACCAGTTCCCGGTCGGCGACCCCCTCGACCCGAAGACCGGCATGGGACCCGTCGCCTCCGCCGACCAGGAGAAGAAGATCCTCGAGTACATCGAGATCGGCAAGAAGGAAGCCAAGCTCCGCTACGGAGGCGCGAAGCTCGTCGGTGGCGCCTACGACCGGGGGTTCTTCATCGAGCCCACGATCTTCGAGACGAAGCATGGGACGCGAATCTCCAAGGAGGAGATCTTCGGCCCGGTGCTCTCCGTGATCCGGGTGAAGGAGTACGCGGAGGCCGTCAAGGTGGCGAATGATGTGGAGTTCGGCCTCTCGTCGTCGATCTACACGCGCGACGTGAACCGAGCGTTCCAGGCGATCCGCGACCTCGAGGCCGGCATCACCTACATCAACGCGCCCACGATCGGGGCGGAGGTGCAGCTCCCGTTCGGCGGGATCAAGAACACGGGGAACGGCGGACGCGAGGCCGGCAGCGTGGCGATCGAGGAGTTCACCGAGATCAAGAGCGTCTTCATCGACTTCTCGACCAAGCTCCAAAAGGCCCAGATCGATTCCGAGACGGCCGCATGACCCCCTACCGCGCGACCGACGAGCAGCTCGACCGGGAGATCGCGGCGCTCGAGAGGATCGCGCGGGTCCGCCTTCGCCGGGCCGCGGCCGAACTGAACGACATCGACAAGGACCTCCGGGAACTAAGGAAGGAGCGTATCCGCCGGCGGGCCGAGGTGCCGCCGGTCGCCGAGTCGGTGCCCCAGGGCGAGCAAGTCGCCTAGCCGTTCCCCCCGGGCAGGGGAGGACGGCGCGGCGACCGGCTCAGAGGTACTGCTTGTCGGTGTAGCAGTAGTACCGGCCGTACTGCGCGATGTACGTGCTCGGTTGCCCACAGTGGGGGCAGACCGGTGTGGCGGGGGTCGGCGGCGGCGGAGGCGGTGCCATCGCCGAGATGCCGGCACCCGCGGGGACGCTCTGCATCGGAGGTGCGGGACCCGAGGGACCCGACGGCGGCGCGACCGAGCCCGCGGGCGAAAGGGGCGTCGCGGGTGGGCCGCGACGGGACCGACGGGAGAGAAGCACCAGCGCGAGGGCCGCGACGATCACGACCACCACCGCGACCAGGACGAGGTCCAGGACGGGGAAGCCCTTCGTGGAACCGCCTCCGCCCGAGTGGGTCACGGCGGCGTACTGCTGCTCGGCGATGTTGACCGGTTCCGGTCCCGCGGTAAGCTGGATCGACGGCCCCGCGGCGCCGAGGGGGCCGCTCGCGCTTCCCGAGGCACCCGCCCCGATGATCCCGGGGCCCTGCTCGTAGTAGGCGGACTCGCCCGTTGGAGCCCCGATCGGGCTCGCGGCCGTCTGAAGCGTCTCCACCGGGAACGAGGGGCCGTGGCTCAGCGCGAGCCCTCCCAGCCCGTAGAAGACCCCGCCGTACATTCCGAACGGGATCAGGATCCATCCGTCCGCGGCCTCGAAGGTGCCGTTGTTGAAGTCGAGGGCGATCAGCTGGGCGGTGACCTGGGTGGGCGGATGGGTGTAGTTGTCGTAGAGCGTGTACTGGCCGAGGTCGGTTCCGTTGACGAACAAGGTGCCCGACGGGGCGACCGTTCCCGAGGTCCAGTTCGCGACCGTGCCGCCCTGTCCGTTGTAGCCGGTCGCCGAGAAGCTGTAGCCGCTCGTCCAGGAGCCGGTGGCGGAGAACGGAGCGCTCGAGTTCCAGACGTCCCCGGGCTGGGGGTTCAGAGGAACGAGGCCCAGCGGCGTCGCGAACGTGACGGAACTTTGCTCGTGAGCCCCGAAATCGAAATTCGCGCTCCCCGAGACGGCGGTCCCGTTCGGTCCGAACGGACCGGCGATCGAGTAGCTACCGCTGAAGTTGAAGGCCTCCTGCGAGGCCGCGTTCATGACCGCGAGCGCCGTGGTACTGCCGCTCGCCGGGGTCGTCATGTTGACCGTCCCGGTGGACGTGACGTTCGTGAAGCCGGACGCGGTTTCCTGGCCATTCAGGGTGAGGCTCACGGATTCGGAGTGGCACGGACCCGTCCCGTTCTGAATGCAGGCGGAGAGCGAGTATTTCGCCGTGGCGTTCAGGGCCGCCTGGCTCTCGATCATCGTCTGAGTCGCGGAGACGTTGGTCTGGGTGAAGATCACGACCCACTCGATGTAGTACTGGAAGTTCAGCGAATAGGACTCGTTCGTCAGGTTGCCGCCGGGACAGCTCGCGTTCGAACAGCTGTACGAGGCCGATGCGTTGCCTCCGAACGCCCACTGCTCCGTCGAGCCCCCCGCGGGGCGGAGGTGGGAACTCACCCCTGCCGCGGGCCCCGAGAACGCGAGGACCGCGACCGCGGCCACGACGACGAATGCCGCCGCCACCGCAACGCTCATTCGGAAGACACCGGCCACCCGAGGGCTACTCGACGAATCGCTCATGGTTCGGGACGTGGCGCGCGCATTCACTCTTCTTGGATAAAAACCTGACCAAGGCTCGGAGAAGCTCCCCCAAGGCATCGCCGGGGGCGCAAAAGACGTTAGAAACCGTCGGTCCGCGCCGGGTTGTCGAAGTTCGTGAGGAGCAGCTGCCCACGGGGCTTCGGCCGACCCACCGGGGCGATGAGGGGGTCCTCCTCGAGCGCGGGCATCGTCTCGGAGATCGGGACATCGACGATGATCTCCCGCGTGCGACCTCCGCGGCCCCGCGAAACGATCGTCGCCCGGATGAGGCCAAGGGACTCGAGCTCAGAGACGTAGTTCGAGATCGAGCGGGCATGGAGCGGCTGGAGCCCGAGGCGCTCCGCGAGGCGTCGGTAGCTATCGTACACTTCGCCCGTGAGGACCCCGTTCCGCCGTCGCTCGAACGACTGAAGGATTGCGTAGAGGAGCACCTTGCAGTGCGGCGGTAGCGTCCGGCAGCAGTCGACGATGATGTCCTGCTCCAGGCGGTTCTTCGCCTTCACGACATGGTCCGGCGTGATCCGCTTCGCGTGGTCTCGCTCCGCCATCTCCGCGGCCAGGCGAAGGAGCGCGAGCGCCCGACGGGCATCTCCGTTCTCAAGCGCGGCGTAGGCGGCACACCGCTCGACCACTCCGGGGTCGACCACGCCGTCGCGGAACGCCTCGCGCGCCCGGTCGCGCAGAATGTCCTGGAGCTGGGTCGCGTCGTACGGCGGGAACAGGACCTTCTCCTCGTTGAGGCGGCTGCGGACGCGTGCGTCCAGATGGTTCGTGAACTTGAGGTCGTTCGAGATCCCGACGATGGCGAGACGGGCGTTCTCGAGCTCGGTGTTGATCTGGCTCAACGTGTAGAGGATGTTGTCCCCGCTCCGGGCCACGAGGCGGTCCACCTCGTCGAGCACGAGCAGCAGGATCCCGCCCCTCGTGTCCATGAGGCGACGCATTCCGGATTGGACCCGGTCGAGGGACCAGCCGGTGGGGATCCGGTCCGCCTCGCTCTTCGCAAGACCGTTCGCGATCGTCTGGAGGAGGCTGTACGGGGTGTCGATGTTGCCGCAGTTCAGCGTGATGAACGTGACGCTTCCCGACAGGTCGGTGCGGCGCTGGACGTCCTGACGGACCTGCGCGACGACCGCCGTCTTCCCCGTCCCGATCTTCCCGTAGATGAGAAGGTTGGACGGAAGGTCTCCGCGAAGCGACGGGGCCAGTATCTCGGCGACCTGGCGGATCTGCTGTTCTCGGTGAGGAAGCCGGCTCGGGACGTACGAGTCACGCAGCACCTCCCGGCTTCCGCGGAACAGCTCGCTCTTCGCCGTGAGGATCGCATCGAGGATGCCACCGGTCGAGGGGGACGGGTTCCCGGGCGCGGGCGTCGCGGGGGCCGGCACCGGCCCTTGCGAGGCGCTCGCGCCCGGCCGGCGGTCGCCGATCGGCGTGGCCGCCGGAGTTGTCGTGGCGTTAGTTTCGAGGGGTTCCGGCGCGTCGACCGGCCGGTCTTCGTTAGCAGGTGACACCGTCGAAGCCTGCCCGGGCCTCGGGCGGGCGTGCGAAGAAGGCGAGCCATATGTACCTTTTGCCGGCACGAGCCCGTGCGCGCGCGTCGAACGCGTCGAATCTGCGCAAAAGGGCCGTCGGGGCGCCGTTTCGCACGACCGAACCCATTTGAAGGGGCGCCGCTGTCGCCCCGGCGATGTCCGGGTTCAGTACCGGCGAACCACGCGAGCACGCATCGACCGCCTCTTCGCTCTCAGTGCCGTTCCTGGTCCTCGCGACGGTCCTCATCGGGGTCGGCATGTTCGGCATGGCCTACTGGCTCGTGACGTTCCAATGGGTCTACTTCGCGTCCGTGATCCCGCTCGTCCTCGGGGCGTACATGCTGTTCACCCGAGGGACGGGACCGGACCGCGCGTAGCCGGAGCGCCGTCGCGATGTCGCAGACGGCGGACCCGTCGGCCCCCGTCGTCATCGTCAAACTTGGCGGCAGCGTGGTCACGCGGAAGCGGGAGGTCGAGCGGCTTCGTCCGAAGGTGTTGGCCCGCCTCGCTCGGGAAATCGCCGAGGTCCGGGACCGGAGGGTGGTCCTGCTCCACGGCGCGGGTTCGTTCGGTCACCCGGGAGCGAAGCGGTTCGGCCTTTCCCTTCCGCCGGGGAAGGGGACCTCGGGAGCCGAGCGCATCCGGGGGGCCGCTATCGTATCGGCGGAGGTCCGTCGTCTCCACCTCGCAGTCCTACGAGAACTCGTCCGGGCCGGGGCGTCCCCGGCATCGGTTCCGATGGCGACCCACGCCCGCAACCGGGCCGGCGAGCTCGTCCACCTCGACCCGTCCGCCATGAAGTCCGCGCTCGAAGGGGGATTCCTTCCCGTTTCGTTCGGCGATGTCGTGCCGGACGAGGCCTGGGGCTCCTCGATCCTCAGCGCCGACACCATCGCCGTGGCCCTGGTCGCTCCGCTCCGAGCCGAGCGGGTCGTTTTCGTGAGCGACGTCGAGGGGGTCCTCGAGGGTCCCCCGGGCCGGCGACGGACCCCGGTGGGCGAGGTCACCGCCGCTACCATTGCGGCCCTTCGTCCCCCCGCGGGAACGCCGGACGTCACCGGAGGAATCCGGGGGAAAGTGACGGCGATGCTCGCCATCGCCGCCGCCGGCGTGGACGCAGGACTTATTAGCGGACTGTCGGATGGAGCCGTCTCGCGCGCGATTCGAGGCGGGACGGAGTACGGGAGCTGGGCTCGTGCGAGATCCTCCTGAGCCGTCCGAGCCGGGCGGTCTGGACTTGAGCCACCGGAAGGCCGAGCACGTCAAGGTGGTCCTCGGCAAGGACGTCGAGGGCCGGTACCGTTACTGGAACGACGTCCAGCTCATCCACCGGGCGCTCCCGGAGGTCGACTTCGAGGAGATCGACACCTCGGTGACCTTCCTTGGGCACCGTCTCTCCGCCCCGATCGTCATCACCGGAATGACCGGAGGGTTTCCGGACGCCGCGAAGATCAACGAGAACCTCGCTCAGGCGGCCGCTGAGGTCGGGGTCGCGATGGGCGTGGGGAGCGAGCGGGCCGCGATCCTGAAGGGCCAGTATCCCGAGAGCTACTCCTGCGTCGCGCGCCACGCGGTCCCGCTCAAGTTCGCGAACATCGGCGCCCCGCAGATCGTTCCCCAGAAGCCGGGGGACCGGGTCGTGGGTCCGGACGACGTGAAGGCTGCGATGGACCTCATCCACGCGGACGTGCTCGCCATCCACCTGAACTTCCTCCAGGAGATCGTCCAACCGGAAGGCGACCGCCGCGCGAGAGGGTGCCTCGAGCGGATTGGCGAACTCGCCTCGAAGTTTCCGGTGCTCGTCAAGGAAACCGGGGCCGGCCTCTCGCGCGAGGTGGCGGAGGACCTGCGGGGACGCTCCGTGAAGGCGTTCGACGTGAGCGGCACGGGCGGGACCTCGTTCGCCGCGGTCGAGCATTTCCGGGCGGTCGAGCAAGGCGCCGAACGGGAGGCCCGCGTCGGCAAGACGTTCTGGGACTGGGGGATCCCATCCCCCATCTCGGTCCTCGAGCTCGTCCCGCTCGGCCTACCCGTGATCGCGAGCGGAGGCGTGCGGAGCGGCCTCGATGTCGCGCGGGCGATGGCGCTCGGGGCGGCCGCCGCCGGCACCGCCGGCGGGATGCTCCGTGCGGCCGCGACCGACTTCGCTTCGACCAAGAAGGAACTCGAGTATCTCGTCCACGAGCTCAAGGTCGCCATGTTCTTGACGGGGTCGCGGACGGTCGCCGAGCTCCAGAAGGCGCCCTACCTGCTCACCGGGGAGAGTCGCCTGTGGCGCCGCCGGTAGCGGTCCCGACTCCGGAGGAGATCCATCGCGCGAAGCTCGCGGAACTGAGGGCCTCCGGTTCGAGCGGTCCGCTTCCGTCCAACGTCGATTGGGTCGCCGCCCTTCCGCCAGCGGAACGCGCGCAGTACGCCGGGTCGGTGCGCCGCAAGCCGTCCCGCACGCTCTCCGGCGTGGCCATCGTGGCCGTGATGACCGCCCCGGCCCGCTGTCCGCACGGACGCTGCACGTACTGCCCGGGCGGGCTCGAGAACGGGAGCCCGCAGAGCTACACCGGGGAGGAGCCATCGGCGCTCCGAGGCGCCCAGTTCCACTGGGACTCCCGGGCGATCGCCCGCCACCGGATCGAGACCCTCGAGGAGATCGGACACCCGACCTCGAAAGTCGAGGTGATCGTGATGGGGGGAACGTTTCCCGCACGACCCCGACCGTACCAGGAAGAGGTGCTGCAGGGGATCTACGACGGACTCAACGGCACGACCTCCACTTCCCTCGCCGACGCGCAGGTCCAGAACGAGGGAGCGGACCACCGCGTCGTCGGCCTCACGGTCGAGACGCGCCCGGACTGGTGTGACGAGAGGGTGCTCCCGTTCCTGCTCGAGGCGGGCGTGACGCGGGTCGAGGTCGGGGTGGAGTGCCTCCACGACGACGTGCTCGAGGCGGTCGGCCGGGCCCACGCATCGAGCGACGTCGCTCGGGCGACCCGGGAAGCTCGGGACCGGGGGCTCAAGGTCTGCTACCATCTCATGCTCGGCCTCCCCGGAATGGACCCGGCCTCGGACCTCGCCGACTTCGAACGGCTCTGGGAGGACGATGCGTTCCGCCCGGACCTTCTCAAGGTCTACCCGACCTTGGTCCTTCCCGGGACTGCGCTCTATGACGACTGGAAGGCGGGTCGGTACGCCCCGTACGACACGGCGGTGGCCGCGGAACTGCTCGCCCGGATGAAGCGGCGGCTCCCGCCCTGGGTCCGGATCCAGCGCATTCAGCGTGACATCCCGGCCCGCCTGATCGCCGCGGGGGTCCGCTCGAGCAACCTACGGGAGAAGGCGCTCGACCTTCTCCATAAGGACGGGGTCCACTGCCGGTGCCTTCGCTGCCGGGAGGCCGGCCGTCGGGCGACCCCGCCCCCCGAAGCGTTCACGCTCGTCGACACGGAGTACTCGGCCGCGGGAGGGCGCGAACGGTTCCTCTCCTGGGAAGAGCCGACCACCGACACGGTAGCGGGGTTCCTTCGCCTCCGGTTCCCCTCGGACGATACCCCGGGGGGCCTCGACGGGCCCGTCGTTCGGGAACTCAAGGTGGTCGGAAATGAGGTTCCGGTCGGGCAGGAAGGTTCCCGACCGAGCGAGTACCAGCACCGCGGGTTCGGTCGGAGCCTCCTCGCGGCCGCGGAAGAACTGGTGCGGTCGGAAGGCTACCCCCGGATCTACGTGACGAGCGCGGTGGGCACCCGGGAGTATTACCGGCGATGGGGATACGAGAGAGCCGGCCCGCACATGGCGAAGAGCGTTTTCGCCGGACACAACCCCTGACGGAGCGTACGACGGTTTCCCGTCCTGCCGGTCGCGCAACCCTTAAACCCACCCCCGGCTCCGCCGACCGAAGGAATCCTCATGGCCCCGAACATCCAGGTCGAGCCGCTGCGCACCGTCCACATCGAGGACCAAGAGATCGAGCTCGTTGAGCGGAAGGGGCTCGGGCACCCCGACTCGATCGCCGACGGGGTGTCGGAATCGGTCAGCCGCGCGCTCTGCCGCCTCTATCTCGACGAGTTCGGGAAGATCCTTCACCACAACACGGACGAGACCCAGGTCGTCGGGGGCGGCTCCGAACCGAAGTTCGGCGGCGGCCGCGTCACGAGCCCGATCTACATCCTCCTCGTCGGCCGCGCCACCACCGAAGTGAACGGGGAGAAGCTCCCGTACCGCGACGTCGCGATCGACGCGGCGCGCAAGTACGTTCAGTCGGTCTGTGCGCACATCGACATCGATAAGCACGTCGAGTTCGACTGCAAGATCGGTCAGGGGTCGGTCGACCTCCGGGGCGTCTTCGAGCAGAAGTCGGTGCTGTCGAACGACACCTCCTTCGGGGTCGGGTTCGCCCCGCTCTCGGACCTGGAGCGGCTCGTCCTCGAGAGCGAGAAGTTCCTCACGCTGAAGCTCAAGAAAAAGCAGCACGCCCTCGGCGAGGACGTCAAGGTGATGGGGTATCGGCAGGAGGACGCCATCCACCTCACCGTCGCGGCGGCGCTCGTCGATTCCGAACTCAAGGACGCGCGCGAGTACGCGTCGGTCTGCGAAGAGATCCACGACGAGCTGATGGACCAGGCGGCGAAGCTCACGCGTCGGAAGGTGACGATCGACGTCAACACGGCGGACGACCCCGAGCTCGGCCGGTACTACCTTACCGTCACCGGCTGCTCGATGGAGGCGGGCGACGATGGGTCCGTCGGCCGTGGCAACCGCGCGAACGGCCTCATCACCCCGTGCCGCCCGATGAGTCTCGAGGCCTCCGCCGGGAAGAACCCGGTGAACCACGTCGGGAAGATCTACAACCTCCTCGGCAACCTGATCGCCAACGACATCGTCAAGGAATCCGGTGGCGACGTGCGCGAGGTCCATGTCCGCATCCTCTCCCAGATCGGGAAGCCGGTCGACCAGCCGCAGATCGCGGCGGTCCAGATCCTGCCCGCGACCGGGGTGAAGCTCGCCAAGGTGCGCCCGAACGCGGAGGCAATCACCCAGAAGTGGTTCGGGGAAGTCGACACCATCCCGCGGCTCCTCCTGACCGGCAAGCTTTCGGTCTTCTAGGGGTTCGGTCCTCAGGGCGTTCGTGCGGGTCTACGTCGAGTCGTACGGTTGCTCCCAGAACCAGGGGGAGGGTGCCGGGATCGCCCGGGACCTCGCGGGTCGGGGCCACGAGATCTCGCGCGACCCTTCCTCCGCGGACGTCGGGATCCTCGTTACCTGCGGCGTGATCGGTCCGACCGAAAGCCGGATGGTCCGCCGCTGGCAGGCGCTCTCGGCGCGGCTGCCGCGGATGGTGGTGACCGGATGCCTCGTGCCGCTCCGCTGCGAACTCCTGAGCGGCCCCGGCCGCGAGCGGACCACCTTTGTCCCGATCCGCGAGCAGGCCCATCTTCCGGCCCTTCTGGACGGGTGGACGAAGGACCATCCGGTCCTTTCCGACCCGCCGCGGGCGACGCCTGCCCCCCCGCTCGGCGTCTCCGAGGAGGTCGTCATCGCCCAGGGCTGCACGAGCGGTTGCACCTACTGTTTTAGTCGCCTCGCGCGGGGCCGGCTCGAGAGCGTGCCCATCCCCGAGGTCGTGCGTCGGGTCCGCGCCGCGGTCGCCCGCGGCGCCCGGGAGGTCCGGCTCACGGGACTCGACACCGCGGCCTGGGGACAGGACCTGACGGGCCCCGAACGGCTGCCGGACCTTCTCCGGTCGGTCGCCGCGGAGCCGGGCGGATTCCGAATCCGGGTCGGCATGATGAGC
>Ga0187780_10002647_pt1 | contig 13443 bp, 10 predicted proteins | sample 1015_Q2_SP10_20__FD_132429 | JGI IMG/M metagenome (GOLD analysis project Ga0187780, IMG submission 132429) | Tropical peat soil microbial communities from peatlands in Department of Meta, Colombia - 1015_Q2_SP10_20_MG | ecosystem: Environmental > Terrestrial > Soil > Wetlands > Peat | place...
GGCTTGAACGTCCGGCATGTTGCGGCCGTCGGGGAAGCGGAGGATTCCACCGAACGACATGGCGCGAGCGGGAGGCTCATTCCAGCCCATCATGAAATTCATGCCGCTGACAAGATGAACGAGAAGATCCCCGGCCACACCGGTGCCATATTCCTTCCAGCAGCGCCAGCGAGCAAAGATCTTGCCGTCGAAAGCACGCTTGGGAACCGTGCCCTGCCAAGTATCCCAGTCCAACGTGGTAGTTGAGAGGTCCGGCGGAACAGGATAGACCCATGCCCCGGTGGGATCGTTGCGGCCTAGTGAGCCTTCGATGAGGTTCACGTCTCCGATGGCGCCTTGCGCGAGCATTTCTTTGGCCTTTTTGCAGATAACGGAACTGACGCGCTGTGAGCCGATCTGGACAATGCGATTCGTGTTCTTCACCGCGTTGACCATCTCGACGCCTTCGGCGGCGCTGTGAGACATAGGCTTTTCGAGATAGATGTCTTTGCCCGCGCTGATGGTGTCCAGGAAGACTTGCTTGTGCCAATGGTCAGGCACGGCGGCGATGATGCACTCGATCTCTTTGTTATCGAGGAGCTCTTTGTAGTGTCGCGTAGCGGTGATCTTCGATCCGGCAATTTCTTTGGCCAAAGTGTGGCGGCCGTCGTACAGATCGGCCGCGGCAATGCATTCGGTACCGGGAAGGCCAACGGCGGTAGAGAGAAGTCCGTTGCCCTGCATACCGACGCCGATGATGCCGAAGCGAATGCGATCGCTTGGCGCAGTCATCTCCAGTTTCGAAGGAATGCTCTCCGGCTCGAGAACGATGCGCTTTGCGGCGATCATGGCGCCGGTGGTACCTCCAGTGGTCTGGAGGAAAGAACGGCGAGAGATTTGATGATTGCTCATGATTTTCTCCGAAGAATGACAACTCCAGTTATATCCGAAGGAAACTACTTCAGGGATTGCACGGCGACTTCCTTAAAGAAGACGATGTCGTTGTCACTGTGATTTTGAAGGCCGATGTAGCCTTCGTTGGGGCGCTGCCCACGCTGGGGTTCGAAATCGAATTTGCGTTCAGGAACGGGCTGGCCCTCGGTGTAGTCGGTGATCTTCTGGCCGTTGAGTTCGACGATCGTGTGCGGGCCATCCAGAGTTATGAGCATGGTGTTCCACTCAGGGCCAGGCTTACCGGGTTTGGAGAGCGGCTTGGTTAGCGAATAGAGCGTTCCGGTCACATGATACTCGTCCTCACCGGATGTCTCCGGGTGATTGTCGATTTGCACTTCATAGCCGTAGTGGACAGGCATCCATGCCTCGCGCGGCTCTATCGGTATGCGAATGAACACGCCGGAATTGTCATTGAAGTCGCGCATATTGTAGACGACGCGAATCCCGCAGTTGCCAAACTTCTCGCCAGTCCAATAGAGAAGACCCATGCCGCCGTGGGTCTGGATCAGGCCATTCTCCACGGTCATGTAGCCCGGACCGACATGTTTCCAACCGGTGAGGTCTTTGCCGTTGAAGAGCTGTCGCCATGGCTGGTCGGGGACTCGTGCAGCCAGAAGAAGCGCGGCGGCGGCGGCTAAGAGCAGTGCAGTCCATTTACGCATTTTGTTCCTCCATTGGGGTGGATTGAGCATGTTTGCTGAGAGAAGAAAAGAGAGAAGAGTTCACGACAGAGTTCACAGAAGAGCACAGGGGGAACGGAGAGCTGGGAGACAGGACGCAGCGGTTGAGATCCTTCGGCGCAAAAACGCTCTTCAGGATGACGACGGGTCTTGCGGTGTGCTTGGAGTGTTCGGCCATGATTTTAAGACGCGAAGAGATTCCGGAGAAGGAACCAGACGTTAGCAGGGCGTTCCGCGAGACGGCGAACAAACCAGGGATACCAGTAGGTGCCATACGCGACGAGAACAATAGAACGGCAGCCCTGTTGCACGAGGCGTTCCTGCTCGGCACGCTGAATACCATAGAGCATTTGCACTTCGAGTTGGCGATTCGTCATTCCCTGCCCTGCCACAAAATCACTGATGCGCCGGATGAGGCGGACGTCGTGGGTTCCAAATGCGGCGCGGGGGCAATTCCCTGCTGAACATGCACGAAGCATCTCTTGCGCGAGAGCGAAGTAGTTTTCGTCGACATCCGATTTGTTGGGAAACGCGATGGAAGGGGGTTCCTTGTACGCGCCCTTCACGAGGCGAATGGAAGGCCGGAGAGGGAGGAGATCCTCGAAGTCCTTTTTTGTACGGTATAGGTATGCCTGCAGGCAGATACCAACGTTCGGATGATTCTTCAGGGCGCGTTTATAGATGTCGAGAGTGACGTCGACATAGTTGCTGGCTTCCATGTCCACCCAAACGGTGGTGTTTGGGTTTTCGCGCTGGATGATTCGCTCGAGGTTTTCGAAACAGAAATCGGGAGAGAGGTCCAGGCCCAGTTGCGTGAGTTTGACAGAGACCTCGGTGGGGAGATTTACCTTGTGAATTCGGCCGAGAACTTCAAGGTAATGATCGGCGACAAGACGCGCTTCGTTGCGGTCGGTGACGTTCTCACCGAGATGGGTGAAGACGGTGGCGATTTTTTTTTGCTGGAGCGTTTGAGCTGCGGCCAAGGCGTCGTCCAGCGTTTCACCGGGCATGAAGCGGGAAACGCTGCGGCGAACGAAAGGAAATTTCACGGCGTGTTCGCGCAACCAGGTGTTCTGCGAGGCGGCAAGCAAGAGCGAGCGCATCAGCGCCATGGGCCTTCTGTGCCTCCAAGTGGGAGCGAGTGCGAAGGGGAAGAATCTGCCGGGAGTATTTTAGTGGGAAAGGAGGGCGGTTGCAATTTGAGGACGTGTGATCCCTAGTTCGGATGGATAACGGATATCTGAAGCTACAAAGAGAAAAGCGAAAAACGTCTATAGGTACTGTAACTGCACCGTACTGTAACCCGTGAAGAAGAATGCTTCAGGAGTTACGACTTCCGGAGAGATGCTGGGTTATATAAGAGCGGGATGGCGATGGTTAGAAGGAATCTCCGCTAACATGACTAAGCGAAGCGTGATATATACCTCTCCCTGCAATTCCCAGCATCTAGTCATTAGGTCGTTTCAAGAGGAGATATGCAATGAAGCATAGGACAACGTTGGTGCGAATGGGGGTGTTTCTTGGGGGGCTGTTGCTGCTGTCGTCAGCGCCGAGCAAGGCGCAAACGGCGCCGGCAGCCTCCGGCACAACCACTGTCACGGTCACGGTGGTTGGCAAGAAAGAAAGCGCGCCACCAATTACCAAAGATGATGTGCAACTGTTTCAAGGAAAAGAGCGGAAGCAAATTGGCGACTGGAAGAAGTCTGATCAGGTGTTCCTGGCAATCCTTATCGATGATTCGATCGAGACAGGAGCGGGCGGGCAGTGGGATTACTTAAAAGAGTTCATCAACAGCCAGCCGGATACAACGTACATTGCAGTTGGGTACGTGCAAAACAACACAGTGCGGATAGCGCAGGATTTCACGAAGGATAAGGCGCTGGCCACAAAAGCGATTCGGTTGCCAATCGGGACGGGAGCGCTCGGCTCCAGTCCTTACCTAGCAACCCTGGATATGCTAAAGCGTTGGCCGGATGCGGGCCAGCGACGCTCTATAGTTTTGATCACCTCCGGGATTGACTACTTTCGTGGAAGCTATTTTGGCGCGTGGTACCCGGATCTGGATTCGGTGATCTCGCGGGCGGAAAAGCAGAACACGAATATCTGGACGATTTACTATCCGAGTTCCGGTCACCGCGGACATTCGTTTTACCTGGTGAATTACGCGCAGAACAATATCGATAAGCTCTCGGAATACACAGGGGCGGAGTCCTATTTTCTGGGCTATGGCGTTCCCGTGACGATCAAGCCGTACCTGGATGAGATTGCCACACATTTGAACAATCAATATTTGCTTACGTTCGCCGGGTCGGGTGGATCGAAAGGCAAATTCGCGACGATGAAGGTGAAGACAGAATTGCCGGATGTGGAGTTCTTTATGCCTGCCTCCGTGTTCCTTCCACCCGGATCGTGAGAAGAATAATCCGAGAAAGTCCAAAGGCGCTCTGAGGTAATCAGGGCGCCTTTTTTGTTGGTGGGGAAGCAAGACGCGTTGGGTGAGATGCATCACCTTCGCTGGCTCAAAGTGAACAAGCCGGGCTCAGGATGAAATAAGGTGCTAATCGCGAATCGATCAGTTGGTGCGGGTGGAGTCGCGAATCACGAGTTCGGGATGTAGTTTCTGGGAGACGGCGGCCCAGTCACGGTTCTCGTGACCGGCTTTGATCGCGTCCATGACAATGCTGACCGCGGTGCCGCCCATGGTCTCTAGGGGCTGGCGGACGGTGGTGAGAGAAGGAGCAGCGAGGGCAGAAATGGCGACATCGTCAAAACCGGTGACTGAACACTGGTCCGGAACGCTAATACCGGCCTTAGCCAAGGCGCGCATGGCGCCGAGAGCGGTCAAATCGTCGAAGGCGAGAATGGCAGTGAATTTTTTCTTTTGCTGGAGCAATTCGTCGGTCAAACGATAGCCGTGCTCGAAGCTGGCGTTGGGATCAAAAACATCGGGAATCTGGAGAATCAGGCCGGGATCGAGTTCGAGCTTCGAGGATTGAGCGAATTTCTGAATGCCACGCCAGCGCGTTGCGCTGTCAATCAAGCGCTTTGGGCCACGAATAATGGCGATGCGGCGGTGGCCGAGTTGATAAAGGTGCTCGAGGGCAAGGCGGCCCCCTGCTTCATTGTCGACCATAACGGAACTCACTCGATTGCCGGGAATTTGCCAGCCGATCGTGGCGGCCGGGATTGCTTGCTTGTTCAGGTCGGCGAGGATGTGGATGTCGACGAAAAGCCAATTGGCGACGACGATGAGTCCATCAACGTGGCGCTCGAGAAGCATTTCGAGATAGCGCTCGAAACGGTCACGCTGGTTGTGGGCATCGGCGAAGATGGGCAAATAGCCGAGAGGATAGAGGGCGTTTTCAATGCCGCGGAGGATTGGGGTGCAGAAGGGATCGGTAACGTCAAAGAGCATGACGCCGATGCTCTGACTGCGGCGGCTGCGGAGAAAGCGGGCCATGGCGTTGGGACGGTAGCCGAGGCGCTTGGCAGTTTCCTCTATGCGCTGGCGCGTGCTGGGCGCGATATACCGAGCCAGCGGAGCGTTGTTGAGAACGATTGAAACCGTGGCTGGGGAAAATCCGGTAGATTGAGCAACGTCGCGCATGGTGACGAGCCCGCGCTTTGGGCCGGTCTTTTTCATTGGTGATCCCTCGCGTGGACATCATGGGGCGAATCAGGGTTGGTTGGCAATGTCAGAGTTTTTGCCGCTGAGGAACAAGCGGTTGGCAGGGCGAGATAGAAGAAAAGACTCGCCACAGAGATCACAAAGGAGGAGCGCAGAGAGTTTGGCCAGTTCGGTGTGACTCCAGTCACTCTTCAGAGGGAACTTCGAAGGACATTTGCTCGCGGAAGCCTTTGGTCTTCCAGATACCGAAGGCGATGCCGACGGCCATCCAGATGGAACCGACGATAATGGCAGGCCTGCTGAGGTTCAGCCACAAAGCAAGGCAAATTATGAAACCCAGAATCGGAGGGATGAAGAAGCCGAGCTTTTTCTCTTTGGAGCGGACGTAGTAGCGGAGGAAGGCCGCGACGTTCACGCCCATGAAGGCAATAAGCGCACCAAAATTGAGCATTTCCGCCCCGAGGCCATAAGCTTCGCCACCGTTCAGGATCTTCTTCAGCGTGCCGAAGGTGAGGGCTGAGGTGCCGAGAGAATAAGTTTTGTAACCGGCGACAATCTCCAGCAAGAAGGCGCCGAGAAGAGCGACGGCTCCAACCACAAAAACGTTGTTCCGTGGAATGTGATGCTTACCATCCACGGCACCGAAGAAGGACTTTGGGAGAGCGTTGCTACGGCCCATGCCGTAGAGGAGGCGTGCCGCACCAATTTGCGCGCCGAGGCCGGAGCCAAAATTTGCGAGCAACAAAGTGAAACCGACAATGGTGAACAATGGCTGCCATGCGCGGCCTGCAACGTAAGAGTAGGCGGTGTTGATGTCCGGAAAGGGTTGTGAGGCCGGCCAGATCAACTGGGCGACATAGGCTTCCAAGGCCGAGAGGATCCCAATGACCAGACAGGTCAGGACTGTGGCGAGAAGAATGTTTCGGCGAGGATTTTCCGCCTCTTCGGAAAGAGTGGAGATGCCGTCGAAGCCAATGTAGGTCAGCACGGCGATCGAGGTGCAGCCGAAGAGACCGCCGTACGTGAAAGTCAGGGGATCGTAGAAGGGGCGGGTGAAGTAGCCGGCATCGTGAGGCGCGCCGAAGATGAAGCGGGCGCCTGCCACGAAGATGGCAACCACCACGACTCCCATGGCGATGGCCATGCCGGTGTTGATGCGGGCAGAAGTCTTGATGCCGCGAATATTCAGAAGGGTGAACAACACCGCAAAGAAGATCTTCCAGAACCAGGCAGGGACGCCGGGAGCGAACTGATTGGCCTGGCCGGCGCACCAGACGGTGCAGATTAACGGATTGAGCATGTAATCCATCACCATGCTCCAGCCAGTGATGTAACCGACGGCGGGATTCACTTCCTGAGCAACATAAGTGAAGGCGGAACCAGCGCTGGGATAGGCACGAGCCATCCGGCCATAGCTGATCCCCGTGAACAGCATGGCGACCATGGCGATAAGAATGGCGGTGACAACATGGCCGCGGCCACGGTCGCTAAGAACGCCAAAGACAGACATTGGCGCCACAGGCTGGATGACGATGATTCCGTAGAGGATGAGGTCGGTGAGAGTGAGGGTGCGCCGCAGGCCGGGACCCGCGGCTGAGGTGGTGCTGGCTTCTGCGCTCAAGCACCTCTCCTTTTGGCCGTGCGGCTACCTACGTGAGAAGAGAGCACGACGGCACGCGTGAGATTCTTCGGCGCGTCCGGGTTGAGACCCTTGCGCAAGCCGACCGCTGTTCCCAAAAGATGTGCGGGAATGGCGGTCAAAGCGTAACGCGCAAACTCAGGGCCGTCCAGGGCGAGTTCTATGAGGAGGTCGCTGTGGGCCTTGAGCTCCGGGGTGGCTCGATTGACGATGACGCAGATGGCAGCGCCCAGCTCCTTTAATTCTCGGACAAGTGTAGCTTCTGCCTCCTTGGCGGCATCGGAGATGTAAAAGGTAACTAGGGTTTCCGGGCCAGCGATGGAGCGGGGCCCGTGGCGAAACTCGAGGGAGTGGTAGACCTGGGCGTACGAGGAAGACATCTCCGTTACCTTGAGACCGGCTTCCTGGGCGAGCCAATAATGCACACCTTGGCCAAGGAAGACGTAATCGGAGAATTTGCGCTTGCCCGCGAAGGACTGGATTTTGTAAGCATTTTCGTCGAACCAGAGCTGGCCCTTGCGCGGCAGTTGGTCAAGCGCAGAGGAGAGTTGGCTATCGCCGACAAACTGAAGCCCAAGGCGCTGGAAGGCCAAAAGGATGGCGGTGAAGGAGCGGGTCATGACGGTGCTCTTTTCGTCGGCCCAGTGGAGCTTGAAGGTGTGGGTGCAGAGCTTCTCGAGAACACTCTGGGGATTGCAGGTAACGCCGAGGGTTTGCGCTGTCTTGTAGGATTGGAGCAACTCAGCCGCGCGGAGGACTTCAGTGGTTTCTCCGGACCGGGACATGAGCACGATCTGCTCGGCGCCGATGCGACGCAGGGTTTCTTCGGGGGCAAAAAGGAGCTCCGAGGCGGGAACACCGGTGGCGGGGATATAGAAATGTTTGGTCCAGAGAGCGGCGATGAGCCGAGAGAGATAGTAACTGGAGCCGCAGCCGACGAAGAGCCAGGGGCTTCGAGGAGAGAAAGTGTCGGCGAGGTGGTCCAGCATGTGGGACTTCTTCAAGTGGAGGTCGGTTTCCGCCCAGATGTGAGGCTGGGAAAGAATTTCGGCCAAGGTATGTTCCGCGGGCCGCGATTTATGCTTGCCCGGACGGGAGACAGTCTTCGTGCTGCGCTTGGCCAAGGAGGCACCTCTTTATTGAAACGATTCAATAGCAAATATTTTCCGGAACAATGAAGCCGGGCGCAAGCCTAAAGTTTGGTCCGTTGGCGACTTTCGAACGTTCGGCGGACCTATAAGGGTCCCGAGAGGGAATGGAAGAAGCGAAGATGCGTGACGAAGTGTTGCGGAGATATCCACAGAGAAAAAATGAACTGTACGGGAGTACAGTTGCTAGCCCAGTCCTGTGGCGGTATCTCTTGGTTCACAGGGGGAAGAACATACGCAACAGGCAATCATGAATTCGCGTCTAATGAATGTTAGGGATAGAGATAAGCCGCAGTTTATCAATACGAAAGCGAACGAAATGGGCGAATTGGCCCTCAACTCGGACCGTCAAAATATCAGGCGCCTGCTGGTGCACACGGCGGGGTTTGTGCTGGTCTTTGTTGTCGCGGACTGGCTACGCGGCAGTTCACTGAGACCCGATCCGGTTCTGCAAGGGTACCTCCAAATCACGACGGGGTTGTTTGCCTTTGTATTTGCAGCGGTGGCCCTGGTGCGATTCCAGGGAACACAGGACCGCATCTCGCTAATCCTGGGTTCCGGGTTCCTGCTATCCGGAGCAACACTGACAGCCTCCAGCATTCTGTTCTTCCAGATGAACCACGAGCCATCGACGTGGTTCCTGTGGGCGCCGGCGGGGTGGTGGATCAGCCGGCTGGTACTAGCGCTGCTATTCGGAGTGGCGCTGCTGGTGGAACATTTCATACCGCGATCACGCCATCCGAAGTTGGAAATCGGCGGGGCGCTGTTCGCGGTGATGTCGCTTACTTACCTGATTTCCGCTTCGCTGCGGAGGCTTCCGCCCGACGTTTCCGGCCATCCCAATGCGGTGATACCGAACCCCCTGCAACTGATCCCGGCGGTGATTTTCCTGGTGGCGCTCTACGGATACCGGCACCGGAAGTACCTGATGAATTCCGCGTTCGACCGCTCCATTTACGCAGCGGTGTGGTTGAACCTCGCGGCGCAGTTGGCAGCTTGCCAATCCATAAGGCTGCTGGATGGGCCATTCGTCTTCGCGCAATTGATGAACGTGGCGAGTTACGTGATTTTGCTGGCGGGTGCGTTGTTGGACAGTGCGAGAGTGTTCGAGCAAGTGAGGCACCTGGCCACAAGCGATCCTCTGACCGGGCTGGCGAATTACCGTAAGCTTCTCGATGTGCTGGACACGGAGACGGAGCGGACGTTGCGGACCGGGCGGTCGTTCGCCGTGTTGTTGCTGGACCTGGACGGATTGAAGAAGATCAACGACAGCTACGGACATTTGGTAGGCAGCCGGGCCCTATGCAGGGTGGCGGATATTTTGAGAGTGCACTGCCGCGCCATTGATACGGCGGCGCGCTATGGCGGTGACGAGTTTGCAGTGGTTCTTCCGGAAGCTCGCGAGGAAGAGGCCCAACGCGTGGCATCGCGCATTCAAGAGACGATGTTTGCGGATCAAGAGGAGCCGCCCATTTCCGTCAGCATCGGAACTTCGGTGTATCACGGGGAAGGCGAACGCGTGGAGAAGTTGCTGAAGGAAGCGGACCAGAATTTGTACGACGAAAAGGCAAAGAGGAAGAGCGCGGCCAAACTGGACGACGGGTCGAGGCGACGGACACCGAAGAAGACGTGAAGAGGCGGGAAGAAAGAGTTTCACCACAGAGGACACAGAGGAGTACAGAGAGAACGGAGAAGCGGGAAGACACCGCGGATCAGGGGATAGGCCGGGCTCTGCAAAAAGCACTTCTATTTGCCATTGTGATCAGTGGACGGTGCGGTGTTGTTGCGTGCTTTTTGTGGAGAGCGAAAAGCGGGGTTCGGGTTTTCCTTCCCCTAAGACCATGTCCGCGGCGTACTCGCCAAAGGCGGGGCCATGTTTGAAGCCATGGCCTGACCCCCCGCCGGCCAGCCACACATTCGAAAAATCAGGATGACGATCAATCAGGAAATCACCGTTGGAGGTGTTTTCATACTGGCAGACGCGCGTTTCCACGATGGGAGCGCTCTTCAGCCCCGGGAAACGACGAACGAGAAATTGTCGCGCCCACTCCGCGCCTTCCGGCGAGACGAGGCGTGATTGCGTGTCGGGATCGATGCGCTCGCCGTGCGTATCGCGCGCCAGTTTCAGGCCGCGACTTTCGATGTCCGGCATGCCGTAGACTTCGTCAGGCTGGAAAAGCCATGTGGGCAGAGCGGGGGGAGCGAATCGCTGGTCGCCCGGAGGCGTGCCGAAGAAGAAAACCTCCTGGCGTGTGGGGAAGATGCGGTTGCCGAGAATCTCCGGAAAGACTTTGCCGAGCCAGGGACCACAGGCGAAGACGTAAGAGCCCGCAGAGATGAAATCGCCCTTGGTGGTTTTGATGAATTCGAGTTTCGCAGTTCCGGGTGGGATCGCGACTTGTGCGATTTCCAGTTTTACACCTTCGCGCAGGGCTGTTTCGACGGTGCGGGCGACGGCTCGGCGCGCCAGGAGAACACCGCTTTCGGTTTCGAGGAGACCGCGCGAGATGCCATCGAGATTCACTTGAGGGTAACGGCGCTCGAGTTCAGGCAGCTTCATCAGTTCGTGGGGAACTCCATGGCGATGCAGAATTGACGAAGATGTGTCGAGGGTGGAATTCCCTTCCTCAGAGAGCCATAGCACTCCTGTTTGGCGAAAGAGATTATCGCTAGCTTGCGCAAACAGGTCTTTCCATTGACGGAGAGAATGAAGCGACCAGCGAGAGTAGACTTCGTCGGCGCCATAGCTCATGCGAATGATGCGGGTTTCTCCGCCGGAACTGGCGCGCGTGTGCGCGGGTCCATAGGCTTCGATAAGAAGGACTCGCTGGTTGCGGCGAGCCAGATGCAGGGCAGTCCAAGCGCCAAAAACGCCAGCGCCGATGATGGCTACGTCGTATGTGGGCATGGGCATGGGTTTGCATTGTAGCGGAAGTTCGGAGTCAGTAGTCGGTAGTCAGCGGTTGGTAGTTAAGATCGAAGTTTGAGCGGTGCGTCTTGTATTTTTCCGTGCCTCCGTGCTCCTCCGTGATCTCTGTGGTGAATCCTTCTTTTGTCGCCTAGGGAACTACCGACTCTCCGAGTGGTTAGAGAGCTGGGCGGCCCAGTGAGAGAGGTGATTCAGAGATTGGGTGTGCGTGGGGTCCAAGTGGAGCGGAGTGATGGAGGCTTCGCCTGCGAAGATGGCGGCGTAGTCAGATTCGGCGTCGATTTCCATGTCGCGACCCATACGCTGCTCGCTTACCCAGAAATAGGGAACTCCGCGGGGATCTTCGCCTTCGCGGAGAACGGTGCGCGTGATTTTCTTGGATTGGCGTGTGAACTTGACGCCGCCCTGCCAATTTTCGGGAACGTTGATGTTGAGGAATATTTGTTCCGGTAGTTTTTCGTTGAGAATCAATTCCGCGGTGTTACGGGCAAGGCGCGCGGTCGGCACAAAGTCTGCATTCAAGCGCTTGGAACAAAGCGATACGGCCAAGGCGGGCACATGGTGTATGACGGCTTCCCTGGCCGCGCCGACGGTACCGGAATAGTAGACGTTTTCACCAAGATTTGCACCGTGGTTGATGCCGGAGATGACGATGTCCGGCTGGTCTTCGAGCAGTTTGTGCAGAGCGACGATTACGCAATCGGCTGGCGTGCCATCGATGGCCCATTCGTTCTCGGAGATCCTGTGACAAAGGATGGGTTGGCGGAGGGTCAGCGATTGTGCGGCCCCGCTGCGTTCCCAACTGGGAGCGATGATTTTCACATCCGCACATTCCCGCAATTCGGCGGCGAGGGCTCTCAGACCCGGCGCGCGGTAGCCATCGTCGTTGGTCAACAATACAGTCGGCTTTTTAGCCATTCCGTACACTCCCGTTTCTATTTTACCGGGAGTTGCCACAAAAATCGTGTGCGCCGGTTATTTGGAGGTAGCGGCGGTTGCCTGCTCTTTTTTTGCACGCTCGGAGAGGAGGGAGTTGAGCTTTGCCATGACTTCGAAAGCGTCGGCGACGTAGAGGACGTCGGCCTTTCCTCGAGCCCAGCCACAATTGGGGTCGAGGTTGATGGCGCGGCGCTCGTTGATGAAACGCCAACCAACGACGTGAGGTTCTTCGCCGTGACAGCAGGTGGAAAGACCTTTCGGGTGGCGCGGGGTGGCACCGGTCTGGCCGACCTGGTTGAGATGCGTCATGAAGCCGAGGACGGCCTGATTTTCGCCACTTTGATCGACGAGGGATTTGCTGCCGCCAAGAGAAGCAGAGGAAAGACTGAGAAACTCGAGGATGAGTTTTTCGGCTTCGTGCGGGTGGGGCCGGCCGTCTTGTTGCTTTTTGGTCCAGCCAGCTCCGGCTACGAAAAGGAGAGCGGCGTCGGGGCGAATCGTTTGCGCGTCGGTTTTTGGCGCACGAATGCCTGTGATGGTGGTGCGTTTTGCTGCGTCCAGGAGAGTGACGGAAATTTGTTCGACGGCAGCCTTTCCGGGTGCGCCGCGCCAAGGCTCATGGCAGCCGGAATCGAGGAGGAGGATCCACGGGCGTTCTTCGCGCTGGAATGTACCTTCGAGGCGCTGGCGATAGAACCACCGGGTTACGGCGAGCGCGCCTTCTTCCAGGCGAAGCGAGCTGACGTGAGTGTCGACTCGTCCTTGCAAACGATGAGCGAGGACAGGGAGCGAGCGGAGAAAGCGCGCGGTGGCGGGGGCGAGAATGAGGTCGGCGTTCGCGGCGCGGCAAAGGGCTTCGGCGGCTTGCGCGTCACTTGCGAAGCGAGGGGATGAGAAATCTGGGCCGGAGACGGCAAGAATTTTTTCGGCACCCGCGCTGGCGATGGAATCCGCGGCGTTCTGGACTTCGCCACCGATGAGGCCAATGGTCAGAGTAGCGCCGGATTGCTGGGCGAGGTCAAGCGCGACGGCTAATACTTCGAGAGCCGCTTTCGGGAGAGAGACTCCGGCTTCGTCGGGGTGGGCTAGGAACAAGATGCGATTTGTCATTGGTCACCTTGGGTGTCAGTCTGCCGAAATCCAGTCCCCCAGTTCGCGGGCGATTTCATCCGGGGAACGATCTTTGACGATACGAGTTTGGCGTTGCTGCTGCGGCGGCTTCACGCTTTGATAGCGCAGGCTCGTTTGTGCGGGCGGGGCGGCTTTGGCGCGTTGGAGCGCGGGCATGACCGTGCGCATGTTGGCCATGCCAACCTGCGGATTATTGCGTGGCTCTGGCAAGTTGCCGGTGGCCCAACCGAGAAGAGCCGGAGGACCTTGGCAAATAGAAACCTGGTGGCGTCCCCCTTCGATGCGCTCGAGGATTTCGAAGGAGCCATCGGGTTGCACCGTTATCTGATCGACACCTAGGAACTGGTCGAGAAGGCCGAGGCGGGCGCCAATGAGTTGGAGCGTTACACCTGCACCCCGTGAAGCGGACTCCCAAC
>Ga0187780_10002648_pt1 | contig 13440 bp, 9 predicted proteins | sample 1015_Q2_SP10_20__FD_132429 | JGI IMG/M metagenome (GOLD analysis project Ga0187780, IMG submission 132429) | Tropical peat soil microbial communities from peatlands in Department of Meta, Colombia - 1015_Q2_SP10_20_MG | ecosystem: Environmental > Terrestrial > Soil > Wetlands > Peat | place...
GGGCCTCTGGTGATTTCTTCAAAGCTTTGGACAAGCATCTCGCTGATGAATTGGCAAAGGCAGTTGCAAGAGCCAAAGCAAATGGCAGGAAGACTCTCAGGCCCGAAGACCTCTAAGCTCTCTGCCTTATGATACTTCAAGAGTTCTATCTGCCAATTTCGGGCAAGTTGTCGGAACAGCAGGAACTGTTGCTTCGTTCCTCAATCACAGAAAGTCGTTTAGTGGACCGTCGGTTCAGGCATTGTGTGTACGCACACACAAGCTCAATCTTTCTGTCTTCCCCCTTTCCGAGGTGTTCTTCCTTAGGCGGAGTGAAGTAAGTCACTGTGTGGACTTACTGATTTTGGGAGTAAGTGGGAGCTCACGTCTGTATGAGAAAAATGACCACCTCGGGATTTTGATATTCAAGACGAAAAGAGTTCGAAAGATAAAACGTGTTAAGGGCGCTGAAATTTGTCGACACTGCGACATAGTTGAAGCCTGAGAAGGATTGAAGTTTCATGATTCCGGTAGCGTTAAGCAGGAAGTCACCTGCGTAACTCCGGTTGGACACTACGGGCAGGTAGCGATACTCTAGCGGAAAAGCGACGCTTGCTATAACTGAGTTCGGAGAAGTGTTAACCCGAATCCAAAGCATAGAGTCATAAATGTTCTCCTGCCTAACCGCCTGACCGTTGCTGAATGCGTGGCCTAGGGCATAAGTTGAAGGCCCTTCAGCAGCCATAATCGCCACGAAGACCAGCATCAGCGAAACCACTAGAACCCTTCTAATCCGCATACCGCGGATCCTCGGTAATGCTACCTTTTCCAGACTCTCCTGCACTCTTGACAGCAGTATTCCGAGCAACCCCGCGCCTGGAACAAACGAGAGAAGAACCATCCGCCAGTCCTGGGTCCCAATGAAAACGAGAACGATAAGCAGACTAAACCAAGAGACAAGAAAAACAGGCCAGATGCTGCTTCTCAATTTGACAATTGTCCAAACTAATGCAACCATCAGGAGAACGAAGTTAACAGAGCCTGCCAGGAAAAGGTAGTTGTAAATCCATACGCCTAAAACTAGCCCTAAATCGTTATGCAAGTTAAGGTAAAAGCCGGAGACGTAGGATAACTCTCGCATGATTAGAAAAGGCACTGCGACAACCCCTGCGATGGGAATCAGAAAGAATCCTAGGTTAGAAATCACATACAGATGCAATTGTGAGCGAAACCGAGTAAGGACGACTAACGAAAACCCCACCACGAGCAATAAGAAGATGAGCGCGCTCACATGGGAGATCAACGCGATGAATTCAACGACGACGACCGTGACAATAGAAGCAGCGGTAAGCCTCCACTGAATTGCCACTGCAAACAAGAGCGAGGTCAGTACAAAAAAGTCCCCCAGGATGTTAGGATACGCCCCCACGTTTGAATAGTAAACAAACCCAGCTGGAACAATAACTGCAAACGCAACGGAAGCATAGTCCGCCGTCAGCCTAGACGGGAGAATTCTACGAAACAAACAGTAGGCCACTAGAACACAAAGAGATTCCACAACAGCTGCAGTCGCCCTCTCTGCGAGAATTACACCGACGCCGAAATAGGTAGAGACAAACGCGAACAAGATATGTGCCCCACCCGCGAAACCAGTCGGCCCAATCGGCGTCGTGAAAGCCCCGTGAAGAACAGAAAGCGTTATCTCAGCATGAAAGACGGCGTCAGGAGGTTCGGTATTCGGAAAATATGGATAGCTCACCGAGTAAACCGCCCAGAGAATCAGATGAAACAAGAAAAGAGCTGCAGGAAGCCAATACTGTGAAAGTTCCCGTAGCTTTCCAAACGACACGACAAGCTTAGGTTTCGTACACAACCAAGCAACGGTTAGGCCAGCCGCGATAATCAAGACGCCGTAACTCGCCAGCTGAAATGGCAATTTAGCAACTATGATCAGACAGGACGAGATCATAATAGCAGCGAGACTTAGGCAAAGACTCAGGGAAACTACTTCAATAGCATTGCTTCTAAGGTCGATTTGTAATACTTTGAGCCATGCGAACCCAGCTACTGCGAGCACGAATACTTTGGCAAGTGCCAGGATGGATGCCAGAATCAGTGTCGACCACTGGAGGTAACTCTGACGACCCGCCTAGCTCATAACTATTCTTGAGGCCGACCGAACAATCATGCTGACTATCGATACTATTGTTTTGGGTAGCGTTGCAATCTTGGCTAGGAAGTGTTAACTTGCCTAGTAACATTGCATCCAATTACAGAAGGGCATCCAAGTACTGCAAGGGATTAGAAGCAGAAGGTGAGTTCCTCAGTACTCGGGATAGCCCTCGCCTAGGGATTGATATGAGGTGCTCCGCAACAACACGTGATCAAGAGTGATCATTATACATGGACCGATTGACATTGCACGCCAAGGCCAAATCTTAGCCGCCGCTCAGCGTATGATAGGTTATCCCTCATTCTTTGTCGGTGTGGCACCCACACGAAAGTTTAGGTTTCGTTTCTTTAGTCTGCCGGCGATAGCTACTGCAAACGTCATGGACCTGCACTTTGCGAGATCATACCTCGGTGGACGAGATCTCCCAATACTGAAGAAGATGAGGAAGAAGATTATTTTCCATTGCCATGGTTGTGACGTCAGATACTATGAGGAAGGGATGGACTTTCCACTAAACGCCTGCCACCACTGCTATGCAACTCGTGACTCGTCGAGAAAGAAACAAATTCTTAGTCTTATGAGAACTTACGCAGATGCATTTGTGGTTACAACACCAGACCTATTGAAGTTCGTCCCAGAAGCGACCTACATCCCGACCGCGCTACCGATTGAGCAACTGCACGTAGCATCACAGAAGGTACACGATGGCCCTCTTCGTATTTTTCACGCTTCTTCTGACCCTGTTATCAAGGGTACTAGGTACATTGAAGAAGCGCTCGACCCTCTCGTCAAGGCAGGCAAGGCGACGCTCTCAATAATGCAAACGCGGTCTCGTGAAGAGGTTTTGAGGCTCGCTCGCGAGACTGACATAGCGATCGATCAGATGCTCATAGGCTGGTACGGTCTTTTTGCTCAGGAGATGATGGCGCTTGGAAAGCCTGTCGTATGCTATATCAACAGAAAGCTAGAGACGTGGCAGAACGACCTTCCGATCGTACAAGCTGATCCGAGTTCGCTGGCATCAGTAGTTGAACGACTGATCAAGGATGAAGAACTCAGAAGAGAGAAAGGATTAGAGGGTCGGCGATTCGTCGAGCGAGTACATTCTTGCCGAGTTGTTGCTCAGCAACTCATTGATCTATATCAATCAGTTTGAGGTCCTGCTGATCAGAGGATTAGGGAGAGGCTGATCATAATTAACCAAAGGTGGAAAAGGACGTCGTCGGGAAATGTCCTTGGAGAAATTGCTAACGAATTGAGCAGTCATCGAAGGAAACCGTTAACGCGACGGACGTTCTGATGATCCATGCTAAGAAGGAGGCAACCTAATCACGCCCTCAGCGTGTGTATGCTAGTTAGCAACGACATGCTAAGTGATCCTCGGGTTTCGAGACACGCCCAGACACTTGGATCTCGCGGCTTTAAGGTAACTGTGATTTGCCCGCGCTCAGCTAGTGCTCGTCAAGACGAAATAAGGCAAGGGTACGAGATCCATAGGTCGAAAAACCTCATTGCGGAGAAACTCATAGCCTTAGAAGCAAAATGTCGCAACTCATCTGCGAATCCGCTAAGACGACAAGACTACAACTGGATCAAACTCGCTCCTCTAGCACTCATTCAGACTCTCATCACTCAACTAGCACTTATGCGAACGGCAAAGGCTCAGTTAGCACAAATCTACTGCGCGAACGACCTAGATACCTTGCCTGGCACTATTCTGGCTGCAGGTCTTGATCGAAAAGTAGTGTATGATTCACATGAATTATGGCCCGATATGATGCTAGTACCAGCGTCGATCAAGACTATGGCACGTGCTGTCGAGAAGCTTCTTGTAAGACAAACGGATTTAGTCATGACCGTAAACGAGTTCATTGCTCAGGAATTAGCTTCGCGTTACTCACTACAAGACCGTCCTCAAGTGGTCTACAATTGTTCGGATACGAATTTTCACGCAACGCCCAGCGTACGAAATCGAAAGGTGAAGATCGTGCTATATCAGGGCAAATACTTTTCAGACAGGGGCCTTGAGAATCTGGTACGAGCGGCAGACCATTTACAGCCTGATATCCGTCTTGTTTTGAGAGGTTTCGGAACAATCGAGCAAAAACTAAGATCGCTCGCAGTTGGACGGCCAAACGTTCAGTTTGAACAACCGGTTGCGGCCGGTGCACTCGTCTCTGTTGCGAGCGAAGCTGATGTGGGCATAATAACCTATCCTCCGACAAATCTGAATAACTATCTCGCATCCCCAAACAAACTATTCGACTATATCCAAGCAGGCCTCTCGATCGCTGCGAGCAACATACCCTTCATGCGAAAAGTCATCCTTGAGAATGACATTGGAACACTGTTTGATTCCAGAGACCCTCGTAGCATAGCAAAGGCACTCAACCAAGCTACTCGAGAGAAGGTGCTGAGAAGGCAACGAGCCAACGTCGTGTCCGTCGCCTCAAAGTACAGTTGGAAGATCGAATCCAAGAAACTCTTGCAAGCATATGCAAGTTTGGAGTGAGCCACAGACGCTCGGTTACGTCGTTTGCGGACGCTTCGAGTTCGCGAAAAATATTCGATACCACACTTCTAGGTTCAGGATCCTCCATATCATTCGCGTTTCGTCTTCCGTCAGGTTTCTTTTCTTGAGGAGATCCTTCAAAGCATGCAAGCTGTAGTATTCCTCTCTATAGAGCTCGCCTTCAAAAAAGGAAACTAGTCTAGCTCTAAGGTCTTGCTCGATCCATTTCCTCTCCGGTATCTCGAAGCCGATCTTGTTCTTACGCGTAAGCACCTTTTCCGGGAGGATACCCTCCATGGCTAACTTGAAGACATATTTCGTGACGCCTTTGTGTAGTTTATGGCTCAACGGTAGCGCAGCTATATGATCGAATAGCACTCGGTCCAGAAATGGAACTCGTGCTTCCAGGCTGTGGAACATTGAATTCTTGTCTTCGTAGCGTAGTAAGGCTGGCAGGCTGGTTGAAGTTACGTCCATCTCAAGACTACGCGCGAGATTGCCCGCGCGCACACGACTCTCATATGAAAGAGAGGCACTGCTCTTTTTCCGTCGGTCTTGAGCGTTGCCTAGTCGTATTTTCAAATAAGCCTTGATGAAGGGCCAGTTGATTTGAAAACTCCGAAGCATTTCTGATATAAGAGTTAGGTACTTGCGCTTTTGTTTCAGTGTCATGAGGTAAGCTGGGTAATATGGGCTGTACCCTGCAAGAAGCTCGTCTCCCCCTTGCCCGTCCAACATGACCGTGAGACCGTGCTCCTTGGCGAGCTTCATTACACGCCACTGCGCGTACACGCTCGGACTGATGAAGGGTTCTTCCTGACACTTCACAAGACTTTCCAGGTCATTCCAAAATTCATCTGCCGTCGGCGAAACCCAATTGAAGTCAGACTGTGTTTGCGCGCAGACCTCCGAGATGTACTCCGACTCATCGATACTTGATCCAGGGAATACCGCTGAGAAGGTTCTCACTCGATTACCAGTCGACTTTGCTCCGTGGGGGTACAATTTCTTTATCGCACAGACGATAGACGAGGAGTCGATGCCCCCGCTCAGACACGTTCCTACGCTAACGTCGCTGGCAATCTGTCGGGTAATCGCATCGAGGAATAGATCTCTAGTTTGCTGGATCTCGGCCCGGGAAGGAGATCCGTTAACCGCCGCTGATACGGGTGGTTTCCAGTAGGTTGCTGCTTGCAAGTTGCCTTTCTGGTCGATGACCATGTGCTGTGCTGGCATGAGTCTGTAGATGCCCGCGAAGAATGTCTCTTCAGATACATCTACTAGCCCAGTTTCCATGTACTGCCGAATCACGCTTTCATTCGGCCCATACGTCACGTTCGGGTGATTCAGAAGGGGCTTGATCTCGGAGGCAAAGATGAGGAACTTCTCGTCTTTGTAGTAGTAAAGAGGCTTTATGCCGAAATGGTCCCTAACTAGCCATAGCAGTTGCTTTCGTCCGTCCCAGAGCGCGAATGCGAACATACCGTTAAGTTTGGCTACGCAATCCCTTTCCCATTCCTCATAGCTGTGCACCACGGTTTCTGCGTCGGTATTCGACGAGAATGTATGCCCGAGTTGGATCAGTTCGTTACGCAGTTCCGAGTATCCGTAGATTTCGCCGTTGAAAATGAGATGGAGATTACGCTCTTCATTACATATGGGATATAGCCCCTTGGTGAGGTCTATGATTGCGAGCCGGCGAATTCCCAGACTGACCGCGCCGTCAGCAAAGAAACCTTCATCGTCGGGTCCGCGGTGTGCCAGCAACCGGCACATTTCCCTCGTGGAATCTAGGGTGCTGGGATTGTCGTCGAACCTGATCTCTCCCGCAATTCCACACATGAGGCCGTCGATCCTGCGCTGTTTTTCTATGCTGATTACGGAGTCACGAGTCAGTGGTCATATATCAGTAACTATCCACATGTCAGTTAAGAGTGCCTCACTGCAATGGGTAGAATACGCGTCCTCATGGTTCTTGGGACTCGGCCTCAATTCATAAAATCCGCACCGCTCATTCAGCAACTCCTTTCTCGCCGCAAGCGAATTAGTCTAAACCTAGTCCACAGCGGACAGCATTACGACCCGGAAATGTCCCACGTTTTCTTCTCACAACTTGAATTGCCACGACCTGCGCTCAACCTGAACGTAGGGTCAGGCACCCAAGTGTGTCAAACAGCCACCATTATGTTGCGTCTTGAGAGATTTTTGAAGGAGTCTAAGCCGGACGTGGTTATAGTACCTGGAGACACGAACACGACATTAGCTGCCGCGGTTGCAGCTGCAAAGGCTGGGTACAGAGTAGCGCATTTGGAGGCAGGATTAAGGTCAGGTGATATGAGCATGCCTGAAGAGATCAACAGGCGTCTGACGGATCATTGCAGTACACTCTTGTTTGCACCAACCAGAACAGCCCTCAAGAACCTGGCAAACGAGGAATTATCGAAGAACGCTTGGCTCACAGGCGACACTATGGTAGACGCAATGCGCACTGCTATACCAAAGGCGAAGGAGATAGAGGAAACTCTACTCGAAAGCATGCAATTAGAGGTGCCTTATGTGCTCGTAACATTGCACCGTCCCTCCAATGTAGATGATCCGACTAGATTAAGGGAAATCGTGCGTAGCCTCCAAGCGGCGGGAGAATTAAGACTGATCTTCCCAATCCATCCCCGAACACGCGAGAGGCTTTTAGCGCTTGGAGTGAATATTACACGAAATCGTTCGCGCGTATGCTACATTCCTCCTCAAGGTTACATTGAGACCCTCGCATTACTGAAGAATGCCACGTGCCTTCTAACCGATTCTGGCGGCATGCAGAAGGAAGCATACCTGCTTCGTACCCCCTGCATTACGTTACGTTCGACCACGGAATGGCCCGAAACTCTCAGGAAGCAAGCCAATTGTCTCATTAACGATCCACGCATGATCCCAACGGCCATAGCACGAGCAGGATCTTTGGATATTCGTCATGAGCCTTTCTCAAACCCATTCGGCAACGGAACAGCTGCTCAGAAGGTTACAAAAATCCTAGAGGACGAAGTGACTCCTAGGAACATCTGACACAAGAGTTACGCCCCATCTACTTCATAACTATAACTCGCCAAATGTAAGATCGGACAGCGTGTGGCTGCAATGTACCGCGCAGTCCTGGAGCCACCTGGCAGTAGAAGAAGGAGTTGACGACATTGGCAGGACGAAAACTTCGTTACGTTCTGGCGACGATGTGGCTGAGAGCAGCATCTCGCTCAAACATCTTTGGGTTCATAGTCAGATTCTGTCCTCAATGGATGAGGCAGTGCATCAAGAAGTTCTATCGGGGACTCCTCGTGGTCCGAGTTGCGCTTCCTTCGGTTGAAGGTGATGTGCGCCCATGGCATCAGACCGACCCGATCCTTAGTGTAGTGATTCCCTGTCGTAATTATGGTCGGTACATACGTGAGGCTCTTCGAAGTCTGGAATCGCAAACCTTCAGAGACTTCGAAACTATACTTGTCGATGACGGTTCGGATGACCAATTCACGCTTAAGACGCTAGACGACCTCGAACGCGAAGGCGTTCGAGTAACCCGCCAAAAAAAGCTCAACGTAGCCGCGGCGCTTAATCATGGTATTACAATCACGCGTGGCCGATATGTCTGCTGTTTTGCTGCCGACGACAAACTTGAACCAACCTACTTCGAGAAGTGCCTATGCCTTCTTGAGTCTAATCCGGGAGTCGATTTTGCGTATTCGCTTGCGAGAACATTCGGGTACGTAAACCAGATTTGGTTGACCGAGCCTTTTGACCTCAGAGTACTGCTAGGCTACAACCACATCCTCGCAACTGCGGTCTTCAAGAAAGTAATGTGGGAAAAAATTGGCGGCTTTGATGAAGAGCTGGAAGCGTACGAGGATTGGGATTTCTGGATTCGAGCGGGCAAGGCGGGATTTCGCGGAAGATTGATTCATGAAATCCTGTTCAATTACAGAAGACATCAAGCCGCGCTTAGTCTCAGGGCTGATAGTAAATCCTTGGAACTCATACGGCATATTCAGTCGACTCAAGCGGAGCTATTTGCCAATCCCGAGGTGATAGTTGATATTCAGAAATCATACCGTGACGTCAGGGTGCGCGGACCATTTCTCAACCTCAGTAGGAAGACCCAGTACGTGGGTTCAACCGAGCGTCAAATGGTAGTGATCGCCTCCTCACCAGCCGAAGTCGCAGCCTCCTTGCTCGTTGCGCGGTCATGCAAGATGAATCCGATTTTCGTAACGACCGATCATACCTCCTATCGGCATGATGAGCAGAGCAGCGGGCTGACGAATAACTACGCGCTCTCCTTGTTCCTTGATCGATATTGCTGGCTAGATTTCCTGGTAAACCTTATCCAAACAAGATCTGCATCGATGGTTCTGATCTCGGACTCCGAGTTGGCGTTCGAATGGGTCCCGACGATCAAAGGTATGACATCCGCTATGACCGTAGATGTCGTTCGAGATCAGGGCGCTGGTAGTGGCGGCTTAAGCGCAAGATACGACCCTTTCATCGACCTCCATGTGGCCATGTCAACTAGTGCCGCAAAAACCTTAAGGGAAAGCTTTGGCCTCTCCGAGAAAAAGATAATCTTGTTCTCAGAGTCTCATTTGTATGACGAATTCACTAACCGATTGCAGCCTAGCATCAACCGCAGTGGGGAAACATAAAACACATGCATCATCTTGTCAGGACAACAAAAGCACGTTAAAGCTTTGTTAATAGAATTGACCAATAGCCGACCAATATGCCTGACTTGAACGATTAGATCACCATTTTGTTGCGGCGTGGTGTTGGCCGAATTGCTCGTGTGCGTGTTCTCCAGTTGTCGTCGTGGAGGGATGACTCACCGAAGTTCTCTCGCCCGCGATCTAAAGAGATCCATCCAAAACGGTATGGTAGATATTCTCAAGTTCCGGTACGATCTGTGATAGGTCGTATCTTTTCGCGGCCGCATAAGCACGTTTTGAAAATTCGGTCCTAAGAGTCTCCTTTGAAAGTAGTTTTTCAATCAAGCTGGCGACCTGCTGCGCATCAAGTGTGTGAAACAGAAAACCGTCCCGCCCGTCCTCAATCATATCCGGTGCAGCAGTTTGCTGCCCAGAATAGACGATGGCGGGAAGCCCACACGCCTTGGCCTCCGCCAAGATCATGCTAAATCCCTCTCTGCTTGACGGTAGCACGAAGACTCTCGCAGCTTTCAGCAAGCTGAGTACGTCTTCATGACTCCTCAATGTGCCTAGGAATAAAACCCTGTCCGAAACCCCTAGTCGCGATGCAAGGTTATTCAATCTTCTACTCTCCGGTCCTTCACCAACTATCGCACACCTTATGGACGGACGAATGCGAGCAAGGATCACTACCGATTCAAGCAGAAGGTCCAAGTTCTTTTCGGGTATCAGACGACCTACGAACACTATGTCAAACGTCCGACCGGAAGGGTGAACCCGGTTGACTTCCTCAAAATCGACACCGTTAGGAGCAACTGAGATATGGGATGGGCTGACGCCGAGGGTGAGTAAGTCTTGTTGAACCTTCTGTGAAACCGCAATGCAATGGTCGGACAGCGATGCTACCGTACGTTCGACTACTCTACCGAGACAGCCGAGAGGCCCGAGATATTGACTCCAATAAGCGCCCCAAACTTCATGCCAAGTCACGACCAAAGGCGCGGAGGTCGCACGTGCGGCGATGCTTGAGGTGAAACATGGGATGTATGGAAACTCACTGGCGTCTATTAGGTCAAAAGAGAGCCCTGCCAGTTGCTTAGCCAGTGCTGCTGAAAAAGCCAGAGGTTCGACAATACTTCGCTTCCCGCCAGCATAAAGTCGTATAGGGGAACAAACACCATGCACAGCCACTCCACCGACTTCGAAAGAACCTGCACCTTCCCACCACCTGACACCAAAGACGTGAACTTCATGTCCCCGGCGTGCGAGCCTCGTCGAGAAATCATAGATTCGTTTTTCCGCGCCACCCTTCACAAAGGGATAGATCACGTCACTTACAAACGCGATTTTCAAGCATGGTCCTCTGGTGTATATTGTGTCACTTCGGCCTCTCGGCTTAAACTGATGTTATTCTACGCCATCTAGTTTGGGGTTGCGTGCGACTGACTTGTTGACCGACCGGCGTTTGACCTTGGTACGGCTGAGTCACTCATTGTGACTTTCGGAGTTACGGTTTACACGTATACAAGCGGATGCAGTATAGGAAATGCTAACTACCGCCATTGATTGTCGGTCACGACCATGGTCGAAAACTATCGAGCGAGATTCCTGTCCTTTGGTCATCGTCCTGAAAGAGCGGATTTTTCTCTATATGCTGTTGATCTCAAATAGCGGAGCAAAGTGTCGAGCAGAATGCCCAGTGAGAATACCACTGTTCCACCCACAATGAAGAGAACTGAGAGGAGTGCGGAGCCGAGGCGTGGCCATGTCTGCATGCCGAGCAATTGCCATTGATACCAACCGATGAACGCATAGCCCCCGAATCCAACGCCAAGAAGTAGAAATAGTGCTCCCAGCGTTCCGTAAATAATGAACGGGTTGAGTTCCGAGCATAATCTCAGCGCAGTCCAGACGATATTGTATCCGTCGTGAATCGGGCGGATCTTTGATTCCCCAGCCCGTTTCAGATAACAGCTCGGCACTTCGACAACCCTTGCCTTAATTTTGCGAGCCTCTATGAGCATCTCGGTGGCAAGAGGCATTCCACTCGCCTCAAGGTACATTCTTCGGAGGCACTGGGCGGATATTGCTCTGAACCCGGATTGCGAGTCATGGATCTCTAACCCGTAGAGTTTGCTAACAATCTTCGAGATCAACTTGTTCCCTATTCGATTTCGGAGAGACATGGCATTGGGTTCAATGCTATAGAACCTGTTCGCTAAAGTCACGTCCGCCTTTCCTTCAAGAATCGGCTCAAGTAAAGCGGGAATATCTTCAGGTTGGTATGTTGAATCGGCGTCTATCATGACCGCTACGAAGTCCTTGTTCTTTGACAGAGCATACTCGAAACCAGTCAAGTAAGCGGCTCCGTAACCGGGCGCCTTCTCAGTAAGTACTGTCGCGCCGAGACGTTCGGCTATCAGCGTCGACCCGTCGATCGAAAAACCGTCCACGACGACGATTTCAGATTCGAACCCCACTAGGGCACGTTGAGTTCGTCTTATTACTTCCTGTATGGATTGCTCCTCATTCAGCACTGGCATTATGACGTAAATGGGCGGCGGTAATCTAAGCTTTGCAGAATCACCCCGTAAAGTGGGTTCGCTAAGAATTTCCTTGGTTCGACCGCCTAGTGTGGGGACCATGGTAGGTAGTCTCTTGAGTGGTAGGCCTTGTGAGGGTAAGGGTGGGATGTTGATTTCAGATGGTTGTTACCATGGATTGGGAACTTTGGTAACGCCAAGCTTTGGTTAGGGTTTCGCCTAGGAATGGTTCAGCAAAACGTAGGAGGTGAAACATCAAGATGATGACAATCATGGGCAAACGTTTCACCAACCGAGGCATCTCAACTATCATAGCCGCACTCCTACTCATCGCCATAGCCATAGCCGCAGGAGTACTACTCTACGTCTTCTCAATGGGATTAATGGGAACGCTACAAGGATCCGGAGGTCAGCAGGTGAAGGACGAGGTAATTATGGAGGCATACCAATGGCCAACCGCTAATTCGCTTACTCTCCAATTGCGGAATACGGGCTCCACCACGATCAACTTGCAAACCGCCAACTTGTACGTAGCAGGCGGTGGTCCATTAGGCAGCCCAACGATAACCTGTACTAGCACCGGATCAACTCCTAGCTCAGTACTTCCAGGGGGTTATTGCTCCTATGCAGTAACGCCTACAGCAGCCAGCTTTAGCGCCGGCGTAGCATATGTCATTAAACTCGGCCTCGCTGACGGCGGTGTAATGTCCTACGCTTGTGTGTGTGGCCAGTCCGCGTAACAACGCCGTCAGTTTCTCTTTTTTCTCTCTTTATTTGCCTCCGAGTCTGACACTAGCCCGTCTGTTCACATAGCGTACGAATCTGCTCCGGTCGAATTTCTGCCGTATTGTGATTGGATTGGTCCTTCGGCTGCCATTGGCTCGGCGTCAATAACGTGCCCATAACGTTGAGTTTCGATCCGTCATCGTAAGGAAGTTGAGAGGCTTCGCAGTATGCTAAAGGTTCTCCGCTCTCCGCGGTTATTGGCTCGGTTGTCGAAAGTAATGTTCCATTCCATTTCACCTAGTAGAACGAAATTTGTAGCAGCGTTCCGTTGCCAATTCTAAGTCTAACATGGTTCCACGGTTGACCGGCGGTGGTCACGGAAAATTCTAAGGGTCCCTGACACATGGACGCCGACGTATCCCCATTGCTGAAACCGAGGCGTCGCTGGCTCAATTGGTCAAGTCTTCTCCGCGAACACTTTGCCAGCGTTCTCGTTCTAGAAGTTCACGCAGCACATTTTCGTTTATTGTCTGGTAACTCTCTTACCTAGACTTAGTCGACTGTTGAGGCTGTGTTGTCACCCTGTTTTGGAAACTTGGGATACACCAAGGCTATGCCAAACATTGGCACAACATTTGATTATGGAATGAACTCGGATGCCTCTGCTCATTCGGCCGGTGAAGATGAATAAGTCAATCTATGTACGCGTGCCGAACGACATAGCCCACATCATAGGCTTAGACAACCAGGTCGAAGTGAGCTTCAGCTTCGAGGACATCGGCGAAGAACTTCGCCTCATCTACTCACTCAACAAGTCGACAA
>Ga0187780_10002649_pt1 | contig 13440 bp, 14 predicted proteins | sample 1015_Q2_SP10_20__FD_132429 | JGI IMG/M metagenome (GOLD analysis project Ga0187780, IMG submission 132429) | Tropical peat soil microbial communities from peatlands in Department of Meta, Colombia - 1015_Q2_SP10_20_MG | ecosystem: Environmental > Terrestrial > Soil > Wetlands > Peat | place...
CGACACCCCACCCGATGTCCGCCGTGACGGCTTGCATCAGGAGCCCTACGACCTCAACGACCTCACCCGCAACGTCATCAAACTTTACAAGCCGGCCGACGGATCGGCTGGCTCATTCGTCAAGCGCCAGTGCATGCATTGCCTCGATCCTGCTTGCGCCGCAGGTTGTCCGTTTCAGGCGCTGCACAAGGACAAAGAAACCGGCGCCGTGGTTTGGGATTCCGAGAGATGTATCGGCTGCCGCTATTGCACCATCACCTGCCCGTTCCACGTCCCGCGTTTCCAGTGGGTGGGATTTAACCCGCGCGTCACCAAGTGCGAGTTGTGTCAGCACCGGCTGGTGAAGGGCCTCAAGCCGGGATGCACCAGCGTGTGTCCGACTGGCGCTGTGATTTTCGGACCGCGCACCGTCCTGTTGGGCGAGGCGAAGAAACGCATCGCTCAGAATCCTGGGCGCTACCACCAGGATCGGGTCTACGGCGACAAAGATAACGGGGGCACCCAGGCTCTTTATCTCTCGCACGTTCCGTTCGACAAGCTGGGCTTGCCCGAACTCGGTCCCGAGTCGGTTCCTGCACGGTCCCTTCGTTGGCAGAAACGTGTCTATGAGTACTTCGCATTGCCGTCGTTGCTCTATGTCGGATTGGTGCAGATCATCCGCAGGAACTTCAAGGGCTACGAACAAGAGTTACATGAAGAAGAAAAGCAGACTGGATTGAGGGCACAACTGTGAGCCGCACAACCGAAACCCATATCAACTCGAACCCCGACCGTTGGGAACGCGACGTACCCGTTTACGGCGTGCCGGTGATGACCCGCCCGTTTAAAGTGCTGAGCATCTTGGTTCTCCTGGCCCTGCTGTTCTCCGCCTATCGTGAGCTTGCTGGCCTGGGCCCTGTGAGCGGCATGAATGACGCGTTTGGCTGGGGCATCTGGAAGACCTTCAACATTATGGTCCTGACCGCCCTGGGTTCAGGCGCTTTTGCGTTCGGGATCGCGGCATATGTCTTCCGGCGCACCAAGCTGCATGCGCTCATGCGCGTCGCTCTGCTGACCAGCTTCCTCGCTTACGCCTGCGGTTTGATGCTGCTCGGCATCGATGCCGGACGGCCCTGGAATTTTTATTGGATTCTTTTCCCCTGGAAATGGAACCTGCATTCGCCACTGGCGGAAGTTGCGGTCTGCATGTCAATTTACGCGCTGATCCCCCTGGCCGTCGAGAATCTTCCGCCCATCCTCGAGCGCTACTACTATCTACGGCCTGCATGGCGCCCGGGAATTAAGAGAACCGAGAACTGGCTGCACAGCTGGTTCCCCTGGATCATTGGCCTGGCTTACATGCTGCCTGCCATGCATCAGTCATCCCTTGGAGCGCTGATGTTGCTGGCCGGCCAGCGCGTGCATCCCCTGTGGCAGACCCCGTGGATGCCGCTGCTTTACGTGTGGGCTGCGGCCTTCATGGCATTTGGCTGCGTCGCTGGAAGTACCATGCTCTGCTGCCTGGTTTGGAAACGCCCTTTAGATATGGATGTTCTCGATGAGGCCGCGAATATTACAGCTTGGCTGGTCTTGGGTTGGTCGGCGTTGCGTGTGCTCGACATTATCTATCGGGGCCAACTGCACACCGCCTTTGTAGTCGACCGTTTCGCGGGAGTGTTCTGGTTCGAAATGGTAATGGTGCTGGGTGCAGCCACACTTCTGCGGCGCTCGATCAAGAAGCGAGACCCGCGCGCCATGTGGATCGGCTACGTTCTTGCCTCCCTGGGCGGAATGGTCTATCGCTTCAGCCCAACCACACTGGCGTTTCGTCCCGATCCTGAATCGCTCTATTTTCCGGCAGCGATTGAGGTTTTCATGTCTCTTGGCTTCATAGCGCTCGGCGTTCTCGGCTTTTTGCTGGCGGTGAAGAAGCTGGCAATCCTGCCCGCTCCGAATCAGGCGTGGCTCGATATGGCCAGCTATGCCAGGTTCAATCGCCCCGACATTCAATTGACGGGTTATTTCGATGCCGAAACGCATCTTGCAGCAAGCACTCAATACGACTGATAGCAGGCTCCTATGGCAAAACGAATCACGATTGATCCGATTACTAGAATTGAAGGCCACCTTCGCATCGACGTCGAGGTCGACAACAATGCGGTCAACAATGCATGGGCTTCCTGCACCATGTGGCGCGGCATCGAGACCATTCTTCGCGGCCGCGATCCCCGCGACGCCTGGATGTTCACCCAGCGCTTCTGCGGCGTGTGTACCACGGTGCACGCCATGGCCAGCGTGCGAGCTGTTGAGGACGCGCTCAAACTGGAAATACCGCTCAATGCCCAGTACATCCGCAACCTGATCCTGATCGGGCACGGATTGCATGATCACATCGTGCATTTCTATCAGTTATCGGCGCTCGACTGGGTCGATATTTTGCAGGTCCCCAAAGCCGATCCCGACAAGACGGCCAAATTAGCCGAGAGCCTTTCGCCTTGGACACGCAATTCTCGTGAAGAATTCAAGGTGGCACAGGACAAAGTGAAAGCAGTCGCGGCCAGCGGCCAACTCGGCATCTTCATGAACGGTTACTGGGGCCATCCTGCGATGCGGCTCTCCCCGGAAGTCAACCTCCTGGCTTTCACTCACTACGTTCAGGCGCTCGAGTATCAGCGGAAGGCGCTGCAGGTTGTCGGAATGTTGGGGTCGAAAACGCCGCACATCCAGAATCTCACCGTCGGCGGAGTTGCCAATGCGATCGATCTGGACAGCCCGAGTGCTCTGGGCATGGACCGCCTCGAAGCCATTCGCGTCCTGCTCGACGAAGTTGTCCGTTTTGTAAACGAAGTTTACTTTGTTGACGTCTGTGCCCTGGCGGCCATGTATCCCGAATGGTTCAAGATTGGCAGCGGAGTGCGGAATTATCTTGCCGTGCCTGATCTGCCTCTCGACAGTAAGGGCTCCGTCTACGATTTGCCGGGCGGCTACATCACCAACGGCAATATCGGCGGCGTGCATGCGTTCAAGACCGCATCCGACAAGGAATTTCGGGAGTCCGTCAGCGAAGATGTCACACACGCCTATTATCGTGGCGATAAACCCTTGCATCCCTGGCTCGGAGAGACCGTACCCGCCTTCACCGGTTGGGACGGCGAACAGAAATATTCCTGGGTAAAAGCGCCGCGCTTCCAGGGCCAGCCTATGCAGGTGGGCCCGCTCGCTCAGGTCCTGATCGGCTACGCGCAAGGCCATCCCCTGACACGCAAGTATGCTGATCTCGCTCTGGCCAAGGTTTCAGCCCTCGCGGGAGTTCATGCTACCCCTGACATGCTGCAATCCACTCTTGGTCGTCACGCGGCCCGCGCCATTCGCGCCGCGATGCTGGCAGAGTTGGCGCAAAAGCATTGGCAGTTGCTGGTGGACAACATCGCCAAGGGAGATTTCGTGGTGCATAACCAGCCGGTCTTTAACGGTGAGACGGAAGGGGTTGGCACGCACGAGGCCCCCCGAGGAACGCTGTCACACTGGGTCGTGGTCAAGGATGCAAAGATCAAGAACTACCAGGCTGTCGTGCCTTCCACCTGGAATGCCAGCCCGCGGGATCGTTCCGGGGCGCACGGTCCCTACGAGGCCGCGCTGTTGCGCACGCCGCTCGCCCGCCCCGAAGAGCCGCTTGAGGTTTTACGCACAGTTCACTCGTTCGATCCCTGCATGGCCTGTGCCTGCCACGCATTCGATCCCTCGGGCCGGGAGATTGCGAAAGTGAAGGTGCTATGAAGAATGTGCTGATCGCCGGGATCGGCAATATCTTGCTGGGGGATGACGGCGTCGGACCGTATGTTGCGCGACTTCTGGCGGCCCACTACGAATTTGATCCGGGCGTCGAAATCGCCGACTTGGGGACCCCGGCCCTTGACCTGATCGATCAGATCTCCGGTAGAGACGCCGTCATTCTGGTCGATTCCATCAGAGTGGACTGTGCCCCTGGCGCCATCCTGCTCTATCGAAAACCCGACATCATGCGCGTCTGTCCTTCCACACGCATGGATCCGCATTCGCCTGCTCTTGTGGAAACCTTGCTCAGCGCTGAGCTGTTCTCCATCGCTCCACGTGATGTCCTGCTGATCGGAATTGTCGGTGCGAGCTATGACTCGGGATGTCGGCTGAGCCCTTCGGTTGTTGCTTCAGTTCCGCCAGTAATCGCCAAAATTCGCAGTGAGCTGGATCGCCTCGGTGTTACCCACCACCGCCGCGAGCGGCCAGTCGAATCGGACATCTGGTGGACGGTACCGGACGAGATCCCGATTTTGCTTCCCGCCTGATTGCTTTTCTCTTTGTTACTTCAAGCAAAGTCTGATCCTTCGCGGGCGAAGGATCGGACCTCAGTCGAAGGATATGCTTTGTGAAAGGCGTACGAACGCATCCCGACAGCTAGGCTCCGCCTGACCCTGCTGCCGCCTGTTGCTGCTGACACTGGCCCATATCTTTCTTCACACCTTTAACTTCCAATTCGTCAATTCCCGCCGGACCCTTAGTCCTCTTTCCCACTACCGAAACCCGTTCTCCCGCCGTTACGGGTTCACCCGTAAGCTGGTATGTTCGTTTCCCGTTATCAGCTGTCATGGTCTTGCCATCCGACGCCACACATCCCACGACAGCGTTATGGCGATGATGGAGGTAGAGCAACAATGCAGTCGCTCCCGCCGCGCCTCCCACCGCCCCTCCGATCGCCGCTCCGTTACCATAGCTCTTGGATCCAGGCGTGTAAGTGCCACCGCTGGTCGTACCGCCCGTTCCGCCGCCGCCCCCGCCCCCATACTGCGCGAAAGCGCAACTGCACATCGCCAACAGAACTCCTAACATCCTGCAGAAACTTCTTAAAGTCATGGAATCCTCCCAAGCAAAGGCTGGTTCCACCTTAGACAGATGTCCTGTTGACGTTGTCGTCCCGCAGTCAAATCGCTGTCACATTTTTGTCAGAAACTGATCCTGGTGGGTGGCCCAGCCTTCCGTGCTTCTTGCGGAGGCTGGGGGCAGGCTGGCCCACCTTTCACATTTGGTACTAGCGACGGCTGCCCCACCCTTCGCGGTTTTCGAAGGGTGGGGAGTTCGTCTCCCACCTTGGGCTAGGATGCGCAGCTTAAGTTTCGCCATCTGCGCCGGATCACGACTTGCCGGATTTTGCAGCCGGGGGCTTGCGCTGATAGCAACTGGTGGTGATGAGGTGGAGATAGCCGCAGCCATAGTAACGATGCCGCCTGCGGGGCATGCATGATGGTAGCCCTGTTGGCCCATAAACCACATGTGATCCCTGAACTCTTTACTGCAGCGGGCCGGACTCCCACCCTTCGAAAAACCGCGAAGGGTGGGCAGCCTCAGCAGTACTGCTGCAGGCGCAATACCGAAAGGGGGAAAGGTGGGGCCAGCGCTTCAGCAGAAAAGCTGAGCGAAAAGGTGGACCAGCCCCCGTCACTCCGCCGCCGTTGTCGCGCTTACCGACCATGGCGAGCAATCTTGCGGGATGCAGTCTAGTTCGGATAGTTGAAGAAGAGCTGATTGCCGTCGGGATCATCGACCACTAGAAGCCGGTAGCCCCAAGAGCCCTCCTTGACCGGAACGCCGTTGCCCTCGAGTTCCGCGCGCAGCGCGTCTAACACGGCGACCGCGGCCTCACGCGTCTCCGGCTCGACGCTTAGGGAAATAAACATCAGCCCCTTGCCAATCTTCTCCGGCCACGTGTCGGCTAGGATAAGCGCGCAGCCCTGCCGATCGACCTGTGCGACGCGCGCTCTGCCGTCCTCGTCGTAGCGCCAAGGGCTCGTGAAGCCGAGCCGGTTAACGTAAAAGCGGAGCGAGGCCTCAACGTCGGTCACGTGTAGGACGGGGCGCGCGAACCAGTCTGTCATAGACTTATGTATCCTCGAAAAAACATGATTTCTCTCAAAATCAGTTCAACGACGAGGTGTCAACGTCCTGAACTTGACCAGTGTTTGAACGGCGTCAACCAAGTCGGAAAATCTAATCGCGAGTGGTGCAGTCCGCAGCTCACCGATTCCACCCCAACCGGGGGCAGCGCCCAACTCTGAAATCAAACAACAAACCTGCGATTCTGATCGCAGGTTTCGTCACACGCGAATTTCTTCAGTGCCGTTGACCGCCGTGGCCTCCGCCACCGCCGTGCCCGCCCCGGCCTCCCCGATGCCGCCGGCGTCCGCCACCTCCGCCGCCCGGCCGCCCACCGCGTCCTCCGCGGTCGCCGCCACGGTCTCCGCCGACGTGTTGCACTTCGTCACGGTTAAAGTTGGGTTCGGGTTCATCGCCAAAGTCTCCGCCGCCCTCAATCGTCACCGGAGCAGCCCCGCCGTGGTTCTCTGCGCCTGCCTCAGGTCCGCCCATTTTGGCGCGCTGTTCTTTCAAGATTGCCTTGCGCGACAAACGAATGCGATTACCCTCTACCGCCAGCACTTTCACCAGCACTTGGTCGCCTTCTTTGAGTTCATCGCGCACGTCACGTATGCGATGTTCCGCCACCTCGCTGATGTGCAGCAAGCCGTCGGTGCCCGGCAGAATTTCGACAAACGCCCCAAAATCCGCCAGCCGCGTGACCTTACCCAGATACGTCTTTCCAACTTCCGCGGTTGCGGTTAGATCGCGAATGATCTGCAGCGCTTTGTTGGCCGATGTTTCGTCATTCGACGCCACATTGACTTTGCCCGAATCTTCCACATCGATCTTGACCCCGGTTTGCTCGATGATGCTGCGGATCATCTTGCCGCCGGGCCCGATGACGTCGCGAATCTTGTCTACCGGAATTTGCAAGGTGTAAATCCGCGGAGCGTACGCCGAAACCTTCTCCCTTGGCGCCGAGATGGCTTCGGTCATCTTCTCCAGAATGAACAACCGCCCACGCTGGGCCTGCGCCAGTGCCTCGCGCATGATCTGCGGCGTAATGCCGGCTACCTTGATGTCCATCTGCAGCGCAGTGATGCCATCTTTCGTGCCTGCGACTTTGAAGTCCATGTCGCCGTAGTGGTCTTCTGCGCCGGCGATGTCGGTCAGAATGGCATACTTGTCACTTTCTTTTACAAGCCCCATCGCTACCCCGGCCACCGGAGACTTCAGCGGCACGCCTGCATCCATCAGCGACAGCGATGCTCCGCAAACCGTCGCCATCGATGAAGATCCGTTCGACTCCAGGATGTCTGAGACCACGCGCATGGCATACGGCCAGTTCTCCTCTTCCGGCAGCACCGCTGACACGGCGCGCTCTGCGAGCGCCCCGTGTCCAATCTCTCTCCGCCCCGCACCACGCAAGAATGCCACTTCCCCTACGCTGAACGGCGGAAAATTGTAATGCAGCATGAAGCGTTTTTTGGCTTCGCCTTCGAAGACTTCGAGGCGCTGCATGTCGTCGCTGGTGCCGAGGGTGGTGGTGACGAGCGCCTGGGTCTCGCCGCGAGTGAAAATCGCGGAGCCGTGAGTGCGCGGAAGAATGCCGACCTCGATGGAGATCGGACGGATCTGATCGAAGGCGCGGCCATCGGGCCGCCGATGCTGGTTGATGACCTGGTCGCGGAAAATGCGCTCGCGCAAAATCTCGTAGTAGCTCTTTAACTTCGTTTGCCCAACTTCGTCGTCTTCGGGAAGAGCGGCGACCAGGGCCTTCAGAAGTTCTTTCACCAGGAAGTAGCTTTCGGATTTCGGGTGCTTCCCGGTGTCGAGGCGTTCGCTGAGGTTGGCGCCGACTGTCGATTGCAGATCATCGTAGTAGGCCTGATCAAACTCCGGCGGCTTCACTTCGCGCTTCGGCTTGCCGGCCTTTTCACGCAGATTGTTAATCGAGGCGCAAATCTTCTTGATTTCGGTATGGGCGAACTCGATTGCATCGACGACCGTTTCTTCTTTCACTTCTTTGGCGCCTGACTCGATCATCACGATGCCGTCGGCGGTGCCGACCACCATAATGTTCAGCAGGCTGTCGCGCATCTCGCTGTAAGTCGGATTGATGATGAATTGTCCGTTCAGCAGGCCAACGCGAACAGCTCCGACCGGCCCGAGGAACGGGATGTCGGAGATAGTCAGAGCGGCGGAAGCGCCATTGATAGCGACAACATCGGGATCGTTCTCGGTGTCGGCAGAGAGCACAAATGCGATCACCTGAGTTTCGTTGCGGAATCCTTCCGGGAACAGCGGGCGGATCGGCCGATCAATCTGGCGGCTGGTGAGAATCTCGCGCTCGCTGGGACGGCCTTCACGCTTAATGAAGCCGCCGGGAATGCGACCGCCGGCGTAGGTGTACTCGCGGTAATCGACGGTGAGCGGGAAAAAATCAATGCCTTCCCGCGGGTCGGGATTGGCGACGGCGGTGGCGAGAACCACATTGTCGCCCATGCGCACAACCACCGCGCCGTGGGCCTGCTTGGCCAGATGTCCGGTTTCAAAGTTGAGGCGCTTGCCTCCGGCGAGATCAATTGAGACTTCTTGTTTCATGTTTCATTTCCTTCTGCAGGAGATGGTTTGTTCCCACGTAACGTGGGCCATCCGGAATAGTGGGGAAAAGAATGCCAGCGTGGAGTTGAAATGTCTCGCGAACGCACCGCTTATTTCACCTGGAATTTCCCGCCCTCTCGCAAAAAGCGCGAAAAGGATGGGGCACCCAGCGCCGGGTAACTACTTGCGCAGGCCGAGCTTGGCAACGACATTCTTATAGCGCTCGGAATCGTAGGTCTTCAGGTAGTCAAGCAAGCGACGCCGCTTGCTGACCAACATGAGCAGACCGCGGCGCGAACCGTGGTCCTTCAGGTGCGTTTTGAAGTGTTCCGTCAACTGACCAATACGCTCGCTTAACAGCGCGATTTGTACTTCGGGACTGCCCGTGTCGGTGGGATGCGTGCGGTGGTGGTCGATGACAGACCTCTTTTGCTCTCTGGCTAGCACTACTCTGGTGCACTCCTGTCTGTTTTATTCGATTTTGGTAACAAAATGATGGTAACAGGTGGGAATGACGCGTAGCAAGTAGCCGAGACGAGTGCCTGGTAGCTAGAAGCGAGTAGCTGGGAACTGCGCCTCTGGCTCCGGCCGCTGGCTTCCAGAGATTATTTTCCCGACCGAACCCCAGCCCTGCTATCCATCAACTGCCGCAGCAGGGCGTTAATGCGCGTCTGGTAGCCCGGCCCCTGCGACTTCAGCCAATCCAATATGTCGGCATCCAGGCGAATCGTCACCGGCTCTTTAATCGGACGATAAAACCTGCCCACAAGTGCCCGCGTCCAGTCCTTCACTTCGGGAATATCTGAAGTGTCGATGTCTTGGTCGCGTAAGCGCGACAAGGCTACCAATTCCCGATCGCGTTTCTCAGTGTGAGTTTTCGTAGATTTCGCTTTCAAACCTCGTCGCCTTGCGTGCCGAGATGATGCGGATTTCTTCTTCTCCATCCTTATCCTCCACCGTGTGCGCGACCAGCAGGACGGCTACTCCCTTGACGAGTCCCATCGTGCGCCAACGTAATTCGCCTTCATAAGGATCTGGAAGGCTGAGATGCAGCGGATCGTCGAAGACAAGCCTTGCTAAGTCAAAGCTGACTTTATGCTTCGCCAGATTGCGGCGGTTTTTCTGCTCATCCCAGACGAAGCGCATCCGGCCTGATCCATGTACAATTATGTACGTACTGATATGTTATGTCAAATCGGAAACTCAATGCGTTGGTTCCAGCTTATAGACATCTGCCCGACGTTCGGCCAAGTCGTGCCAGTGTGGATTGGTGGACTCGATAAGGCGAATCTTCTTGCTCCGTCCGCCAGCCCTTGATTTCTTTTTCCCGGTCGATCGCGGCGTCAGGAAATGCGAAACACTCATAGTGGACCGAGCGCGTGAAGTTGTAACGGCTGGTAAAGCCCGGAAGCAGTTTGTTCTTATGCTCCAGGACTCGTCGCAGCAGATTGCCGGTCACACCGGTGTAGAGGAGGTGCGACCGTGGGCGATTGGTCATGATGTATATACAAAATCGCTTGGGCACACACCCACTCCATCAAGGTGGTCACCCCGAAACGCGGCGCAGTTCAGCCGCGTGAGGGATCTTGCATGGATCTTATTCTGCCTCTGCTTTGTAAAGCGGTCTGTGACGACTGAACAATGCCGTGCCTCGGCGCGCGAGATCCCTCGCCTCGCTGGTGAAAGCGCCAGGCTTCGGGATGACCGTCCCTAGGGGTTGATGGCATTGCCGAAAACCAAGCGGCCGAGGTTATCGCCGAGGCGCTTGGCCTCTTCCGGGTCTTTGGCGGCGCGGAAGCGTTCGGCCAGCTCGAAAAAGGCTTTCTCTTTCTTCTTTTGCGCTTCGATGCCTTCCTCGATCAGTTCGAGCAGGACACGATTGTCGCTGAGGCGACGGTGCTTGGCCATGCTGTCCACCTGTTTGGCGATCTGTGCGGGAAGCGTAACGCTTCGGCGGACTTGTTTCGATGCCGGCATAGCATCAGTTACACCAGTGTGGTGCAAGTCGGTGAATGTAGGAGGTTGCCCGCCCTTCGCTTCGCGACAGGAGGGGCCACCCGCCGCTCGTTTCATCCAGTCCGGCTCCGTATCGTTTGTACGCGACGTTGCGGGTTCGATTGCTAAAATTCTCGCATGCCGAAACACAAACATTGGACGCACCTATGGTGGGCGGTTCTGCAACAGTTCGGGAAGGAATGCCGCCAGACCTGGAGTACAGAAGTGGTCGCTGCTGCCGTGGGCGGCGTAGCAACTGCCGCTGCGAGCTACCTGCGAAGTCACGGAAAGCTATCCTTCACTGAGTCGGCAGAGGACGGCTTGCTTGGCGCTGCATTTGTATTTGGGATATACGCTGTAGGACATCTACTGCGTTCGCCGTGGTTGGAGCACAAAAGTGAGGGGCCATCCGGTACGCTCAAGGACGGCATTGTTGGTATCGCAGTGATTGCGCTGTTGGGTTTTGGTACCTGGACCATCGCTGCATATATCGCTGATGACGTGCGCTCTCGCATAACTCTGCTTGCTCCCGCCGATCCGGGCCAAGTGAAAGCGTTGGAGGAATGCAAGGCCGCACTGTCGGGGTTTACAGCACCGGAACCATCGAATTCGTTGAGACGGCGCACATTGAAACTTGCAGACGAATTTTACCGCTTCGTACGCCAGAGGCAACAAAAGCATCCGCCATACGCTAATTCAAACGATCCGAACCCGACAGAGGAAACGAAGAAAGCACTTGCGCTCGACAGAAGGTACGATCAGGAAACACAAGACCAGTACAATCGCCTGTATCGGGACAGGTTCATCGGGATCATTAGGGAATATCAAGCCAAAGGTGTACCTGTGGGATGGTTAGAAAACTCAGCGAGAAATGGGAACATCGGATGGGTTGCACCGGGTTCGTCTTGGGAAGGAACTTCTCTGGATCAGTTAACCGAATTCCGCGATCTTGCTTACCGCCTGAACGCACAAGACAGTCTGATTGTGCTCACCTATTGATTACAAACCCATCGCGTCGCGTAGTTGACGGATCACAGTATCAAGGCCATCGCTGGATTTTGCGGCGAACCGTCCCGATAACATCGGAGAACGTCGCTGAACCTCATCAAATGTAATGTTGTACCAGACAGGTAGAATAACTTTGGTTCCAGCACCCGCGATTTCCTTACTCGCTAGGCCGTCCAGCTCATCTTGGGGCCACTTTTTCGCAAAGAAATTTTCACTTAGCACAACGATGCCATAACGCGAATTCGCTAGTCCACCTTCGACTCTCTGGCGCAAGCTATCTCCGACTTTCAGTGTGAACTCGTCAAACCAAACGGATAGCCCAGTGGCCTCAAGTGCCTTTGTTAGTGGACGCACGAATGCGTCTTTATCCTCGCTAGCATGGCAAATGAAAACGTCCCACTTTTTGCCGAGTCCCGCTGCGTACGCTTTCTTAAGTTTCACGGCGTCGAGAATCGCTTCGTCACGCTTCATGGACAGATCGCGGCCCAAACGTGCCATGATCCCGTCGATGCCACGTATAATTTCGTCGACCGCGAACTTATCCAGACCCTCTGGCCCAGAACCCTGAAACGTTTGCCGAATGACCTGCGTAATTGCACTTACCGCGTTGTGCTGTCTCTGATGGCAATACTGCATAACCTCGTCTTTGATCTCGTTGTGAGTGGCATCGTCAAACGGCAACCCTGCCTTCTCGTAAGCCTTCATCAAGCTGTCCATTCGAGCTTCCGAGAGGAGCCTAGCGTGCTCCAAGTACACCCTCGCGTGCGCGGCTACGTATGAGCCGGACATCGTCATGTTTCGGGATGCATGGTCGGAACGCACTTTCGCTATTGCTTCTTGCAGCTTCTGCGTTATTTCTTCCGTGGCGCCGGTGAGCATTGTTTCTGCATATCGCCGGGCCACAGAGTCTAAGGGCATGTCCGAATTATATCCGTCAATCCGGCGTCTACCGTCCTGTGCGAAGTGTGCTCTGTCCAGTCGCTTTCCTGGGCGGCGGGCTGGTGCTGCCACTCCCGGCCGTGGCGCCCGTGCGGGAGCCTGGGTCAGATTCGATGCTTTACGGCACGACTGAAGTCGTGCCCTTTCACGGGGCGCCGTGCAGCAGCAGTCGGTGATTGATGGTCGGTGACAAGAAACCCTGGCTGCACGGGGAGAATGCCTTGCGGTGTCCGTGCCTCGGCGCGCGAGATCCCTCGCCTCGCTGGTGAAAGCGCGAGGCTTCGGGATGACCGTCCCTAGGGATTAATGGTGTCGCCGAAGACGAAGCGGCCCAGGCTGTGCAGCAGGTTTCGTGGCGGACAAAAGCAGGTCCCTCGACTCCGCGTGATCCCGCGCAAGCGCATGATCGGGCTGCGCTCGGGATGACAACAAAGATGGCGGATGCAGGGCGAATCACTTTTCGAAAGCAGGTCCCTCCACTCCGCTGCGCTCCGGTCGGGATGACTGATCAGTGAGGAATGGCACGTGCGTTCCCGCCCGCTGAGGGTTTATAGACATCTGCCCAACGTTCGGCCAAGTCGTGCCAATGTGGATTCGTGGACTCGATGAGGCGAATCTTCTTGCTCCGTCGCCAGCCCTTGATTTCTTTTTCCCGGTCGATCGCGGCGTCAGGAAATGCGAAACACTCATAGTGGACCAAGCGCGTGAGGTTGTAACGGCTGGTAAAGCCCGGAAGCAGTTTGTTCTTATGCTCCAGGACTCGTCGCAGCAGATTTCCGGTCACACCGGTGTACAGCACATGAGAACGTGGCCGATTGGTCATGATGTAAACATAAAAGTGCCTGGCCCGCATATTCCTTCGATAACATCATCCCGAGCGCAGCCGTTCTTCAGGCCGAGCGAGGGATCTTACGTGTGTCTTATTCTGAGTCCGATTTCCAAAGCGGTATGTGATAACTGAACAATAATGTGCCGCTACACGCGAGATCCCTCGCCTCGCTGGTGAGAGCGCGAGGCTTCGGGATGACC